>PDWJ01000480.1_pt1 | contig 59303 bp, 56 predicted proteins | sample 1430881 | NCBI WGS metagenome assembly PDWJ01 (sample SAMN01162460, study PRJNA174530) | Oral metagenome, whole genome shotgun sequencing project. | biome: Marine environment; feature: Marine mammal; material: Swab sample of the gingival sulcus; isolation source: swab sample of gingival sulcus... | reverse complement strand
ACACGTTGTGTGACGCCATCAAAACAGCCCTCAACGCGATTAGCCAACAAGAATGCGCAAACTACATCCAAAACGCAGCCTATAACTCAACCTGATCGGGAAAGACTCTAGATATCAAAACCGGCGTTGCAAGGCGGGTATGCCTGCTGGATCGCGCGATTCGCGCTGGGGTGGTTCAAGGAAAACAGTCCGCCTTTCATCGCATTGGCATGTCCATAGCAAGGGGACGGTTGGACCTGCTTTGTCGGGTGAGGGTTGAATAAAAGCTGAACCCGAACGCCGTGGCCCCTGCAGGCACAGCCCGTTCGATCCGGCGGGCGGCAACGGTTAGGCCGCCATCGACCAGAACGGGCTTGCCGGTGACCCCGAGGAAGAGGGGTAGATGGCATTGCGGCGATGACCGGCACCATCGCAGTGACGTTGCGCAGCATGGGCAAGGCCGGGTCGATGGCGGTCAACATCTGGCAAGCCCGCAACCGGGACCGCCGATCCCAAGGCACACCTCCTCGTACCAAGCGCACGATTATTAGCTAATAATCGTGTCTGCGCCCGGGATCGAGGCTGCGCAGCTGTTTTTCGGCCATATTCCCCTATTCCTCGGTATGCGTGAGTTTCGGCACGTCCGCTGCGCCCGCTGAGCCGCGCCCGGAAAGCGAAGGGTATTCCATAAAAAATCGGTGACAGTTGAAGGCAAACTCCCCCTCCGCCACCTGTGCGCGGGTAAAGCTGCCGTCGGGGTTCATGATCCAGCTTTGCGCCTGGTCCGCGAGGTTTGCGGCCATCACCTGGCTGACAATCTGTGCCTTTACCGTGGGGTTTTCGATCTCTACCAGCGTTTCCACACGTCGGTTCAGGTTGCGCCCCATCCAGTCTGCCGAAGACATATAGACCCGCGCTTTTTTATGTGGCAGCCCATGACTGTTTCCAAAACACACGATCCGCGAATGCTCCAGGAACCGTCCGACGATGGATTTCACTCGTATGTTCTCGGACAACCCTTTGATACCGGGTCGCAATCCGCAAATCCCACGGATCACCAGGCTGATCCTGACCCCGGCTTGCGAGGCTTCGTAAAGCGCGTCGATCACTTCGGAATCGATCAGGGAATTCATCTTGGCCCAGATTTCAGCCGGCTTTCCGGCGCGGGCATGATCCGCCTCTCGCGCGATCATCTTCAACAGGGTGGGTTTGAGAGAAATGGGAGAGATCGACAGGTTTTCCAGCTGATCGGGCTGAGCATAGCCTGACAAGTAATTGAACACCTTGGTCGCGTCGCGCCCCAGGGCGGCGTCACAGGTGAACAGGCTCAGATCCGTATAGATACGCGCCGTGATTGGATGATAGTTCCCGGTGCCATAGTGGGTGTAGGTGACCAATTCGTCGCCCTCGCGCCGCACCACCGTGGAAATCTTGGCATGAGTTTTCAGGTTCAAGAACCCGTAAACCACATGCGCCCCGGACCTCTCCAACCGCCGTGACTGGCGGATATTGGCCGCTTCGTCGAACCGGGCCTTCAACTCGACCAGCGCGGTGACCGATTTGCCGTCTTCCGCCGCTTCGCACAGGGCCGACACGATCGGGCTGTCGCGCGAGGTGCGGTACAGCGTCTGCTTGATCGCCACCACATCCGGGTCGTGCGCCGCCTGGGCCAGGAACCGAACCACCATGTCAAAGGTTTCATAGGGATGGTGCAGCAACATGTCCTTCTGGCGGATCGCCGCGAACATGTCGCCTTCGAAATCCTGAACCCGTTCCGGCACACGGGGGCTGAATGAGGGCCATAACAGGTCGGGCCGCTCGTCCACCACCAGTTCGCCCAGATCGGCCATCCCGATCATGCCATCCACTTCGACAATCTCGTCGTTGCTGACGTGCAATTCGTTTCGGATCATCGACAACAGGGCCGGGGGGGCCTTGGCGGTGATTTTCATCCGCACCACCTCGCCCCTGCGCCGACGTTTCAACGCGGTTTCGAATTCGCGGACAAGGTCCTCGGCCTCGTCCTCGACCTCCAAATCGCTGTCACGCAGGATGCGGAAGGCACAGGACCCTTTGACCACATAGCCCGGGAACAGGCTGGTGATATGTTCCAGCAGCAAATCCTCAAGCGGCAGGAACCGCATCTTGCCGCCTTCCGCAGGCAGGCGAAGAAACCTGTCAATCTGATGCGGAATGGGAAGAAGCGCCTGAAGCTTGCGCTTGTCCGCGCTGCGTTCAAGCTGAAGGGCCAGCGAAAAGCCGGTATTGGGGATGAACGGGAAGGGGTGGGCCGGGTCGATGGCCAGCGGTGACAATACCGGGAACACCTGTCGCAGGAAGACGGTTTTCAAATGGGCGCGGTCATCATCGGTCAGCGTGGCGCCGCTGGCGATGGAAATCCCGTGGGTCTCCATCTCGGCGCGCAGGGCGTCGAACGTTGCCTGTTGCTCGGCCATCAGTTTGCGCGCATCCGCGTTGATCAGGACAAGCTGCTCGGCCGGGCTTAACCCATCGGCCGCCGGGGTCGTCACCCCTTCGCGCACCAATTCCCGCAATCCGGCAACCCGCACCGTGTAAAATTCGTCCAGGTTGGTGGCCGAAATCGACAAAAACCGCAGCCGCTCCAACAGTGGCACGCGCAGGTTCCCGGCCTCTTCCAGCACTCGCCAGTTGAACCCAAGCCAACTGAGTTCGCGATTGAAGAAACGGCCCGGACCGGTGATGTCCATTTCGGGGTCGGTCGGGGCGGCGAATGGTGCCTTGAGAAAATCTGCGTTTGTCATGATGGGTTTATGCAAGGTGGCTGTGACAGGAATATTACGTGGCCCAGTCAAATCTCCCAGTCAAATCTGGGGCGCTGGGGCAGGGGGCAATTTTGCCCCTATACGCCCAGCTTGTCCAGCACTTCGCTGGCCAGTGTGCGGTTGATCTTGCGCCCCTGGGCCAGCGACGCTTCGTCCAGCGCGGCCACGGCCTTGCGCGCCATGTCAAAGCTGCGGTCGATGCGCCGCACAAGATAGGGGATGGTCGAGGGCCTCGGCATCAATTGCCGGTCGTAAAACAGTTTCATCATCACCGCGCTCAACAGATCGTCATCGGGGGATTCCACGATCACGCTGGTCGTGCCTTCCATCCGGCTGGCCAGATCAGGCAAAACAAGCCCCCAGCGCGCAGGCGGCACATGGGCGGTAAACAACAGCGATCGCCCTTCGGCCAGGGCAAGGTTGTGAAGATGGAAAAGCGCCACCTCGGCCTCGGTCTGTCCCGCGATCATGGGCACGTCTTCGATCGCCAGGTTGCTTTGCACCAGCGTTGGAATATCCAGCGTCCCAAGCGCGTGCGCCGGAACGATCCGGGCCCCGGCCTGTTTGGCAAACACATGTGCCAGATGGGTTTTCCCCGCACCACTTGGCCCCACAAGGGCCAGCTTGCGCCCCGGCCAGTCGGCCCAGGTGTCAATCATCGACACCGCATGGGTGTTGGCAGGCGAGACATAGAAATCCTCGCGTCCCAGCGCGGTTTTCACCGGCAGGTCAAAGGCAAGTTGTTGATGTGTCATTGTGACTCTTCTGGTGTGTCCTCGCGACCAGCAACACCTTTGAACAGGCGGCCCTCGCGGTATTGAGCGGTGAAAAAACGGGCCAGCACGCCCAGAACGGCGGCAAGCGGCACCGCCACCAACATGCCGACAAATCCGAAGAGCGCCCCGAAAACCGAAAGCGCGAAGATAAGCCAGACAGGGTGCAGCCCGACCGAGCTTCCAACCAGCTTGGGAGTCAGGATGTTGCCCTCAATTACCTGACCCAGAACGAAAATCCCGGCGACAAGCCCAAGCGACACCCAGTCCCCCCAGAATTGAAACAACCCAAGCCCGATAGCAAGCGCCCCGCCGATCAGGGCACCAACATAGGGAATGAAGGTGACAAGCCCGGCCACAAAGCCGACGACAAGCCCGAAATTCAACCCCACCAGCATCAGGGCGATGGCATAATAGGTGCCAAGGATCAGAGACACGGTTCCCATGCCGCGCACGAAGCTGGACAGGGTCATGTCGATGTCCCGCGCCAGTTTGCGCACGACCGGCGCATGATCGCGCGGCAGAAGCTCATCGATATGGGCGATCATGCGGTCCCAGTCGTAAAGCAGGTACACCGCCACAACCGGCACGATGACCAGCAATAGCACAACGTTGATCAGTCCGGCGGCCGAGCTGACAATGGTGTTGACCAGCGCCGGGCCCTGTTCCTGGATCAGTTCCCCCAATTGCAACAGGGATTTGCGCATGACGCTGTTTTCATCCATCAACGACGGGAAGTTTTTGCCCAGAAAAGCCTGAAATTCACTAAACAGCTGTGGTGCGGTTTCAAACAGGCCGATGGCCTGGAAAATCAGCGTCGGGATCACGGCAAGCGCCATAATGGCAAAGATAAGGATGGCAACAACCGCGATGATCGCCGTGGCCGTGGCCCGGCTGGTGCCCATGGCTTCGAACCGGTCGGCGATCGGGTCAAGGAAATACGCAACCGCGCCCCCCAACACGAAGGGCAGGATGACATCGCCAAGATACCAGAGCGAGATCATCAGAACAGCGGCGGAAATTCCCCAATATTTCATCTGATCTTTTACCGGAAGTGCCATGCCGCCTCGCTCACTGTCATCAGCTACACATCGCCCATGACGGATGGGTTTTCAAGGGCGTGTTATGCGCTGATGGCGCGATCGTCGCAGGGTTGGTAAGGGAAAGGTCCGGAGCAGGCGAGGCAGAAGCGTGTCTGACCGCACGCAACCCGCCCGAAAACCGGGCAGACCCTGCTGTGTTGAGCCCGGGGAGCAGGTCGGAGAGCCTGCGTAACCCGGCCCAAACGGCATGGGCCTGCCTTTGACATTATGACATTATAAAGCGCGCAAAAAGCGTGCGCGATTGCGCTGTTTCATGGTTTTGACAGGTATCAGGGTCGCCGCAGCCCCCCACACCTGCCGCCTTTGCGACCAATTCGCCACGGGGGTATTTGCCATGCGGGTCAGGCCGCGCGGGTCCCGCTCTCCCTCCCCTGGTCGCTGGTGTCCCGGACCCCAGCCTCGACCGTTTCGTCAGTCTCACCTGTGGTGTCACCCGCCCCAAGCGACTCTGCGATAGAGGTCGTGCGGTCGGTATTGAAGCGCGCCATCGACCTGGCCAGGCTATTGACCTCGCTGCTCAATCCGGCGCTGGCGGCGGTGGTGTCTTCGAACATCGCGGCGTTCTTCTGGGTGTTGCCGTCAAGGTGGTTGACCGACTCGCTGATCTTGTTCAACTCCATGCTCTGGTCCCGTGCGGTTTGGGCGATGCTGCCGACATTTTCGCTGATCTCCGACACTCCTTGCAGGATTTGATCAAGCGCGCGCCCGGCTTCATTGACAAGCTCGGCACCTTCGCCAACCTGCACACCGGATTCGGCGATCAGCGCGCTAATCTGTCCTGCGGCATTGGCACAGCGCTGCGCCAGCTGGCGCACCTCGCTTGCCACCACAGAGAATCCGCGTCCGGCTTCGCCCGCCCGTGCCGCCTCCACCCCGGCATTCAACGCCAGCAGATTGGTCTGGAACGCGATGTCGTTGATGATTTCGGTGATCGATGTGATTTCTTCCGAACTGCGCTGAATCTCTTTCATCGCGGCAATCGACTGGCGCATGACCGTGCCCGAGCTACGCGCCTGATCCCGTGTGCGGTCCACGACCCAGGTGGCCTGTTCGGCCCTATCGGCGGTCGAGCGCACGGATTTTGTCATCTGCGACAGAGAGTGTGCGGCTTCCTCAAGGGTGGCGGCCTGTGTTTCGGTGCGCCGGGACAGGTCACGCGCGGCGTCGTTGATCTCTTCGACCTGGCTTGTGATCTGGCGGGCGTTCAATGCGGCATCCCCCACCGCGCCGCTCAATTTGAGCGTGGCTTGGTTGAAGTCATGGCGCAGCTTTTCGTAAGTGTCGTCAAACGGCGTTGAAATCTGAACCGACAGATCGCCGTTTGACAGGCGCGCCAGACCATTGCGCAGACTTTCCATGACTTTTGTCCGCCGGTGGTCGTTCATTGCACGGTCGGCCTTTGCCTTGCCCAGATCCTCCCTGGCATTGGAAAGCGACAAGCGGAAATCTTCCAGCGTCCGGGCCATTTCGCCGATTTCATCGACCCGTCGGGTTTCTGGCACGGTGATGTCAAGATCGCCCTGTGCAATCGTATTCATGCTGCGTCCCAATCGGGTCAGGGGGCGGCTGATATTCAGGGCAAAGCCAAGCGAAAGCACGGCACCAGTTCCAAGGAAGATAGCGCCCCAGAACATCATGGCTTGCCGCAGGGCAATGGCATCCGCGTAAAGCTCGTCATGATTCTGTTCCGCGATCAGGGCCCATTGCGCCCCGGCAAAGGTAAACGGGGCATAGGCCTCCAGAACGGCATGCCCGGCAACCGACGCTTCCTCGATGAACCCGGTTTTGCCGTCCAGGGCCGCTTCGATCGGCTCGGATCCGACGGTTTCAAGCGCCGAGACGCCTTGAGGAAGCGCGGCCCCCGCATGGTGTCGCAACGCGTCATCGGCACCAAAGACAAGAATCCGCCCTGTATGGCCCAGATCGCTGGTGTTCATGGCCGCGGCGGTGAAATCCGCGTGGTCGATGCGCAGGGCGATCATGCCGATAAAACCGCCATTCGATGTGAGGATGGGTGCGGCCATGAAGGCGGGAAGATGTTCGCCTGCGCCAACTCCCTGTGTTGTATCAGGCTTGAAATCCTCGAACACGATCTCTTCGCTGACCTGCCGACCGCTTTGCCTGTCGGCCGCGTTTTTCCTGAGCCGCGCAAAGCTTCGCGCGAGTCCCCCGCTTTGGGATCCGTTGCCAAGGTGGGTGGCAAAATGCGTGTCCTTACCCACGGCATAGATCACACGGCCTTCAGCATCGGTGATGTAAAGGTCGGAAAACCCTGCCGCATCGCGGACGGATCGGAAATAGGGGTGGAATTTGCGATGGCCCAGATTGTACCGGTTGCTTCCCGCGGCAACGTCCAGACGGGCGGGGTCGTCCTTGTGGGGATTGTCGGTGACATAAAGGGTGCGCAATATGCTCCCCGGAGTGTCCCCCATGGATTGCCAGCCACTGCCCATAAGGGTCACGGCCGAACGCGCGGTGGGGGAAATTGCCAGCGACCGCAGGCTGACCCGATAGGTGTCAAGCACGCGCCCCAGGGTCTGCCCCTCGGTTTCCACAGCGTCAAGCAGGCGCGTCTGCCCCTGCCGTCTCAGCGTGTCTTGAGCCGAGGTAAAGGCGAAATACCCCATGGCAACCAACGCCAGTGCCGTCATGCCCATCATTGCGGCGGGGAGTTTGAACGAGATGCGAAGCAGTTTTGCCATTGTACTTCTCAGGATGTGGACTGTCAGGGCCGGGAAAGGGGTTCGGGACCTATCTCTAGGGGCCGGGGGTTTCAGGCAGGTTAAGATCGCACAGCTTGTGACGCTGTTTAGCACTGAACCCCTGTTAGACCCCGCACGCCTGTTAGACCCCATGTGGCCTCTATGCCGAAATCCACTCTTCCTGTTTTTGATGCAACGCAGTAAACGGAAGTGAACCAACGCAATCACATTCAAACTACCCAAGGGGTTTTCATGCGCCTGTCCCGCTATTTTCTACCTGTTCTCAAGGAAAACCCGTCCGAAGCCCAGATTGTCAGCCACCGGCTGATGCTACGCGCGGGCATGATCAAACAATCCGCTGCCGGGATTTATTCCTGGCTGCCGCTTGGGTTCAAGGTGTTGCGCAAGATTGAAAACATCGTGCACGAAGAACAGATGCGCGCGGGGCATATCCCTATCCAGATGCCGATCATCCAATCGGCGGACCTGTGGCGCGAATCCGGGCGCTATGACGATTACGGTCAGGAAATGCTGCGGATGGAAGACCGCCATGGCCGTGACATGCTGTTTACGCCCACCGCCGAAGAGCTGATTACGGACATCTTTCGCGCCCATGTGTCGTCCTACAAGGACCTGCCGCTGACGATGTACCAAATTCAATGGAAATTCCGTGATGAAATCCGGCCTCGTTTCGGGGTCATGCGCGGGCGGGAATTTTTGATGAAGGACGGCTATAATTTCGACCTGACCAAAGCGGACGCGCTGCACGCCTATAACCGCCACCTGGTCAGCTACCTGCGCACCTATGAACGCATGGGGCTTCAGGCCATCCCGATGCGCGCCGATTCCGGCCCCATTGGCGGGGATGATACCCATGAATTCCTTGTCCTGGCCGATACCGGCGAATCCGAGGTGTTCTATGACAGCGCCGTCACCGATCTGAGCTTTGGCGACCGTCAGATCGACTATGACGACGTGGCGCAGTGCCAGGGGGTGCTTGAGGAGTTCACTTCGAAATATGCCCGCACCGATGAAACCCATGACGAGGCGTTGTTCAACGCGATCCCGGAAGAGCGCCGCCGCGTGGCGCGGGGCATTGAGGTGGGGCAGATTTTCTATTTCGGCACCAAGTATTCCGAGGCCATGGGTGCCACGGTGCAGGGTCCTGATGGCAAACCCGTGCCGGTGCATATGGGGTCGCATGGTATTGGTGTGTCGCGCCTGCTGGGCGCGATCATCGAAGCAAGCCATGACGAAAACGGCATCATCTGGCCTGAAGGGGTGACCCCGTTCCATGCGGGTATTGTCAACCTGAAACAGGGCGATAGTGAAGCGGATGCCGCTTGTGAAGCGTTGGAGACGGCGTTGATCGCGGTCGGGCTTGAGCCGCTTTATGATGATCGCAAGGAGCGGGCAGGGGGTAAGTTTGCCACCATGGACCTGATCGGGTTGCCATGGCGCATCACCGTTGGTCCGCGCGGGTTGAAAAACGGCGTGGTCGAATTGACCAGCCGCCGCACCGGCCAAAGCGAAGAGGTGACGCCTGAGGCCGCCGTGGCAAGGCTGATCGACATTTACGCCGGACACCGTGTTTCGGGACTTTGATTTTCTGACGGGACGGTGCCAAAAGACCTGGACCCCGTCCCGCCAACCCACCCACGTCGGATTTTCCGGGGAAAATCCGACGCACGGAGCCAAGGACTTTTGGCGGATAGCGGCGTTGGCGTTTGTCGCGGTTTTTGCGGGAACGCCTGTCCCTTATCTGACCTGAATCTGCCCCGAAATATTCCCGCCGGAGGCTCGCTCTCTATCCGCGCGCGCCATCGCCTGATAAACTTTGCCGCAACGCAATTTACGAGACTATGATATGATCCTACGGGCACTGACACTGGCGGGCGGTTTGGCCGGAGCGGCGGGGCTGTCGCAATTTCCCGAGTATTCCCAACAATATATACAGCGACTTGCCGGGGCGGTGGACGAGCTGGAGCGCCTGATCGCGCGGTTCGATGCGGATGCGGCCGGGTTGGAGATGAGCCGCACCCAGGCGCTCGTGGATCTGGCAGGCGGCAGCAGCATGGGCAAGGCCCAGGCGCAAAGCGTCTCCGACAGTATCACCCGACATGACCGACTTGCCGCCGATCCCGCCATGCTCAAATCCGCCGGACCCTTCATGCGGGCCTATAACGCCCGTCGGTTTACGGATGGCGAAATTGCCCGCCGCGTCTGGGACGATTTCAAACCGGCCCTGCCGCTGACATTCGAAGGTGCGGTGTTTGGTGGCACCGGGTTTCTGGGCGGGCTTCTCGCCGTGTCGCTGATCATTGGCGTGATCCGTCTGCCTTTCCGCCGAAAATCCAGTGCCTGACCCTACATTGCTTGACCTCTGTGCCCGGGCGGCGCAAGTTGCGTGCAAAATGCCGGAAAACAAGGTGTAAGAAGCAGTCATGGATGTCCCGCCCCCCCCGTTTGCACGGTTCGAATTCCTGATCGCATGGCGATACCTGCGCGCCCGCCGGGCCGAAGGCGGGGTCAGCATCATGACCTGGATTTCCCTCATCGGGATCATGCTGGCCGTGGCCGCTTTGATCGCCACATTGGCCGTGCGCTCGGGGTTCCGGGCCGAATTTGTTGACACGATTCTCGGGGCCAACGCCCATGTGACCCTTTACAACTCCGCCGAGGTGTCGGAGACGGGTAGGCTGGACCGCACAATCAAGGGGTACGAGAGTATGGCCGAAAGGGTGCGCACCGTGCCCGGCGTGACCCGCGTCGCCCCGTTGATCAAGGGGCAGGTGATGGCAAGCGCGCGCGGACGCAATGCCGGGATCGAGGTGTTCGGGATCACCCAACAGAACCTCATGACCATCCCGCGTATCGTTTCGCCACAGGAAAGTTTCGGTGATATCACCCGGTTTGGCGAAGGCATCGCCATCGGCTCGGGCGTGGCGCGGGAGCTGGGGGTACAGGTCGGCGACCGGATCAAGGTGATCTCACCCAACGGGGTTAAAACTGCTTTTGGCACCTCGCCGCGGGTCAAAGCCTATGAGGTGGTCTATGTCTTTACCGCCGGGCGCTATGACATCGACCGTACCAGGGTCTACATGCCGTTTTCCGAGGCGCAATCCTTCTTTAACCGTGAAGGCATAGCAGACGAACTTGAAGTGATGGTGGAAGCACCCGAAACGGTGGATACAATGGCCACGGCCCTGTTGCGCGCAGGCGGTGAACGGGTGCTGCTCTGGACTTGGCGTGATGCATCCGGGGGCTTCCTGCGGGCGCTGGATATCGAGGATAACGTGATGTTCGTGATCCTCTCGATTCTCGTTCTGATCGCGGCGATGAACATCGTTTCGGGCCTGATCATGCTGGTGAAAAACAAGGGGCGTGATATCGGTATCCTGCGCACAATGGGGCTGACCGAAGGGGCGGTGCTGCGGGTGTTCTTCATCTGTGGAGCGTTTACCGGCATCATCGGCACGGCGCTTGGCGTGCTGCTGGGATGTCTCTTCGCGATCTATATCGATCAGATATTCGCGGTGGTGAACATGATTTCGGGGGGTGGGGTCTGGGATCCGGCGGTGCGCGGTATTTCCTACCTTCCCGCCAAACTGGAATGGGGCGATGTGATGAGCGCGGTATCGCTCTCGCTGGGCCTTTCCTTTGTCGTCACCATCTTCCCGGCCCGGCGTGCGGCACGAATGAACCCGGTTGAGGCGCTGCGCTATGAATGATCCCGTCCTTGAACTTGAAAACGTGAAAAAGGCCTATAACGCGGGCAAACCCAACGCGGTCGAGGTGCTGTCGGGGGCCAGCCTGACCGTGAACAGGGGCGAGGTGGTGGCGCTGGTCGCGCCCTCGGGGGCAGGCAAATCGACCCTCCTGCATATCGCCGGGCTGCTGGATACCGCCGACAGTGGTGCCGTGCGCATCGCGGGCAAAGATATGGTGGGCCGTTCGGACCGCCGACGTACCATCACCCGGCGTCAGGACGTGGGCTTCGTGTATCAGTTCCATCACCTGTTGCCGGAATTTACCGCGCTGGAGAATATCGTCCTGCCGCAGCTGGCCGATGGGGTGGGGCGGCGCGACGCAGAACTCCGTGCTGCTGACCTTCTGACCCGCGTGGGCGTCGAACATCGCGCCGATCACCGCCCGGCGGCCATGTCAGGGGGGGAACAGCAAAGGGTCGCCTTTTGCCGGGCGCTGGCCAATGCGCCCAAGCTGTTGTTGGCGGATGAACCGACCGGCAATCTCGATCCGGGGACCAGCGATCAGGTCTTTGCCGCGCTGCTCGACCTGGCCCGCTCCACCGGGCTGGCCGCGTTGATTGCAACCCACAACCTGGAACTTGCTGGGCGTATGGATCGGATGTTACGCCTTGAGGGCGGGCAATTGGTGCCCGGCGCATAGGTGGTCTCGTCGCTTCTTGCGTGTTTGGGGCTGTGGATGCCCGGTGTCGGGCAAAGCGCATCTTTTCAAATAAATTGAGACCAGCATGGCCGATGTCACCCTCAGAGAAATCGAAACCGTCACCTGCGCCGCGCTGCTGCGCCATGGCGCAGCCTCTTGGGTGGCTGACCTCGGTGGCCCGCGCGGCGCGTGTGACCGAAGGCTATGGCAACCGAATCTGTGGACTCTACTATAGCTGACGGGAGTGGATTTTGATCCCATAATCCATGAAGCATCAGCGTAGAATCAGAAACTTATAGTTAAAAGGCACAATCAGAATTGTGTCGTTTGGCTATAAACTTGCGCGCGTCCATGATTGGGTGCGCGCCCTCCTGGCACATCGCGGCACCACCTGAACGAAAGACGGCTCCGATTTGCCCCCCGATCTGAACCACATTGAGGTGAACGCGTTCGAATAGGATTTTCCGGGAGACGGGGGAGGGTGGGTGGGACATCTGCCGGAAAATCCGGCTACGCCCCACCAATCGCACAAAGGCGTCAGCCTTCCATTGCTTCCAATTCGTCAATGAAACCCGAGATCATCGACAGGCCCTTGTCCCAGAATTTCGGATCGCGGGCATCAAGCCCGAAGGGGGCCAGCAAGTCCGAGTGGTGCATGGACCCACCCGCGCGCAGCATGTCGAAATACTTGTCCTGAAACCCTTCGGGCGCATCCTGGTAAACGGCGTAAAGCGCGTTCACCAACCCGTCGCCAAAGGCATAGGCATAGACATAGAAGGGCGAGTGGATGAAATGCGGGATATAGGTCCAGAAGGTTTCGTACCCTTCCATGAATTCGAATGACGGCCCAAGGCTTTCGGCCTGAACGCTCATCCACAGGGCATTGATATCGTCCGGGGTCAGTTCGCCTTCGCGCCGCGCCGCATGCAGTTTGCATTCAAAGTCATAAAAGGCGATCTGGCGGACCACCGTGTTGATCATATCCTCGACCTTGCCGGCCAACAGAACCTTGCGCTGTTCCTGGGTTTCGGCGGCGTCCAGCATGGCGCGGAACGTCAGCATTTCCCCGAACACGGACGCGGTTTCCGCCAATGTCAGCGGTGTCGAGGACAACATTTCCCCCTGATCTGCCGCCAGCACCTGATGCACCCCATGGCCCAGCTCATGGGCCAGTGTCATCACGTCACGGGGCTTGCCGAGGTAATTCAGCATCACGTAAGGATGCACATCCGTCACCGTCGGATGGGCAAAGGCTCCCGGGGCCTTGCCCGGTTTCACGGCGGCATCGATCCAGCCCTTGGTGAAGAACGGTTCGGCGATCTCGGCCATGCGAGGGTCGAACCCGGCATAGGCGTTCATTACGGTCTTTCGGGCCTGCTCCCAATCCACCAGCCGCGTGTCTTCGATGGGCAGCGGAGCATTGCGGTCCCAGACCTGCATGACGTCAAGGCCCAGCCATTTGCGTTTCAATTCGTAATACCGATGGCTCAGCTTGGGATAGGCGGCGACTACCGCATCGCGCAACGCCTCGACCACCTCGGGTTCCACATCGTTGGACAGGTGCCGCCCGGTTTGTGCCGTGGGCATGTTGCGCCAGCGGTCGATGATTTCCTTTTCCTTGGCCTGGGTGTTGTGGACACGGGCAAAGGTTTTGATATTGGCTTGGAAAATCCGCGCAAGCTCGCGGCTGGCCGATTCGCGTTTGGCCCGGTCGGGATCAGTCAGCAGGTTCAGTGTGCCTTCGATGTTCAACTCTTCGCCGTCTACGGTAAAGGTGAGCCCGGCCATGGTTTCGTCAAACAACCGCTCCCATGCGTCGCCAACGATCCCAAGATCGTGGAGGAATTTTTCAAGTTCGTCCGAAAGCTGGTAGGGTTTCATCGCGCGGATGCGGTCAAACACCGGCTTATAGCGCGCCAGATCGGCGTTGTCCGCGAACATGCTGGCGAGCACATCATCGTCCAACCGGTTGAGCTCCAACGTGAAAAATACCAGCGGCGTGGTGAAATTGGTGATCTTTTCCTGAGCGTCGGCCATGAACTTGGCACGCTCGGCATCGGTGGTGAGCTGGTAATAGCGCAGGCCCGCATAGGACATGATGCGCCCGGCAATGCTGCTGATTTTTTCGTTTCGCAGAACACAGGCCAGCATTCCGGCCGCGTCCAGCGTGTCCAGCTTACCCTCGTAATCGGCCGCGAACGCCGCGCATTCCCCGTCAAGCCATTCCAGATCACGTTTCAATTCGGGCGCGTCATCGCCCGCGTAAAGGTCGCTGAGATCCCATTCCGGCAGATCGCCAAGATCTCCGCCTCCGGCATTGGCGTTGGCATCAAAGACGGGGAAGGGAAGGTACAGCATATGGAGCCTCTTTTACTGGGTTTTACCGGGGTGGAACCAGACATAGGCCGGGGCGGCACCGGTCTCAAGGCCCGAGTTCTTGTCAATTCGCACAAGCGGCGTAAAGTGCTGGCAAAACAGAGGGAGAACGGGATGCGGTTTGTCAGGTACGGCGATGTCGGTGCGGAAAAACCGGGGGTTTTGGATCGGGAAGGGCGGCTGCGTGATTTGTCCGGCGTGATAGATGATCTGGCCGGAGATGTGATCGCGGATTTGCCGGATGTGGACCCCGACACGCTGCCGCTGGTCGAGGGCTCCCCGCGATTAGGGACGCCGGTGGGCCAGATCGGCAAGTTGGTCTGTATCGGGTTGAACTATTCCGATCACGCCGCAGAAGCGGGGATGGAGGCGCCCGCGATGCCGATTGTATTCATGAAGGCCAATTCGGCCATCAACGGACCAAACGATCCGGTTCTGCTGCCTCGCGGGTCCGGGAAAGCGGATTGGGAGGTTGAACTGGGGGTCGTGATCGGCAAACAGGCCAAATATGTGAGCGAGGCCGAGGCCCTAGACCACGTGGCCGGATACACGATCGTGAATGATGTGAGCGAACGGGCGTTTCAGATCGAGATGGTAGGGCAGTGGACCAAGGGCAAAAGCTGTGACACCTTTGGCCCGGTCGGGCCGTGGTTGGTGACGCCTGACGAAATTGGCGATCCTCAGGATCTGGACCTGTCGCTGGATGTGAACGGGGTGCGGATGCAGACGGGGAATACGTCAAAGATGATTTTCAGCGTCGCGCAGATTGTTTCCCACCTAAGCGGGTTGATGGGCCTGAACCCCGGCGATGTAATCGCGACCGGAACGCCCCCCGGGGTGGGCATGGGAATGACGCCGCAGAGGTTCCTGAACGAAGGCGACGTGATGGAACTTCGGATTGCGGGGCTGGGAGAGCAACGCCAGAAGGTTGGCCGCGATTGTTAAAGCGTTTCCGCATTACTATGAGTCAGCGTGATGTAGAAACGCTGCGCAATACAGTAGGAATGTGGGCGTTTCCAGCTATTACTGTGATCCAACGGTAACTGGAAACGCTTCAGGTGTGGGGGCACAACAATCCGGCGAAATGCTTTGGCGTGTTGGTGGGATTGCTCACCGCTCCCTTACGGGCGCGTTTCGCGGTTTGCGAGGCCGTCCGCAAGGACGGATGAGGCCCCTGTCACGCCGCGCTTGTCCTGGCGTGATCGGCGAAAAACGTCACCGTTTGATCAAAGATCTGGCCGCGTGTCTCCGGACCTTCCATGAGCACTTCGTGCTCGGCCCCGTCCACCATTTCAAGTTTCCCTTCCAACCACCGCGCCATGCGCGAGGTGACACGGCCCGGGTCCACAATACGTTCATTTGTTCCCAGAAAGGTCAGGGCAGGCACCTTGGGCGCGTCCATCCGGTCAAGCTCCGACGTTTCTTTCAGCGCTTCGTGCAGCCAGCGCAGCGAAGGGCCGCCCAGGCTCAGTTCAGGATGCTCCCGGGCCTGTTTCACCATGTAGTTCCACATGTCGCGGTCGGTGGTGAGCGTGTTGTCTTCAAACGGCGCGGTGACGACATAACTGTCTCGGCCTGTGCCCGGCGCAATGGTTTTGCCAAAGCCGAGCAGGCTGCCGCCCCAGGCCATGGCCCAGGCCGCAGGGCGCGTGCCCGTGGCCAGCCCTATGCCCCACATCGGGGCAGAGAACATGGCGGCCTGGACCGGCAAGCCTTCGTGCAGGGCACGAAGGCCGATACAGCCGCCCATGGAGTGTCCGATCAGGTAGAAGGGCTCGGGAAGGTCCAGTGCCCGCGCGGCATCGACCATCGCGACTACATCCCTTTGATAATCCGCGAACCAATGCACATGACCGGCTGCCGGATCATCGGCCAGCCGGTCGGCAATGCCTTGCCCACGCCAGTCTATCGCCAGAGTAGCCAAGCCCCGTGCGGCAAGATCGCCCGCCGCACGTCCGTATTTTTCAATATATTCCGTGCGCCCGGGAAACAGAAGCACGGTGCCATTGGCCCCGCCTGCAGTCCACAGCCCCACGCGAATACGCACACCGTCCGATGCGGTCAACCACCACGCCCGGCCCCCATCGGGGCCATCCGCGATATCCGAAAAGAACGGTGCGCTCTGCATGGCTCAGCCCAGTACCGAACCCAATTGCATGGCCAGACCCATGTTGCCGTCCACGCTCAGCTTGCCGGTCATGAAGGCGGCGGTGGCGTTCAGATCGCCTTCTAGGATCTGTTGGAAGGTTTCCGCATCCGCCGTCAGGGTCACGTCGGTATCATCGTCCGCTGCGCGCGCGCCGCTTCCGTCGATGACGATTGCGCCCTCATCGGCAATCACGAACTTGGCAGACCCGGCGTCAAACCCGCCGCCAGCCATCTTTTCATTTAGCGCCTCAACGGCCTTGGTCACAACATCGCTCATCTTCTTTGCCTTTCGAATTGCGCGGCGGGGCTTTCTTTTCCGCCCTGCGGGGTTAAACTCGGGTTACTATGAGCCGGATTTGCAACAATCTCAAACCTGTCGTGGCGGCAAGCGTGCTTTGTGCGTTGATTTCCGCCGGGAGTGTGGCGTTGGCTGCCCCGATGGACGACCTGTTTAGCCGTCTGGCCACGGCCGATGCCGTGGATGCCGCACGGCTTGAACGCGAAATCGAAATGCGATGGGCGCAGTCCGGGTCGCCCTCGGTCGATTTGTTGCTCAAACGTGCCCGCGATGCGATGGAGGCCGGGAAGACCGCCGAAGCCATCGAACATTACACCGCACTGACCGATCACGCACCGGGCTTTGCCGAAGGCTGGTACGGGCGCGCCACCGCATTTTTCGAATCGGGCCGGGTCGGCATGGCCGTGGCCGATCTTGAACGCGCGCTTGCGTTTGACCCGCGCCATTACAAAGCTATCTTTGGCCTCGGCGTGATATTCGAGACGCTGAACCGCCATGAAGAGGCGTTTGACGCTTTCGGGCTTGTCTTACAGCTTCATCCCAATCACGAAGGTGCGGCGGAAGGCGTGCAACGCCTTTCGGTAAAAGTGAACGGCGTCGAGCTTTAACGAGAAGACATCCATGTTGCGAGATCAGAGGATCGTGGCCGTTCTGGGTCCGACCAATACCGGCAAGACGCATTACGCGATCGAACGGATGCTGGGCTATCGCAGCGGCATCATCGGCCTGCCCCTGCGCCTTCTGGCGCGCGAGGTCTATGACCGGATCGTGGCGGCGCGCGGACCCAACGTGGTGGCCCTGGTGACCGGTGAGGAGCGGATTGTGCCGGACCGGGTGCAATACTGGGTCTGCACGGTGGAAGCGATGCCCGAAGGGCTGGGCGCGGATTTCATGGCGATAGATGAGGTACAGCTTTGTGCCGATCCCGAGCGGGGCCATGTGTTCACCGACCGGCTGATGCGGGCGCGGGGCACGAAGGAAACGATCTTCCTTGGCTCTCACACCATGCGCGGACCGATTCGGTCCCTGGTGCCTGACGTGGAATTCGTCGGGCGCGAGCGGATGTCCCAGCTTTCTTATTCCGGCCCGCGCAAGATTTCGCGCATGCAGCCGCGCAGCGCCATCGTCGGGTTTTCGGTCGACAACGTCTATGCGATTGCCGAACTGATCCGCCGCCAGAAGGGCGGTGCGGCGGTGGTCATGGGCGCGCTGTCCCCACGCACCCGCAACGCGCAGGTGGCGATGTATCAGAATGGCGATGTGGATTACCTTGTCGCCACGGACGCCATTGGCATGGGGCTGAACCTTGATATCGACCACGTCGCCTTTTCCGCGCTGACCAAGTTTGACGGGCGGCGGATGCGTATGCTGGCACCCAACGAACTGGCCCAGATCGCGGGCCGTGCCGGGCGTGGAATGCGCGATGGCACGTTTGGCGTAACGGGCGAAGCCCCTGCGCTGGACGATGAGGTGGCGCAGGCGATCATGGATCACCGTTTTACCCCGCTTTCAAGGCTGCAATGGCGCAATCATGCCCTGCAATTCGGGCGACTCGATGCGCTGATTGCCTCGCTTGAGGCCCCGACGGATGATGCGTTACTGGTCAGGGCGCGCGAGGCGGATGACCTGCGCACGCTGAAATCTCTGGCGCAACAGGCCGAGGTTCAGGCCCGCGCCAGCGATGCCCAATCCGTGCGGTTGCTCTGGGATGTCTGCCGTATCCCGGATTTCCGGGGCATCAGCCATGCGGAACATGCGGCGTTGCTGGAAACCATATTTGGCGACCTGCACGAACACGGCGTGATCGCGGATGACTTCATGGCGCGACAGATCAAGCGCATTGACCGGACGAAAGGTGATATTGACACATTGTCGAAACGTCTGGCCTTTATCCGCACATGGACATATGTCGCGCAACGTTCCGGGTGGGTGCGCGATCTTGACCATTGGCGTGGGGAAACCCGCGCTGTAGAAGACCGACTATCGGATGCGTTACACGATGCACTGACTCAAAGATTTGTGGATCGGCGTACCAGCGTGCTGTTGCGGCGGCTCAAGCAGAAGGAGGCCATGTTGGCCGAAGTGAATGACAAAGGTGAAGTGACGGTTGAGGGCGAATTCGTCGGCCGTCTTGAAGGGTTCCGCTTTCAGCAGGACAAAACCGCAACCGGGCAAGAGGCCAAGGCGATTTCGCAGGCGAGCCTGCAGGCGCTGGCACCGCATTTCCATTTGCGCGCTGACCGTTTCTATAACGCGCCGGATACCGAAATCGACTTTACCGAACAGGGCGGGTTGATGTGGGGCGAATTTGCCGTGGGCAAACTGGTTGCCGGGGATGATCCGTTGAAACCGGGGGTCAAGGTTTTTGTCGATGACGAAGCCGGGGAAGAGGTGGCGCAGAAGGTGGCCCGCCGCTTGCAGCATTTCATCGACCGCAAGATTGCGACCCTGTTTGAACCGCTGATCGGGCTGTCCCGGGACGAAGACCTGACCGGGCTGGCGCGGGGCTTTGCTTTCCGCATGGTCGAAGAACTCGGTATTGTTGAACGTGGCAAGGTGGCCGAGGACGTCAAGGCGCTGGATCAGGATGCGCGCGGATCCCTGCGCAAACACGGTATTCGCTTTGGCCAATTCACTATTTTCATGCCCTTGTTGCTGAAACCCGCGCCAACGCGGCTGCGTCTGGTGCTGTGGTCGCTGGCCAGGGGGCTCGATGTTTTCCCCGAATCGCCACCTCCGGGGCTGGTCACCGTACCGGCACCCGCAGATGCTGAACCGGGCGTGGATGCCATGTGCGGCTATCGTACGGCGGGTGAACGTGCGATTCGCATCGACATGCTGGAACGGCTGGCGGATATGCTGCGGACCGAAGACAGCCGGGGCGGGTTCGAAGCCAAGGCCGACATGCTGTCGATCACCGGCATGACGCTGGAACAATTTGCCGACCTCATGACCGGTCTGGGCTATAACGCGGCCAAAGGCGAACGGGTCAAGGTCAAGAAAGCGGTTGAGCCTGTGACCACCCCCGAGTCAGAGACCGTGGCCGACGCCGCACCCGCCGAGGCCGACCCGAAAGGGGCGGAAGAGGTGGCCCCGACCCCGACCACGGCCCCCACCGAGGCCGCGCCGACGGAGGCCAAAGCCGAAGACGCAGAACCGGAAATGGAGGTGTTCTATACCTTCACATGGGGCCGTCCGCGCCAACAGGGCAACCGGGGCGACCGCAAACCCCGGGGCGAAGGCCAGCGGGGCAAGGGACGCAATGCCGGTGGCAAACCGGGGGGTAAACCCCGCCGCGATGGTGGCAAGGGCAAACCCGGCGGCAAATCACAGGGTGGGCGTAACTTCTCGTCTGGTCCTGCAAAAAAAGACCGGATCGACCCTGACAACCCCTTTGCCGCCGCGCTTATGGGGTTGAAATCCAAGGATTGATCAAGGTGTGAGCGATACGCCGCAAAAGATCCGGCTGGACAAGTGGCTTTGGCAGGCGCGGTTTGTCAAAAGCCGCTCCCTGGCCGCCAGTCTGGTGACGGGCGGTCGCGTGCGCGTCAATTCCGACAAGGCCCACAAACCGGCGCATTCAGTTGCGCCGGGGGACGTTTTGACCTTTCCACAGGGCGACGTGGTGCGTGTTGTGCGGATTGCCGCCCTTGGCACCCGGCGCGGCCCGGCCCCCGAAGCCCAGACGCTTTATCAGGACCTGACCCCGCCCGCCCCGGAAAAACGCCCCCGGGCCGGGGGAGAGCGCCCCACCAAACGCGACCGGCGCGCGATTGATGCGCTGCGGAAAGAGTGAAACCCTCCGATCGCCGTTCTGTCCCGGTGGTCGCCGCCCGAACGTCAGGCGGATTAAGAAGAACAGATAAAAATACCTCTTTGAAATGCATGTTTTGTGGGGCAGTTTGACCTAGATCATCCTGATCCGAAAAAACCAGCCCTATTGTCGCGACGTCTCATCTGATTATCGCCAACCTGCTTGATTGATCCTGCGCGAAAGATTAGCAAAGCCGACGAACCGAAACGATTGGATTCTCGATATGACCTATGTCGTGATCGACAACTGCATCGCCTGCAAATACACCGACTGTGTCGAAGTTTGCCCCGTGGATTGCTTCTATGAGGGTGAAAATATGCTGGTGATCCATCCAGACGAATGCATCGACTGTGGTGTGTGCGAACCGGAATGCCCGGCCGACGCCATCCGCCCGGATACCGAGCCTGAAATGGAGGCATGGGTCGAACTCAACCGCAAATACTCGGAAATGTGGCCTGTTATCGTTTCCAAGAAAGACCCGCTCCCCGGATACGAGGAAAAGGATGGCGAGGAAGACAAGCTCAGCAAGTATTTCTCGGAAGCGCCCGGCGAAGGGGGCTAATCCCGCGATTCGCGTGACCTGCTGGTTTGAGCGCCTGCAAATTCCCTTGAAAACAAGGGGATAACCGGATGCGCTTTCAAAGCTGGGCGATTCGTGATACAATAGCGTCGTAAATGATGAAACCTGCCTGAGACCATCCATCGAGAGCTGCGGTTCACTGGGTGGTTTTATTGCGCATAATTCGGCGTCCTTGGGGCTTTGCTTGGCCCCTTGGGTGTTTTTTGCGCCTTTGATGGGCGGGTTTCTGGGGATGCGATGCGAGGATAAACTGCATGAGCAAGGCGAAGAAGCCGGATTTCCGGCCCAATGATTACGTTGTTTACCCGGCCCATGGTGTGGGTCAGGTCATGTCGATCGAGAAACAGGAAGTGGCGGGGTTCGAACTGGAACTCTTTGTGATTTCCTTTGAAAAGGACAAGATGACCCTGCGGGTGCCTACCAACAAGGCGACCGAGATCGGGATGCGCGGATTGTCGAGCCCGGATGTGGTTAGCCAGGCCATGAAAACCCTGAAGGGCAAGGCCAAGGTCAAACGCGCCATGTGGTCGCGTCGGGCGCAGGAATACGAACAAAAGATCAATTCGGGCGATCTGATTGCGATTGCCGAAGTGGTGCGCGATCTGCACCGCAACGACGATCAGCGCGAACAAAGCTATTCCGAGCGTCAGCTTTACGAAGCGGCGCTGGAGCGTCTGACCCGCGAAGTGTCCGCCGTGGGTGGTGGCGACGAGGCGTCTGCCGCCAAACAAATCGACGACGTTCTGGTCAGCCGCGCCGCCTAAAGCGTTCGCCCTTTCACCTGGGACAGGGAAAAGGGCGAAGGCAGCGCGACATTTATGTGTTTCGCGCGTCCTGCCAAAAGCCCGTGATTCAGGTTTTATAAAGCGTTTCCGCATTACGTTGAACCAGCGTGATGTGGAAACGCTGCGCAACACAGTAGGGATGTGGGCGTTTCCAGCTATTGCTGCGATCCAACACTAACTGAAAACGCTTTAAGCAGGACGCTTTAAGAGCCTCTCGTCTGAAAGATGCCACGCCGCGTCTCCAAAAACGGGGGCGCGGTTCTCCTGTTCCGGGGGGTGCTGGCCCAGGGGTTACAGAAGCGTGGTGAGCGTCAACAGAAGCGCGGTTTCGACCAACTGTTGGGTTGCGCCAAGCACATCTCCGGTCTGCCCGCCGATTTTTACCCGTGCGATGCGCGCCCACAGTAGGGCGGTGCCCAGTCCCACAGCGATGCAGATCAGCGTGGCAAAGAGGCCAAGAAGGCAAAGCGACAGCCCCCCGGCCAGCACACCGCCCGCCCCCACGGCGGCCCAGCCCGGCTGACCTGTGCGCGATGAAAGCCCGGTGCCGCGGGCATTGGGCAGGGCCTGCATGATCCCGGCCATGACGGCGCGCGACCCAGCGCCCGCGCTGATCAGGGCGATCATCACGTCATGTGCGGCGTCCAGCCCGGTTACGGCACCAAGGCGCAAGATGAACAGGCCCACCAACGCCAGCACGCCGTAGGTGCCAATCTGGCTGTCCTTCATGATGGCAAGCCGTCGCGCCCGGTCGTAGCCACCCCAGAACCCGTCGGCGCAATCGGCAAGCCCGTCTTCGTGCATGGCACCCGTCAGAACAGTCAGCGTGCTTAGTGCAAGCGCGGCGCTCACAAACGCGGAAAACCCAAGCGCGCTGGCCAAAAGCCACACCGCTCCGCCCAGAGCGCCCAGCATGGCCCCTACCACACCCCAGGCCCAGGCCGTGCGCGCACCCCGGGCATAGGCCGTCTCGGGAAGGTGCAGGGGTAACCGCGTCAAAAGCGATAGAGCCACGGGGAGATCCTGCCTATCCATCAAGGCGTCGTTTTCGTGCATGGATCGGGTCCTTTTCGGGACTTGAGGGCCGGTCAAATTGCGTTAAATACCTGTCTATAGCGTTTCGACTTCAACTTGAAACACCATGTGCCATTTAGTGCGTTGAAATCCTTGATTTCAAAACGCGTCAGGTGAAGCCGGTGCGAGTCGAATTGCTTTATGGCGCAAAGCAACGGGGATGACATGGCTGATTTTACAACTCTTGCCGAATTTCGTGAAATTCTGAAAGCCGCGCCCACGGAAGACAGCGCCGCCCGCACCGCTGCGCAGGAGCGCAACGGTCAGTTGACCAAACCCCCCGGTGCGCTGGGGCGGTTGGAAGACATGGCTATTTGGTATGCCGCGTGGCGGGGCACGGCTCAGCCCGCGCTGGCCCATCCACAGGTGGTGGTTTTTGCAGGTAATCACGGGGTCACGGCCCAGGGTGTGTCGGCCTTTCCGTCAGAAGTGACCGAACAGATGGTGTTGAACTTTCAACATGGCGGGGCGGCGATCAACCAGTTGTCGAAAACCTTCGGGGCGCAGATGGACGTGCACGCTTTGTCGCTGGACAGGCCCACGGATGATTTCACCCAAGGCCCGGCCATGTCCGAAGCGGATTGTGTGGCCGCGCTTTTGACCGGGTGGAATGCGGTGGATGAAACGGCGGACCTTCTGGTCACGGGCGAAATGGGCATTGGCAACACCACCAGCGCGGCGGCGATTGCCCATGCGCTTTATGGCGGCGCGGCCGAAGACTGGGTTGGGCGTGGCACCGGGGTGGACGATGCCGGACTGACCCTCAAGGCGCGCGTGGTGCGTGATGGCAAGGCGGCGAATGCGGACGCTATGGGCGACGGGGTCGACATCCTGCGTTGTCTTGGCGGGCGCGAGCTGGCGGCGATGGCGGGGGCCATTGCCCGGTCGCGTAGCCTGCGGATTCCGGTGATTCTTGACGGTTTCATCTGTTCGGCGGCGGCGGCCTGTCTTGAAGCCACACAACCCGGGGCATTGGATCATGCGATCGCCGGTCACGTGAGCGCCGAGGCCGCCCATGGCGCGATCCTGAACCAGATTGGCAAAGAGCCGGTTCTGGCGCTGAACATGCGGCTGGGCGAAGGCTCTGGCGCGGCGCTGGCCATTGGGGTGTTGCAGGGGGCGGTGGCCTGTCACTCCGGGATGGCGACATTTGCCGAGGCCGGAGTGTCTGACAGCTAAAGCGTTTCCGCATTACGTTGACTCGGCGTGATGTGGAAATGCTTTAGGGAAAACCGGGCGGATTCCACAGGGGGAAATTTCACGGGGCAAAAGCGTCGCCCGCCCGCACGGCCCGCTCTCTTCCATGCCGAAATGGACACCAAAGAAAGCAGGCTGAAAGGAATTTCAGCTTTTCAGTCCCCCACTGTTTCGCTCCATTGCGGAACCGGTTCAAATGGGGCACAAGACGAGCATGAGCGACAAGTCCCCGACCCACACCGACACAGCCGGGCGTGACATCAACATCCCTTCCACCACGCGGTCGATCCCAATCGCGATGTTACGGGCGCGGGAAACCATGATGGCGCCGCTGCGTCACATGCTGCGCCGGGCGGATGTGACGGAACAACAATGGCGGGTGCTGCGGGTTCTGGCCGAACGGGGCACGATGGACCCAAAAGACATCGCCCGCGCGGCCAGCCTGTTGAACCCGTCTCTGACCCGGATCATGCAGATTCTGGACAAGAAAGGGTTGATCACCCGCGAAAATCATCCAAGCGACCGGCGTCGCATCCTTGTGGGGATCACCGACGACGGTGTGGCCCTGTTGCGCGCCGCCGCGCCGGAAAGCAACGCGATTTTTTCCCGGCTGGAGGCCAAATTTGGCCGCGACAAGATGGATCAACTACTTGATTTGCTCAATGCGCTGTCTGAAATCGATCTGGAAACCCCTGACGGGTCCTGAAGGCCGAATGGCTGCATGACCGGGGGCAGGATCCCCGGGTTTTTATTGACCTTCGCCCGTGTTGCTGCCCGTGTTGGCCCCTGTGTCAGCGGAAGCGGCCATTTCGTCAAGCCATTGCATCAAGGCCGTCGCCTGACCGTCAAGCCATACCCGACCCTGATTGACATAGCCCACATAGGTTTCAAGCGCGGGGCCAACGACCGGCACGGCCTTGCCAATCTGTGGGGCATAGACATAGACCAAGATCAGAAGCGCGACCAGCAGCAGGGCATATAGAAACCCACGCCCAAACCCGCGTTTGCGTTGCGGTGCGCCCGCCTCGGTTTGTGATGCCACGCCACGCTCGGGGCCGCGTGTTGCGCCGGGATGGGTGCGGTCACCGCTTTTTCGCAGGGTCGAATTGATCTCTTCGATGTCGGGCAACAGATCGCGGCGCGACCCGCTGGCTGCGATTGCGGCCACCTGTGCCGACTCCGTGTCGGCGGCGTCATCGGGCAGCCCCCGCATCCGTGCCATACGCAACCGGGTTTCTCGCTCGCGGCGGCTGGCTGCGTCCGACGGGGCCTCAAGACCCAGATCAGGCTGCGTTTCCAGCGTCTGGCTGTCGTGTTTACGGGCTTCAATCTCGCGGTTGCGTTCTTCGCGCAGCACATCGGCCACATCCGCGGGCAGTTCGCGCCGCGTCGGTTCGGGATCAGGCCCGTGACCGGGGGTGTGGTCGGGTTCGGGGTCCGGGGTGGCAAAGCCCTTTGCCTCGGCAGGCTGGTCCGCTTCGGTCTCTGCTGGCGCGGCCTCGGGGGCGGGAACCTGCTCTGCCATGGTTTCGGCGATGGCGTCAGACAGGCTTTCCTGCCCTGCGGGATCATGGCCCTCAATCGGTTCGGGTTCGGGCTGGGGGTCAGGCACCTGCCAATCGGCTTCGTCCAGCGGTTGTTCAAGCTCTTCGGCAAGCTCATAATCCTGACTGGGATGCTTCTGGAACCACGTGTCACCACAGTTGGAACATTGCACTTCCCGACCGTTTTCCGGAATCACTGCTTCCGGAACTTCGTATTGTGCACCGCAATTCGGGCATACCAATCGCATTCTACTTGTCCCCTGCCAACTATCCTGTGGCTTCGCTCAACCCATCTCTGCTGCCCCATTTGTAAATCATCGGCGGGAAAGTGCAAAGGATTTGCGCAGGTTGTCGCTGTTTCTTCAACAATGCAAGATTGAAACCCGGCTTTCTCTGGGGCACAAAGGCGTCAAGTTGCCGGGCTGTATGACGCAGCCACGGCTCAGCCCATGCGGAGCCCTGAACGTGATCGAGCTTGAAAACGTGGCCTATTCCTATGGTGGAGGCGAATTGCTGAGCGAGATCAACCTTGATCTTGCGCCGGGGTCGTTCCATTTCCTGACCGGGCCATCGGGGTCCGGGAAAACCACATTTCTCAAACTGTGCTATGGCGCGCTCATCCCGACCTCGGGCCATGTGCGTTTGTTTGACAGGGACGTGCGCGGATTGGGGCGGGATGACATGGCGTTGATGCGGCGGCGCATTGGCGTGGTGCATCAGGACTGTCAGTTTCTGGACCACCTGCCGCTTGCCGACAACGTGGCGCTTCCTTTGACGGTTGCGGGGCGACAGGCGCTGGACGAGGCCGCCAACCTCAAGGAGTTGCTGAATTGGGTCGGGTTGAAATCCCGCGCCGATGCTTTCCCGCCGGAACTTTCGGGGGGCGAACGCCAGCGCGCGGCGCTGGCCCGGGCGGTGATCATGTCGCCCGACGTGGTGCTGGCGGATGAACCAACCGGCAATGTGGATTGGGAGATGTCCCAACGCCTGTTGCGGTTGTTGATCGAGCTGAACCGGATGGGCAAGACGATCATGATCGCGACCCATGATCTTGGGCTGATCCGCGCGGCGAAAAGCCAGGTTCAGGCGCGCGTGTTGCGGATTTCAAACCGACGGTTGCAATTGGCGGGGGCGGATCTGTGACGGATGAGAAAGCGAAATTCGGTCCCGGTCGGGTGATCGAACTGGTTGTTGGGGATGCCCAGGCGGACCGGGTGGTGCCACCTACCGGATTTACGGCGCGGCTGACCCTGTTTGCTTCGGCCATCATGGCCTTTCTGGCGGTGTTTGCGTTGGCCCTGTCCATGGCGTCAGGTCGGTTGGCGCAACGGTGGGGGGAAGAGCTGGCAAAGTCTGCGACCCTGCGCATTTCAGCACCGGCAGACCAGTTGGCCGATCAGACGGCGGCGGCCTTGCGGGTTCTGGAAAGCACGTCGGGCGTGGCCAGCGCCCGGGCGCTGAGCGATGAAGAACAGCGTGCGCTGCTGGAGCCGTGGTTCGGGCCGGATGTGCCCGTGGATACATTGCCAATTCCGCAACTGATCGAGGTGATCGAGGCCGAGCCGGGCTATGACCCGGCGGGGCTGCGCCTGCGCCTTGCGGCGGAAGTGCCGGGCGCGGTTCTGGATGATCACACCCGGTGGCGCAAACCGCTGGTCAATGCGGCTTCGCGCCTGCGCGGTCTTGGGGTTCTGTCTATCGCCCTGATTTTTGCGGCCATGGCGGCGATGATTACCCTGGCGGCTAACGCGGCGCTGGCGGCCAATGCACAGGTGATCACGGTGCTGCGACTGGTGGGCGCGCGCGACGGGTATATCGCCCAGGCCTTCGTGCGCCGGTTCACCCTGCGCGCGCTGACGGGGGCTTTGGTGGGAACCGTGCTGGGCGTGGTGGCGGTGGCGCTGCTGCCGTCGGCCAGCGATGCGGGGGGGTTCCTGACCGGGTTGGGATTTGCGGGTGGGCAATGGGTCTGGCCTCTGATCGTGCCGGTTCTGGCCGCCGTTGTGGGGTTCGCCGCAACCCAGGCTGCGGCGCGCAACACATTGAAAGGACTGCGGTAATGATCATTTGGCGTTGGTTCTTGTCGATCCTGTTCGTGGGGCAGAACGCGATTGTGATGCTGATCATGGGGATCGTGTTTTTCCCCTGGGCCGTGGTGTCGCCGAAAGGGGCGATGACGGCCTGTAAATCCTATGCCACCTGGGCTTTGTGGACCGCACGCTGGATGGTTGGAATTCGCCAGGAAGTGCGGGGCGCGGTGCCGTCGGGCGCGGTTCTGGTGCCGGCCAAACACCAATCCTTCATGGATATCCTGATGATTTTCAAGGCGGTGCCCCAGCCCCGGTTCATCATGAAATACGAGCTGCTGTTCACGCCGATCATCGGTGTTTACGCGTGGCGGCTGGGCTGTGTTCCGGTCAAACGGGGCAAGCGGGGGGCGGCGATCAAATCGATGCTGGCGGATCTGGAAAGCGGGCGAGTGTCGCCCGGTCAGTTGGTGATCTACCCTCAGGGTACGCGGGTTCCGGCGGGAGAGTATCGCAAATACAAGGTTGGACCCTATGTGCTTTACAAGGAAACCGGGCAAAAGGCGGTGCCGGTGGCCACCAATGCCGGGATGTTCTGGCCCAAGGGCACCATGCTGCGCCGCCCCGGGTTGGCCGTGGTCGAATTTTTGGACCCGATCGAACAGGGGGCGGATCAGCAGGAGTTCATGGAGGCACTGGAAACTGCGATTGAAAACCGGTCCAACGCATTGATGATCGAAGCGGGCATGGACCCGGCGGTTCTGTCGCCGTCAAAAAATGAAACCCGAGATTTGAATTCGGGGAAGTAGAAGCGCGCTCGGGCGTCCCACCCGGACCCACCCGAGCCCTCGCGCGCTTCTGTTGCCACGGGATGGAATTGGCCGGTGGAGTCATGCCTTTGAGGAAGGGCGGGGGCGCTGCCCCCAAGGTTCAAAATCCGGGGATTTTGAACCACCCCCGGCATATTTGCCGGTCAGATGAAAAGGCAGATCAATCGCGAGGTAAGGCCAGTGTTGTTGTCACCGGAGGTGCATCGTTGCTGTCGCCAGATACGCGCAGGATCAAGATGCCCCAGTTTCCTTGCCCTGATTGACCTGCGGATTATGCAGAACGCGACCGTGGAAGTGATCCCAATCGGGCATCGGGTCGTTCGGTTGCTTGAGTTGGGGGAGGTCGTTGCGGATCGGGCTCTCCAACGCCCCTGTCACGCGGTTGCGCTGCTTCACTGTCATCAGCACGCCACGATCCTCGACCTTGCAGGTGTCGCGAGTTTGCGACACCAACACGCCCGTGTCTTCATCCGCAGTTTGATGTGGTTCGCCTTTCGGCTGGCTGCGATAGCGATCGCGGTCGTCTTGCCGGGCGGAGAGGGCGGGGCAGGCATTCGGTTTGGAAAAGTTCCAGATATAGTCAAACGACACAATTGTGATAGTGTCTTTTGACTATAAGTCTCTGATTTTACGCTGATGCTTCGTGAGTTTTGGGATCAAAATCCACTCCCGTCAGCTATACCGTGCGCGGCGGGATCCGGGGCCGCGAGCACGGACCAAAGCGCAGATGCACCGCCCCCCACCAACAGGCCAAGGGCGATGACAATTGCCGGTTTCCGGCGGTCCATCAGCTGTGGATCGGGCCGTCGCCACAGGCCAGCGCCGCTTCGCGCACCGCTTCCGAATAGGTCGGGTGGGCATGGCAGGTCAGCGCGATATCTTCAGCGCAGGCACCGAACTCCATGGCAACGCAAAGCTCGTGGATCATGTCCCCGGCTGCCGGACCAACGATTGAGGCACCAAGGATGCGGCCCGTGTCAGGATGCGCCAGGATTTTCACGAAACCGTCGCCCTGATGCACCGCCTTGGCGCGGGCGTTGCCCATGAACATGAACTTGCCGACCTTGGGCTTGATCCCCTTTTCCTTGAGTGCCGCTTCGGTCTGGCCCACGGTTGCAACCTCGGGGGTGGTATACACCACACCGGGGATCACGCCATAATTCACGTGCCCATGTTTGCCCGCCAGCACCTCGGCCACGGCCATGCCTTCGTCTTCGGCTTTGTGGGCCAGCATCGGGCCGTCGATCACATCGCCAATCGCAAAAATTCCGGGCACGTTGGTGGCCCATTGACCGTTGGTCTTGATCTGACCCCGCTCGGACATTTCAACGCCCAGCTTGTCAAGCCCAAGCCCCTCGGTAAAGGGTTTGCGCCCGGTGGCGACCAATACGATGTCGGCGTCGATCACCTCGGCATCCCCGCCTTTTTTCGGGGCATAGGTGACTTTTGCCTTGGTCTTGGTGGTTTCGACTCCCTGAACCGCAGCGCCCATGATGAAGTTCAGCCCCTGTTTCTCTAACAGACGTTTCAGCAGACGCTGCACATCCGCATCCATGCCGGGGGTGACGGCGTCCATGAACTCCACAACGGTGACGTCGCTGCCCAAACGGGCATAGACCGAGCCAAGCTCCAGGCCGATGACGCCCGCGCCGATCACAACCATCTTTTTCGGGACTTTCGGAAGATCCAGCGCGCCGGTTGAGCTGACCACGCGCTTTTCGTCGATTTCGACACCCGGGATGCTGGACGAATCCGACCCCGAGGCGATCACGATGTTTCTGGCTTCATGCACCTCGTCACCGACCTGAACCTTGCCCGGTGCCGGGATCGTCGCCCACCCCTTGATCCAGTCGATCTTGTTCTTCTTGAACAGGAACTCAATGCCGCCGGTGTTCTGGCCCACAACGTCGGACTTATAGGCCTTCATCCGGTCCCAATCCACGCTGGGCGATTTACCCTTCAGGCCCATTGAGGCAAAGTTGTGCTCGGCCTCATGCAGCATGTGCGAGGCGTGCAAAAGCGCCTTGGACGGGATACAGCCTACATTCAGACAGGTGCCACCAAGGGTGTCACGCCCTTCGACAACAGCGGTTTTCAAACCCAGCTGAGCACAGCGGATGGCGCTGACATAGCCGCCGGGGCCTGCGCCGATGATGATCACGTCATAATTTGCCATTTTCGTCTCCTCGAAATGTCCTTGTTAAGGCACTTTGCGCCAAGTCATGCGGTTTTCTTCAGTCAGGACCTCGGCGCGCCGCGCTTCGTCCCATTCCAGACAGTCCCGTTCTGTGGCCGCCACGCCAGGCAGGGCGCGCAGACGGGCAAGCTCGGTTTCCACGGCGGGCCAATGACGCAGGATGCGCCGGTCTTCGCCTTCATTCTGATTGCAGGTTCGGTGCCAGAGCGACCCGAGATAGTACTTGCCGGACGGAACCCCATGGCCGTCGCCGCGGTCGTTCTTCATCAGGAAGTCATCCGCCGCACGGGTGCCATAGTGGTTGATGCAGGCCGCGTGGTGCGCGATGGATTTATCATAGGGTTTGTAGCGGCTGTATTTGCGGTCGGCACGGAAATTGCTGCGCAGCTTCTTGCCTTCGGCGCTTTTGACCAACGGGTTTTCGATCCGGGGTCGCACGGGGCGGTGATCTTCGGCATGTTCGAAATTGCGAAACCGGAAGATGGACTTGAACTTGCACAGTTCGGGCGCGGGCGAGATGGCACAGCGGGTGAAGTTGGGCAGGATCGGCAGCTTGCGTGCCTGATGGCCGCTATCTCCAAACGGCAGCCAGGGCAGGCCGATCACGTCGCATTTGCCAACCACCTGCATCAGGTCATCAATTCTGCCTGCACCATGGGTTATATGCACGAATTCGTCGCTGTCGATAAAGCACAGCCAGTCAATCGGGGTGGAGTCAAGCGTGGCATAAAACCGGCGCATGGCGACATCTTGCGGGCTTTCGCCATCGTTCAACTCGCTATGGATGTGGATGAGTTCACCCGCAGTTTCCAGAAGATCCAGCAAACGGTCCGAGCCGTCGGTGCAATCATTGGTCGCGATGAGGATCGGCCCAAACCCGATCACCTTGTGATAGGCCAGCCATTCCAACAGGAAGGGCCCTTCGTTTCGCATGGCCGAGGCCAGCGCAACCTGAGGGGGGGCGGATGCAGGCGTCATGCGCTAACCTCACGAATTTTAACATAAAATTCGTGGGCAGGGACGGAAAGGTCGCATTTCCCCGCTGATATTTCCAGCGGTGGCACATATCCCGTTTGCGAAATACTACCAAGACCCGAGGTTATGATTGATGCAGACACCTGTGATCCTTGCCACTGCCGCCACGCTGGCGTTTGGCACCGCCCCGACGCAGGCGTTTGAGCCGTTTGGGTTGGCCCATGCCGGAGGGTTTGGTCCCGACGGGTGCCATCAGGACAAGAAAAACGGCGGTCGCCACTGTCATGATGGGACATCCAAGAAAAAAGCGCCGTCCAAATTGTCGATCTCGAATGCGAAACCCGCTGCGAAGGATGCAAGGAAAAGCGGGAAGAAGGACGCCAGGGCGACGGCCAAAACACCGAAGAAGAAACCTGCGTCGTCTTCGGCCAAGCAAACCGCGACATCCAAGAGTTCGAACAAGAGTTCGGGTAAGAAAAAGACCAGTTCGGCAAAGAAGAAGACGTCCAACTGATCACACCACGAAGCGCGTTGAAACCCCAGGCCAAAGGCTCGGGGCTTTTGCGTTGATCCGAGGGGGGGAACGCGAGTGTCATGGCGTCCTGCTCATCAACTCCGCACTGGGGCTAGCAGCTTGGTCTGGATATGGTTCACCCCGTCACGCTCCAAGTGCATGGCAAGCTCTTCGGAGTCAAAAAACGCCTTGGCTTTTGCAAGGTCCAGGATTTCGAACAACACCACCGCATGGTCCTTTTGGTTTGGGTCCTTCCAGACATGCAGGACCTTAATCCCCGCGGCGCGACGGTTGACACGGTCCTGCTTGAAAACGTCATACCAAGCGTCGTAATCCGCCACGTCCGCTTGCCAAAGAATATGTGTTGCCATGACTCGGCTCCTTCGAGTGGTGCCAACGGGCTGGTCCCGGCTGGCCAATATGGCACCATCCGTGGGACATAGCACGCGGGTGGTGGTACGATCCTTTTCGGTTTGGAACGGTCCCGCGTCCTTGATCCGGACATAGGCGGGGCCGTCCCCCGGTGTCGTCTATGGGTCAACACCCACGATCCACACTCCCTTGCCCGTTTTACCACAGGTCGGGCAGGTCAGGCGTTGTGGATCGAGATAGGCCAAATTACAGGTCCATCAACAAGCGGCGCGGATCTTCCAGCGCTTCCTTGACACGAACAAGGAAGGTCACCGCGCCTTTGCCGTCCACGATCCGGTGGTCATAGGACAGCGCCAGATACATCATCGGGCGAATCCTGATTTCGCCGTTGATCACCATGGGGCGGTCCTGAATCTTGTGCATCCCCAGAATACCCGATTGCGGCGGGTTCAGAATGGGCGACGACATCAGCGACCCGTAAACACCACCGTTCGAAATGGTGAAGGTGCCCCCCTGCATTTCCGCCATCGACAATTTGCCGTCACGGGCGCGTTTGCCCTTTTCGGCAATCGCCTTTTCGATTTCGGCAAAGGACATCGCGTCGGCATCTCGGATCACCGGAACCACCAGCCCTTGGGGCGTGCCTGCGGCAACACCCATATGGACGAAGTTCTTGTACACGATGTCGGTGCCATCAATTTCGGCGTTGACCTCGGGCACTTCTTTCAACGCGTGACAACACGCCTTGGTAAAGAACGACATGAAGCCAAGGCGCACGCCGTGCTTCTTCTCGAAATCACCCTTGTACTGATTGCGCAGCGCCATGACCTCGGTCATGTCGACTTCGTTATAGGTGGTCAGGATCGCGGCGGTGTTCTGGGCATCTTTCAGACGGCGCGCGATGGTCTGGCGCAGGCGGGTCATCTTGACCCGTTCTTCGCGCGACGCATCGTCGGCCGAAACCGGTGCGCGTGGCGCAGCGGCGGGTGCGGCAGCGACCGGAGCCAGTGTTGCCAGCGCCTTCTGCACGTCTTCCTTCATGATGCGCCCATCGCGGCCCGTGCCGGTGACGGATGCCGGGTCGATGCCTGTTTCCGCCATCATCTTGTTGGCCGAGGGCGCGTTTTCCACGTCCTTGCCCGTGCTTGCCGCAGGGGTCGCCACCGCCGCCGGGGCAGCGGCCACAGCCGCACCGCTGGACGAAATCACGGCCAGCCTGGCGCTGGCGTCCACGGTGGTGCCTTCCGGCGCGGTGATTTCGGCCAACACGCCCGCGGCGGGGCTGGGGACTTCGACGCTGACCTTGTCGGTTTCCAGCTCACAGAGCATTTCGTCCTGGGCCACCCTGTCGCCTATGGATTTGAACCATGTGGACACCGTGGCCTCGGTCACGGATTCGCCAAGGGTCGGCACCATCACGTCAACGCTGTCACCACCGGCGGCGGGGGTCGCAGCGGGTGCCGCCTCGGCAGCCGCGGTTGCGGCCGGGGCAGCCGCGACCGCGCTTTCGGCAATGGTGGCCAGCAAGGCGTCAACACCCACCGTGTCGCCCTCGGCGGCAATGATATCGCCAAGCGTTCCGGCGGCGGGGCTTGGCACCTCGACTGTAACCTTGTCGGTTTCCAGCTCACAGAGCATTTCATCAACGGCAACGGCATCGCCCGGCTGTTTGAACCAGGTGGCGACGGTGGCTTCGGTGACGCTTTCACCCAACGTGGGGACGCGAACTTCGGTGGTCATGGATCAGTTCCCTTTCATGGTCAGCGCGTCATCGACCAACGCTGTCTGTTGTGCTTTGTGCTGTGCGGCCAGGCCCGTCGCGGGCGAGGCGCTTGCCGGACGACCGGCATAAACCGGGCGGCCATGTTTGGCCTTCACGCGGCCCAGCACCCATTCGATATTCGGTTCGATAAAGCTCCAGGCACCCTGGTTCTTGGGTTCTTCCTGGCACCATACCATTTCGGCTTCTTTGAACCGCTCCAGTTCCTTGAGCAGCGAATGCGCCGGGAAGGGGTAGAACTGTTCGATCCGCAGAAGATAGATATCGTCAATCCCGCGTGCGTCGCGTTCTTCCAGAAGATCATAGTAAACCTTGCCCGAACACAACACGACGCGTTTGATGTCCTTGTCCTTCTTCAACCTGGTGTCGGAATTGCTGCGTTCGGCATCATCCCACAGGACCCGGTGGAAGCTGGACCCGGTGGTGAAATCCTCGGCCGCCGAAACCGCCAATTTGTGACGCAGCAAAGATTTCGGCGTCATCAGGATCAGCGGTTTGCGGAAACTGCGGTGCAACTGACGGCGCAGGATGTGGAAATAGTTTGCCGGTGTTGTGCAATTGGCCACGATCCAGTTGTCACCGCCACACATTTGCAGGAACCGTTCCAACCGGGCCGAGCTGTGCTCGGGGCCCTGGCCTTCGAACCCATGGGGCAGAAGAACGGTCAGGCCCGACATCCGCAGCCATTTGGATTCGCCGCTGGAAATGAACTGATCAAACATGATCTGCGCACCGTTGGCGAAGTCGCCGAACTGGGCCTCCCACAGGGTCAGCGCGTTGGGTTCGGCCAGCGAATAGCCATATTCAAACCCCAGCACCGCATATTCTGACAGGGCCGAGTCGATTACTTCGTAGCTCGCCTGACCTTCGCGGATGTGGTTGAGCGGGTAATACCGTTCCTCGGTATTCTGGTCGACCAATCCCGAATGGCGCTGGCTGAACGTGCCGCGGGTTGAATCCTGCCCGGCAAGGCGCACCGGGTACCCTTCGGTCATCAGCGACCCAAAGGCCAGTGCCTCGCCCGTGGCCCAGTCGAACCCTTTGCCGCTTTCGAACATCGTCTTCTTGGTTTCAAGCAGACGACCCACGGTGCGGTGCAGCGGAAATCCTTCGGGCACACGGGTCAGCGCCGCGCCGACCTCTTGCATCGTCTCGGGTTTGATCGCGGTCTGGCCCCGATCATATTCCTCCTGGTTCTTGTTCAGATGGCTCCAACGCCCATCAAGCCAGTCGGCCTTGTTGGGTTTGAACTCCTTGCCAGCCTCGAATTCGTCATTCAGATGGGCCTGAAATGCCGCCTTCATATCCTCGATTTCGCCCTCGGGGATCAGCCCGTCTTTGACCAGACGTTCGGTATAAAGCGACAGGGTTGTCTTGTGCTTCTTGATCCGGTTGTACATCATCGGATTGGTGAACATCGGTTCGTCACCTTCGTTATGGCCAAAGCGGCGATAACAGAACATGTCGATCACAACGTCCTTGCGGAACTTCTGGCGGAACTCGGTGGCCACCTTGGCGGCGTGTACCACCGCTTCGGGGTCGTCTCCGTTGACGTGGAAAATCGGGGCCTCAACCACCAGCGCGTTGTCGGTGGGATAGGGGGACGAGCGGCTGAAATGCGGCGCGGTGGTGAACCCGATCTGGTTGTTCACCACGATATGCATGGTGCCACCGGCCTTGTGGCCCTTCAACCCCGACAGGGCGAAACATTCGGCCACAACACCCTGACCGGCAAAGGCCGCATCCCCATGCAGCAGGATCGGCATCACGCTGGTGCGGGTGGCGTCGTTCAACTGGTCCTGTTTGGCGCGGACCTTGCCCAGAACCACGGGGTTCACCGCCTCAAGGTGGCTGGGGTTGGCCGTCAGGCTGAGGTGGACCTTGTTGCCATCAAATTCCCGGTCGCTGGACGCGCCGAGGTGATATTTCACATCCCCCGACCCGTCGACCTCTTCGGGTTTGAACGACCCGCCCTGGAATTCGTTGAAAATCGCCTTGTAAGGTTTGGCCATCACGTTGGACAGAACCGAAAGGCGGCCCCGGTGCGGCATGCCGATGACGATCTCCTTGACGCCAAGGCTGCCGCCGCGCTTGATGATCTGCTCCATCGCGGGGATCAACGCTTCGCCGCCATCAAGGCCGAACCGCTTGGTTCCCATGTATTTGACATGCAGGAACTTTTCGAACCCTTCGGCTTCGACAAGTTTGTTCAGGATCGCCTTGCGGCCCTCGCGGGTAAACTGAATTTCCTTGCCGAACCCTTCGATCCGTTCTTTCAGCCACCCGGCTTCTTCCGGGTTGGAAATATGCATGTACTGCAACGCGAAGGTGCCGCAATAGGTGCGCTTCACGATTTCAATGATCTGGCGCATGGTGGCAATGTCGAGGCCAAGAACCTTGTCGATGAAAATCGGACGGTCCATGTCGGCTTCGGTAAAGCCATAGGATTTCGGGTCCAGCTCGGGATGCGGGGTCTGGTTGCGCATTCCAAGCGGGTCAAGATCGGCCACAAGATGGCCGCGAATACGATAGGCGCGGATGATCATCAACGCGCGGATACTGTCCAGAACGGCACGTTTGATCGCTTCGTCGCTGACCTCAATACCCTTTTCGGCGGCCTTGGCCCTGATTTTGTCACCGGCCCCCTTGGCTTCTTCGGGCGCGGCGGGCCATTCCCCGGTCAGCGCGCTGGTCAACTCGTCCCCCGGCATCGGAGGCCAGTCGCCGCGCGCCCAGCTTGGCCCGCTGGCCTCGGCCTTCACATCCAGTTCAGAATCACCCATCTGTGCAAAAAACGCCTGCCATGCCTCGTCTACCGCGTTGGGGTCGTTGGCGTAGCGGGCATACATCTGTTCCAGATATTCCGCGTTATGTCCCTGCATGAAGCTGGAGGCATGGAACATGTCGTTGGGGCTATGGTCGGTCATTTTTTCACCTCAGTTACAGGTAATCGTTGCGCGATTTTGTCCACGAAGTCTGTTGAGCAGTGTGGGCACCTGCTCGGTAATTACTTTGGTAAAGCTTCCGCAGAGGTTTTGAGCGAATGCGCAGAGAGTTTCCGGTGTCGCGTCTCGGTTTTGGACACTGCGTCCTGGGCTGGAAATCCGGAACCACGTCAAGGCAATCACTGCACCGAGACTTGCGAAGACAAGAAAGAGCAACATCACAAGACCTCCCGCCCGGCGGCACCGCCGGGCAGTGCCCGACACGCCCCCCAGGGCGGGCGCTTCACGCCCACCCTCGGGCCGGGCGCTGCCCTTACGGCATATGCCCGACCGGTTCAGCATCAGCCGATCGCTTTCAGAACGGCCTCGCCCAGCGTCGCGGGGCTGTCGGCGACCACGATGCCAGCCGAGCGCATGGCTTCGATCTTGTCTTCGGCACCGCCTTTGCCACCGGCGACAATCGCGCCCGCGTGGCCCATGCGGCGGCCCGGAGGCGCCGTGCGGCCTGCGATGAACCCTGCGGTGGGTTTCCAGCGGCCTTTCTTCTTCTGTTCGGCCAGGAATTCGGCGGCTTCTTCTTCTGCCGAGCCACCGATTTCACCGATCATGATGATCGACTGGGTCTCATCATCATCAAGGAACATGTCCAGAACGTCGATATGTTCGGTCCCCTTGATCGGGTCGCCACCGATACCCACGGCGGTGGATTGGCCAAGGCCGATATCCGAAGTTTGTTTGACCGCTTCATAGGTCAGCGTGCCGGACCGCGACACAACACCAACCGAACCACGTTTGTGGATATGGCCGGGCATGATGCCGATTTTACAGGCGTCCGGGGTGATAATGCCGGGGCAGTTCGGGCCGATCAGACGGCTTGCCGACCCTTCCAGAGCGCGCTTCACCTTCATCATGTCCAGAACCGGAATGCCTTCGGTGATGCAGACAATCAACTCCATCTCGGCGTCAATCGCCTCAAGGATACTGTCGGCCGCGAAGGGCGGCGGCACATAGATCACGCTGGCATTGGCTTCGGTCACATGCCTGGCTTCGTGTACCGAGTTGAAGACGGGCAGGCCAAGGTGATCGGTGCCCCCTTTGCCCGGCGTCACACCGCCAACCATCTTGGTGCCATAGGCGATGGCTTGTTCACTGTGGAACGTCCCCTGCGAGCCGGTCAGGCCCTGACAGATGACTTTTGTGTTTTCGTCGATGAGGACTGCCATGTGGCGTTCTCCCTTGTGTTTGGTCGTTTCGGGCGCGTCAGCGCGACCTGAGTTTGAATTTCAACATCAGCATGTTGTCGCGTTCGCGTGTCTTCATGAACAGGCTAAGCGACTCGCGCTGAAAGATGGTTTTGCCTTTGCTGCCAAATCGCTGTTCCCTGATGGTCCGGAACCCCGCGTCCGCCACGGTTGCCCGCAGCAGGTTGAACGCGTGTCGATGTGCATTTCGCCGGGTGTAATTGGCGTGAATTTCACACTCGTTCTGATTTTGGCCTTCGGTAAAGACCCGCACTTTGATCGGGCGCCGAAGTTCAGCAGGCTGAAGGGTGTATTCGACCGCTTTACCGCTTGTTCCAACACGCGCAAATCCCTGCTTTTGCAGGGACGTCAGGGGCGTACCCCTGGCATAGTAGCCAAGGCACGCGGTGATCCCCTGTTGCAGGCGCAAAGCCACAGGGTCAGGCAGGCCATCGGCATGGCTCCCCCCGGGCATCGCGACAAAAAGCGCAAGAATGGCAGCGGCCGAACGCATGACTTAGCCCTTCACCGCTTTCACGATTTTCTCGGCTCCATCCGAAAGGTTGTCGGCGGCGATCACGTCAACGTCCGAGTTGTTGATGATGTCCTTGCCCGCTTCCACGTTGGTGCCTTCCAGGCGCACGACAAGCGGAACCTGAAGGCCCACCTCTTTCACGGCGGCAACCACGCCTTCCGCGATCACGTCACAACGCATGATGCCACCGAAAATGTTGACAAGAATACCTTTGACGTTGGGGTCGCTGGTGATGATCTTGAACGCTTCGGTCACCTTCTCTTTGGTGGCACCGCCGCCCACGTCAAGGAAGTTGGCAGGCTCGGCACCGTAAAGCTTGATGATGTCCATGGTCGCCATGGCAAGGCCCGCGCCGTTCACCATGCACCCGATTTCACCGTCCAGAGCGATGTAGTTGAGGTCATACTTGGAAGCCTCAAGCTCCTTGGGGTCTTCTTCGGTGGTGTCGCGCAGTTCGGCAATATCGGCATGGCGATAAACCGCGTTGCCGTCAAAGCCAACCTTGGCGTCCAGAACCTTGAGATCGCCCGTGTCTGTCACGATCAGCGGGTTGATTTCCAGCATTTCCATGTCCTTCTCAACGAAGGCTTTGTAAAGCTGACCCATCAACTGCACACATTGCTTGACCTGTGCGCCCTTGAGGCCCAGCGAGAATGCAATGCGGCGGCCGTGGAACGCCTGATACCCGGTGGCCGGGTCCACGCTGAACGACAGGATCTTTTCCGGGGTGCTTGCGGCCACCTCTTCGATGTCCATGCCACCTTCGGTGGAGCAGACGAAGGAAATGCGGCTGGTGACACGATCCACCAGAAGGGCGAGGTACAGTTCGGTTTCGATGCCCGAACCCGCCTCGATGTAAATGCGGTTGACCTGTTTGCCCGCCGGGCCGGTCTGATGAGTCACAAGGGTGCGGCCCAGCATACGCTTGGCTTCTTCTGCGGCCTCTTCTACCGATTTGGTTAAGCGCACACCGCCTTTTTCACCGGCATCCGCTTCCTTGAAGCTGCCCTTGCCGCGTCCACCCGCGTGGATCTGCGCCTTGACCACCCAAAGCGGGCCGTCAAGCTCACCCGCGGCGGTTTTCGCGTCTTCTGCGCGAGTAACAACACGACCGTCCGAAACCGGAGCGCCGTAAGTGCGAAGCAATGCCTTCGCCTGGTATTCATGGATGTTCATGAACCTATCCCATCTAGCTGCGTCTGACATGAAGTAGTGGCATAAGGTTGCCTTGATCCTAAGCGTTTTTTGAAAGAATACGACAATTTCGTAAAATTTGGCGAATTTGTGATCACGGGTTTCGGGGCTGTGATCACAAACACTGGCGCAGTGGGATTCATTCCGGCAGAAAACGCAATTTCCGGTGATTCGATACCCCGGCCCGCCCTTTTCAAAGGGGGGCGGGGGGCTGACGTCCCTCCGCTTTTGATGAAATCAAAATGCGCGAGAGAAGTAACATTTCATATTCTTTCTGCTAAAAGGCACGAAACCGCGTTTCATGCCGCCCTGGTGGGGGGATTTGCGTAAGATGATAACCGAATGACCGGAGCGGCCCGATGCCTCTTGCCCGACTTGATCAAACACTGCTTTGGTTTGTGCATATCCCCAAAACGGGCGGGTCCAGTGTCGAGGAATACCTGGCCGACAAAGGATCGCTGGCGCTGCGCTACACCTCTGCGCTGGGCGGGGCGGCCTGTACGCCGCAGCACATGCATGCCGACCTCTACACCCGCCTGATCCGGCCCGGGTTCTATGACCACGGGTTCACCATCCTGCGCGATCCGCTGGAGCGGCTGATCAGCGAATACCGCCATGGACAGCGCCGTGTGGCAAAACGAGAGGCCGTGCCCTTGCCCGGTTTCGGTCGCTGGGTGGAACGTACCCTGCGTCGGTATAACGACAATCCCTATCTGCTGGACAACCACATCCGCCCGCAGATTGAATTCCTGACCCCGGGCCTGCGCCTGTTCCGGTTCGAAGAGGGGTTGGACCCGGTGTTCGACTGGATCGACGGAATTGCCCCCGGATTGCCCAAACCCGCACGGCCGTGGAAGTTGCGCTCCGACCCCACTCCGGTTGACGTCGGTGATGACATCCGGGCGCTGGTGGCTGCATTTTATGCCGAGGATATCGCCTTCCTTGAAACCATGCCAACTGTGATGCCGGGTTAGGGCTCAGGACTCAGGACACAGGGCGGTCAGAAGACCGGGTGCGGTCCCGACAGATCGCACCGCCGCTGTCGCGCAAACCCTCATTGGGGGCAGGGGGGCACCGGATCATGGTTATCGCGGGGCTTGGCCGTCCACAAACCTGACCGTTCATAAAAGTTCATAAAAAAGGGCGCCCCGAACCCGTTCGGAGCGCCCTTGAATTCAGTCTTTAAAGCGTTTCCGCATTGCGTTGACACAGCCTGATGTGGAATCGCTTTAAGTCAGTGAGGAAAAATTCAGGCCAGCGAGCCGTCAATTTCCTTACAGGCCGCAACCAGCCCTTTGACCGCGTTCACCGATTTGTTGAACATGGCCTGTTCTTCCTTGTTCAGCTTGATGTCGATGACCTTTTCGATGCCGCCTGCGCCGATCACGGTGGGCACGCCGACATACAGGTTATCAAGACCGTATTGGCCTTCGCAATGGGCGGCACAGGGCAGAACGCGCTTCTGATCCTTCAGATAGGCTTCGGCCATCTCGATGGCGCTGGTCGCCGGAGCGTAATAGGCCGACCCGGTTTTCAACAGGCCAACGATCTCGGCACCACCGTCACGGGTGCGCTGTTCAATCGCATCCATCTTGTCCTGGCTGGTCCAGCCCATCTCCACGAGGTCAGGCAGCGGGATGCCACCAACGGTGGAATAACGCGCCAGCGGCACCATGGTGTCGCCGTGACCGCCCAGAACAAAGGCGGTGACATCGCGCATGGACACGCCGAACTCTTCAGAGAGGAAGTGGCGATACCGCGCGCTGTCCAGAACACCGGCCATGCCGCACACCTTGTTGTGGGGCAGACCCGAGAATTCGCGCAGGGCCCAGACCATGGCGTCAAGCGGGTTGGTGATGCAGATTACGAAGGCGTCGGGCGCATTGGCGGCGATGCCTTCGCCCACGGATTTCATGACCTTGAGGTTGATGCCCAGCAGGTCGTCGCGGCTCATGCCCGGCTTGCGCGGCACACCGGCGGTGACAATGCAGACGTCCGCGCCGGCGATGTCTTCGTAAGACTGGGTGCCTTTCAGCGAGGCGTCGAACCCTTCCGAAGGGCCGGACTCGGCGATATCAAGCGCTTTGCCCTCGGGCATACCTTCTGCGATGTCAAACAGGACAACGTCGCCCAGTTCTTTCATGGCTGCCATATGGGCAAGGGTGCCGCCGATCATACCTGCGCCGATAAGCGCGATTTTTGCTCTGGCCATTGGAAAATCTCTCCGGTGAGTTGTTTTTCGCGCATGGGTTAGGCGTTTTGGGGCCATTGTGCAAGGGTGCTGCGATGCGGCATGGTGTGGCGCGGGGGGTATCGCCGCCCGCCTGTTGGCGCTAAACCGATTGTGAAACTTGGGGTTAGACGGGGTTTGTGTGTGTTTGTGATGGACGTCACCTTTTTTGCGCTGGCCATCCCTGCGGTGGTGTTTGCGGGGGTATCCAAGGGCGGGTTCGGTTCGGGCGCGGCCTTTGCCTCGGCAACGATTCTGGCGCTCGTGGTGGAACCGGGAGTGGCCGTGGGTGTCATGTTGCCACTGTTGATGCTGATCGACGCAGCCTCTCTGCGCCCCTACTGGCGCAAATGGAGCGGGGCGCATCTACGGCTGTTGCTGTTGGGGGGCGTGCCTGGCACCGCACTGGGGGCGCTGTTCTTTCGGGCCGCCAATGACGACCTGTTGCGGCTGTTGCTTGGGGGGATCAGCCTTGGTTTTGTTCTGTGGCAGGTGGTGCCCTTCGCGCGGGCACGGCGCGCGCCGTTTCCGCCCTGGGGCGGGGTGCTGGCCGGGATCGTGGGCGGCTTTACCAGCTTTGTCGCCCATGCCGGAGGGCCGCCCGTCGCCGTTTACATGCTGTCGCAAAACGTGGGTAAAACCCGGTATCAGGCGACCTCGGTCATCCTGTTCTGGGTGCTCAATATTCTGAAATTTGTGCCCTATTCCTTCCTGGGTATCTTCACCGCGCAAACGCTGTGGGCCGATCTTTGGCTTTCGCCCTTTGCGGTGCTGGGCGCGTGGATCGGGGTGCGGGCGCATTTCCTGATCTCGGATCGGGCGTTTTTCGGGCTGACTTACGTGCTGCTGACCCTGACGGGGAGCAAGCTGATCTGGGATGCGCTGACATGACAGAACCTGTAGGGATGGCTCCTGACCATGACCGACCATCGTGGCGGATCATGGGGCTCTCTTTGACCGGATGCGCGCCGAATTAACCGGTGAATCCGGCCCGCATCCGTTGCGGGCCGGATCGCATCATGCGTCATTGCCTTTCGCGGGCAGGGCTTCGGCCAGCTCTTCATAAGACTGGCCGCTGGCCACAAGGCAGGTCATGCCGTTGGGCATGGTCACGGTGATCGTCCAGGTGCCGCTTTCGTTGCTGGCAAAAACCTCGACCACTGCGTTATTGGCTCCAAGCCCGATGGACTGGCGGGTTTCACCATAGCTTTCCGCAAGGCGCGAAACCACACGGTCCCGCGGTGCACAGTTTCGCGCATTCTGCGCCATGGCGGTGTTGGCCACCATCCCAAGTGTCAGGGCCACAAGGGTGCCTTTCATCATTGCGTATTTCATCGCATCAACCTTTCCCCAATAAAAAGGCCCCCCGCTTGGCCACCCGGAGTCCCGGCGACGGCGATGCCCCATGGATTAAGTCTTCGCCAGGTAGGTGCTTTCCCGTTTGGATCGGCGGCCCGGCCGAAACGGCCCTCCCGTTTTCCTGACGCCTGTAAAAGGTGCGGCAAAGGCCTTGCAGACGGGTTAATTCACCGCCCGTTGGTTCAAATGCCAGATTGTTTTCGCTTGCCGATTACGGGCAAAGTACGGGCAAAGTACGGGCAACGTTCACCGTTTCCGGGTCGCCAAAACGGCAAACGCTGCGTCGTTTCTGCATCGCAGAAAAAATCCGCTTGAACTTTTCGGGCAAAATGGGCCTTATCTGCGCAACAAAATTACCGGAGAGACTCATGGATACCGCACACCCCTACCGTTCTGTTCTTTATATCCCCGGCTCGAAAGACCGTGCATTGGACAAGGCGCGAAACCTGCCTGTGGATGCGATCATTTTTGATCTGGAAGACGCTGTTGCCCCCGATGCCAAGATCGAGGCCCGCGCCACGCTGGCCGCGGCGCTCAGGGAAGGGGGCTATGGCGCACGTGCCAGAATCATCCGCATCAACGGGTTGGACACCGAATGGGGCGCGGGCGATGTGGCCGCGTTGAAGGACGCCGAATGCGATGCCTTCCTGCTGCCCAAGGTGAATTCGGCGGCAGATGTTCAGGCGCTGGCCGATCTTCTGGGCAATGGCAAACCGATCTGGGCGATGATGGAAACCTGTCTGGGCATCCATAATGCCATGGAGATCGCCGCGCACCCGCAATTGCAGGGGTTTGTTGCCGGCACCAACGATCTGGCCAAAGAGCTGAACTGCCGGTTCCGCGCGGATCGGTTGCCCCTGCAAACCTCGCTGCAATTGATGTTGCTGGCGGCGCGGGCGCATACCGTTGTCGCCGTGGACGGGGTGTATAACCAGTTCAAGGACGAAGAGGGGCTCAAGGCCGAATGCGATCAGGGCCGTGATCTCGGTTTCGATGGCAAAACCCTGATCCACCCGGCACAGGTTGACGTGACCAACACCGCCTTTTCGCCTTCGGAAACGGAAATCGACCTGGCCCGCCGCCAGATCGACGCGTTTGAAGAGGTCGAAGCCTCGGGGCAGGGCGTCGCCGTTGTGGATGGCAAGATCGTCGAAAACCTCCATGTGGAAACCGCCAAGAAGATTCTGGCCATGGCCTCGGCGATCGCGGCGTTGTAAGACAGGGGCACACGCCATCTTCTGCAATGAAAGACAGCCACATGACTCTTCTCCTCCTCGGCCTGATCATCTGGTACGCGGCGCATCTGTTCAAACGGGTTGCGCCGGGTATCCGCGAACCCATGGGCGAAAAGGGCAAGGGGCCGATTGCGCTGTTGATTCTGGTCTCGGTCGTTTTGATGGTGACTGGCTTCCGCGCTGCGGATGCCGGGGTGTACTGGGGCCGCACTCCGGCCCTGGCAGGGATCAACAACCTGTTGGTTCTGTTCGGGTTCTACATGTTCGCCGTGTCGGGAATGAAAACCCGCCTGGCCCGCGTTATCCGCCATCCCCAGCTGACCGGGGTCAAGGCCTGGGCCGTGGGGCACCTGCTGGTGAATGGTGAGGTCGAGTCGATCGTTCTGTTTGGCGGATTGCTGGCTTGGGCCGTGATTGAGGTGATCGTGATCAACCGGGCCCAACCGGCCTGGACCAAACCCGACCCGGCCCCGATGAAAAAAGAGGTCATCGCCATTGTCGCCTCGGTACTGCTGTTTGGTGTGGTGGCGATGATCCACGCCTGGCTTGGCTATAACCCGTTTGGATAAACCTATGAAACTTTACCGTTTTTTGTCAGATGACGACACGTCGGCCTTTTGTCACAAGGTCACGGACGCGCTGAACAAGGGCTGGGCGCTGCAGGGTGGCCCCACCTATGCCTTTGATTCGAAACGCGGCGTGATGCGCTGTGGGCAGGCCGTGGTAAAAGAGGTCGACGGCACCTATACCCCCGATACGAAACTTGGAGAGCATTGACATGGCGAAAACCAATCCGGGCCGTTTTTTCGAAGATTACAAGCTGGGCGATGTGATCTACCATGCGGTGCCGCGCACCGTGGCCGAAGGAGAGCGGGCGCTTTATCACGCGCTTTACCCGGCGCGCCATGCACTTTATTCCTCGGACGATTTCGCCGCGCGCTGCGGACTGGAAGGGTCACCGCTGGACGATCTGATCGCCTTTCACGTGGTGTTTGGCAAAACCGTGCCGGATGTGTCGCTGAATGCGGTGGCGAACCTTGGCTATGCCGAGGGGCGGTGGATCCTGCCTGTATACCCCGGAGATACGCTGCGCTCGACCTCGGAAGTGATCGGGTTGAAGCAGAATTCGAACGGGAAATCCGGTGTGGTTTACGTGCGTACACGCGGATTGAACCAACGGGACGAAGTGGTGATGGAATATGTGCGCTGGGTCATGGTGCGCAAAAACGATCTGAACGCTCCTGCGCCCGAGACGGTGATCCCCGAACTCAAAAACGTTCTGTCGGTTGAGGATCTGGCGATCCCGGTGGGGTTGAGTTTTGACGATTATGATTTCGCGCTGGCCGGCGAACCCCATCGCTGGGGGGATTACGAGATTGGCGAACAGATCGATCACGTAGATGGGGTGACCATCGAAGAAGCCGAACACATGATTGCCACGCGCCTGTGGCAGAATACGGCCAAGGTGCATTTTGATGCGACCTTCCGGCCTGACGGGCAGCGGCTGATCTATGGCGGTCATGTGATTTCCATGGCGCGGGCGCTGTCGTTCAATGGGCTGGCCAATGCGCAGATGATCGTGGGGCTGAATGGTGGTGCCCATGCCAACCCGTGTTTCTCGGGGCTGACCGTCAAGGCGTGGTCCGAGGTTCTGGACAAGGCCGAAACCGGTGTACCCGGTGTGGGGGCCATCCGCCTGCGTCTTGTGGCCACCTGCGGGGGCGAGGCGTTTACGCTGAGAGGCGAGGATGGCAAGTATCTGCCCCATGTCCTTCTGGATCTTGATTACTGGGCGTTGATGCCGATCTGAACCGGGTTTGTGCGATGTCGGGGTGACGTGCGTGACCTGCGGCCACGACACCCCACCCGCCATCCCTTGTGCGCGGGCCTTGTGCGCGGGCCGTCAGGGTTTGACCAGTCGTTCCAGCGGGTCATAGGCGAAGCTGTCTTCGGGTTGCCATGCCAGTTTTGGAAGGCTGTCAGGTTTGAAACGAAGGCTGGTGAGTTCGTCTTGGGTAAAGAAGCGGCGACGGGTGACGATGTTTTCCGGGTCCTGCCATGCCGGGCTGAGCGCGCCATCGGTGATCGTGGCGCGAAAGAAGATGTCAACCTGATGAAACCCGTCTTCCGGGTTATGGAATTCGTTGACCAGCAGGGGGGCACCGACGCGGATGGTCAGCCCGGTTTCTTCCAACACCTCACGCGCCAGGTTTTCTGGTAGCGACTGCCCCGGTTCCGCCCCGCCGCCGGGGGCACACCACAGCGTGTTTGCGTCGTTCTGCCCCGCATCGGGAAAGGCGTTGACCAGCAACAGGCGGTTGTCCTTGAGGATCACGGCGCGTGTGGCCAATCGGATTGGGCGGTGTGGCATTTTCGGGTCTTTCCGCTGTGTGTCCTCTTTCATAGGCGGGCAATTGGGCGTATCTCAAGCTACATGTTGAAACCTGTTCTTTTTTCGTTGTCGCTGATCTTGTCCGCTCTCCTGCCCGGGGCGCTGCGGGCCGAATGCGTGGTCCTGCTCCATGGGCTGGCGCGGACTCAGCATTCCTTTGCGGTTCTGGAAGAGGTGCTTGAGGCGCGCGGATACCAGGTGGTGCGCCCGGGGTATCCGTCGACCCGGCACAGCGTGGCCTCTCTGGCCAGTGGAACCTTGCCGCGGGCTTTTAGGGCCTGTGGGGGACAGAAAATCCATGTGGTGACCCATTCCATGGGGGGGATCCTTCTCCGGGTCTGGATGGTGGGTCGGCGTGAACCACAGCTGGGCCGTGTGGTGATGCTGGCCCCTCCCAATCACGGGTCGGAAGTGGTGGACCAGATGGGGGATCTGCATGTGTTTGGCTGGTTCAACGGTCCTGCGGGGCGCCAATTGGGCACTGGCCCGGATGGCATCGCGGCCAACCTGCCTCCTGTCGACTTTGACCTAGGGGTTATTGCGGGGAACCGTTCCATCAACCCTGCGTTTTCCTCGATGATCCCCGGGCCGGATGATGGCAAGGTGTCGGTCGCCTCGACCCGCGTTGAGGGAATGCACGATCACCTGGTTTTGCCGGTGACCCATACGTTCCTGATGTTTGACCCGCTGGTTATTGCCCAGGTGCTGGAATATCTGGATCATGGCCGGTTCGACCATGATCTGAAGCTTGTCGATCTGATCTGGGGCGCAGGAGAGTAGGAGGCGGGATGCTTGAAATGACCTTGACCGGGGCGCAGGTGCTTGGACCAGCCGGGTTAGAGCCACGGGAGTTGGCCCTGTCCTCCGGGCAGATCACCGCCCCCCGGGGACGTCGGGTGGATTTGTCCGGCTATATGATCCTGCCCGGTATCATCGACATGCACGGGGATGGGTTCGAGCGCCACCTCGCGCCGCGCCGCGGGGCAATGAAAGATATGTCCGCTGGCATGATCGCCTCCGAAGCCGAACTGGCCGCCAATGGCATCACCACCGGTGTCATGGCCCAGTTCTACAGTTGGGAAGGTGGTTTGCGTGGCCCGGAATTTGCCGATGGTGTTTTCGCCGCGATGAATGCGGTCCGGGGCGAGGTTGTTACGGACCTGGTTCCGCAACTGCGGTTTGAAACCCATATGCTGGACCATTACGACGCTGTGGAGGCGATGGTGATGCGCCATGGCATCGGCTATGTGGTGTTCAACGACCACCTGCCACATGAACGGCTGGCCAGAGGGCGCACACCCGCGCGTCTGACCGGCACGGCGCTGAAATCCGGGCGTTCGCCCGAGGCGTTGCTGGCGTTATTGCAGGACATGCATCGGCGCAGGGGCGATGTGCCTGCGGCGCTGGATGGTCTGGCGGCGCGGCTGGCGGCGCGTGGCGTACGGCTGGGCAGTCATGATGAGAATACCGCCGAGCATCGCGCCATCTGGGCGGCACGCGGCGTGACCCTTTCGGAATTTCCCGAAACGGCCGAAGCCGCACAGGCGGCACGAGACCGAGGCGATGGGGTGATCCTTGGGTCACCTAACGTGGTGCGGGGCGGGTCGCACAAAGGCAATGCAAGTGCCGCGGACCTCGTGGCCATGGGGCTGTGCGACGCCCTGGCCTCGGATTACCACTACCCGTCCTTGCGACGGGCGGCATTCTCCCTGGTGGATGCGGGTGTGTTGGACCTGAGCGCGGCCTGGGCCCTGCTGTCATCCGGACCTGCACGGTTGCTGGGGTTTGTGGACCGTGGCACGCTTGATCCGGGGAAACGCGCGGATTTCGTGGTGCTCGAGGAAAAGAGCCGACGGCTTTGTATGACGGTTGCGGGGGGGCGGATCAGCTATCTCTCGGGCAATCTGGCCGAGCGGTTGATGTGATGTGACCGGAGTTGGCTGGTATCGGGTGTGCTCGGGGCTACTCACGCGGTGTGTTTGGGCGCTGGTCCAGGCATGGCCCTTTGCAAGGGGAATGCCGCCTGCGGCGGGCGGGGGCGGTTGGCTTTGTGGGCGCAACGCGCCCACAAAGCCAACCGCCGGGCCCAACCAGCGAGGATCGCATCCTGGATGCGACCGCAGTGGGCGGGAGCGCGCCTCTGTTCTGTTCTGTCCTGTGTCGCCTGCTTGCCGGGTTTCCAAGGGGCGGGGCGCTCAGGTGGCGATTCTTCAGGGGGCGATGATGGGCTGTGCTTTCAATGCGGGTTCTGCGACCTCTGCGCCCTCAAAGCCCGAGCCATGTTCGAACCAGGACCGAGGCGCTGCAGCGCCCCACAGCGTCTGGCGCTGAGGGTCTTTCAAATCCCATTTGATCGGCTCAAGATCGGGGTCAACCGTCTGGTAATCCGAACAATAGATTTCGATCCGATGCCCATCCGGGTCCAAGACATAAAGAAAGAACGCGTTGGAAATTCCGTGCCGTCCGGGGCCGCGTTCGATGTTGCCGACCCAACCGGTGGTCGACATCAGATCCAGCAAATCAATGATGGCCATCGGGGTTGGCACCCAGAATGCCGTGTGGTGTAACCTTGGCCCGCGTCCGTTGGTAAAGGCCACGTCATGCACGCCCCCCTTGCGGTGCATCCACGCCGCCCAGACCTTGCCGCTGTCTTCATCCTCGGTGTATTCGGTCGTGCGAAACCCCATGTCGTTGTAAAACCCGACACAGCCGTCGACATCGGCCGAGAACATGTTGAAATGGTCAATCCGCAGCGGGCGCACCCCATTGTACAGCTTGTATTGCTGGTGAATCGGGGGCAATCGCTCCATCTTCACATAGAATTCCAGCGGTATCCCCCAAGGGTCGCGCGTGCGCAGGCACCGCCCCATATGCGGGCGCCCGACCCATGTCACCGGCAATCCCCGCGCCTTGAAAAACGCCTCTGCTCTTTCAAGATCCGGTTCGTCATAAAGCTTGAAACCCAACACCCCCACATCTGCGGTTTCGGCCTGCACCAGAACGACAGAGTGATGCCCCCGCTCTTCCATCGCGCGCAGGTATATGCGGGTCTCATCCTCATACGTCACCTGAAGCCCCAGTGTATCCACATAGAAAGCCCGCGATCGGCCAAGATCGGTGACGCGGTATTCCACGTGGCTTAGCCGCACGATATTGAAATCGGGATAAAGGTTGGGGGCAGGAACAGGCATGGGTGACTCCGCTGATTAATTGTTAACATGTTTGGTAAACTTCAGAGCCCTGTCAAGTTGACAGTGTTGTGCGCCGCGCAGGTGGTGAACTGCGCCAGGCTGCGCCCATGCTCTTGCGCCATTGCCTTTGCGCGGCGCGATGCCGTGGTGTTCAGGGCGCTGGTCCACGCCGATGCCCGTATCGCGCTTGTGCAAAGGACCGGAACACCGCGCGGTCCCTGTCGGGTTACGCGCCGCGCCGTCGGGTTCTGAACCCGCTGACCGCCATGAGCGCCAGAAGATAAACCGTGGCGGCGACAAACCCGACCGCCGTGCCGAGCCCCATGCCAAAGGCGGCAAAGCTCCACGCAACTGTGCCGGTATAAACCAGCAAACAGACCAATCCGAACGGATAGGCCCCAATGACCGCACCCACGGCGGCGGGCCCGTATTCGAGGTGAATGATCAGGAACAGCGGCATCGAGGCCACCGGGAACCCGGCCAGAAGCCCGGCCCAGACCGGCCCGACCACATGTGCCAGCCCGGTCAGAGTCAACACAATTGCGGCGGCCAGGGCGGCGCGAATGACCACCTCTTTCATGCCGATCCTGGGTTTGCGGGCAATCCCCCCCTGCGCCACACGCCGCATCAACGCGGACACCAGAACAACCGCGCCCAACGTCACCGCGCTGGCGGCCCAGGCGTTCAACTCCAACGGACGCAGGGCCAGCGCAACGGCCAGAAAGGCCGCGACACTGCCCAGCAATGCCAACACCACATTGCCAGGGGTCTGCGCATGCGCAAGCCGGGCATAGACATAGGCCAGCACCACGTTCCCGGCCAATCCTCCCATGGCGAATAACGCGGCATCGGCGGCAAAACCGACACCCTGCTCCACCCCGATGAAATAAAGCACGATGGCGATCCCATGGGGATAGCCCGCCAACACCCCGGCCACCTTGGGACCGGCGCGCTCGGCGATCCAGCTTAGGCCGACGACCACCACAAGGGTGACAAGGATCTTGATCAGGAAAAGCATGGCTGACGGAAACCGGGGCGCAAAGGCAACAGCGAGGCGGGCTGTCAGGCCCGATGAGCGCCGTCCGACAGGGTTTTCACGAAATCCAGCACCTCGCGCACCGGCTTGCCCGCGCCGATCTGGCTGACAATCGCGCTGCCCACCACTGCGCCGTCGGCGACCCTGGCAATCGCTTCGGCCTTGTCGGGTGTGTTGATGCCGAATCCCACGATCACCGGCAAATTCCCTGCGGCCTTGATCCGGGCCACTTCGGGGGCGACGTCGCCCGCTTCGGCCTCGGCTGCGCCGGTGATCCCGGTGATCGAAACGTAGTACACAAAACCGGACGTGTTCTGCATCACCTTGGGCAGGCGTTTGTCATCCGTTGTCGGGGTCGCCAGACGGATGAAATTCAACCCCGCCGCCTGGGCAGGAAGGCACAGCTCTTCGTCCTCTTCCGGGGGCAGATCCACCACGATCAACCCATCAATCCCCGCCGCCCTGGCATCGCTCAGAAAGGTATCAACGCCCCGGCTGTAAATCGGGTTGTAATAGCCCATCAAAACGATGGGCGTGGTGTCGTCGGTTTTGCGAAACTCGGTGGCAAGCTCCAGCGTGCGTTGCAGCGTCATGCCCGCATCCAGGGCCCGTTGACCGGCAAGCTGGATCGTCGGGCCATCCGCCATCGGGTCGGTAAAGGGCAGACCCAGTTCGATGATGTCTACGCCTGCACCGGGCAATCCCTTGACCACGTCGAGCGAGGTCTCGTAATCCGGGTCGCCTGCCATGACATAGGCGACAAACGCCTTCTTGCCCTCGGCCTCAAGGGCGGCGAACTTGGCGTCGATACGGGTCATGCTGGTCTCTCCGAAAATCTGGTCTTGAAAGGGTTTGCAGAAAAACGGGCGGGAAATCAATTGCCCTTCGCATCCCGTCTCCGATCTGTCGCGTCTCTATCGCGTCTCGTGTCCATCGCCTGGGTGCCCTGCGCGGGTTGGGGTCCCACCGGGCGCATACAGGGCGCAGCGTTAACGTTTGGACGCAACGTTCGGTGCAAGGAGGCATTTCTGGGGGGGTGCCTTCTCCGGTGCCGCTTCTGTGCCGCGTGGGTGCGCAAAAGTCACCCCCGTTGCATTGGGCCACCGGGGGCGCTTTGAGGGATTAACTTTTGCTCCCCACGCCGCCCTTGCCCTTTTGCGCGCTGCGCCTTATGTGCCAAGGCTGATACGTAAACCGGAGGCCTGTCATGGGGTTCAAAATGGGGATCGTGGGCCTGCCCAATGTTGGCAAATCCACGCTGTTCAACGCGCTGACGAAAACCGCTGCCGCACAGGCCGCGAACTTTCCGTTCTGTACCATTGAACCCAATGTGGGCGAGGTCGGTGTGCCCGATCAACGTCTTGATAAGCTTGCAGAAATTGCACAATCTAAACAGGTTGTTCCAACCCGGATGACCTTTGTGGACATCGCGGGTCTGGTCAAAGGTGCCTCCAAGGGCGAAGGGCTGGGCAACCAGTTTCTGGCCAATATCCGCGAAGTGGATGCCATCGCCCATGTGCTGCGCTGTTTCGAAGACGGCGACGTCACCCATGTCGAGGGTCGCGTGGACCCGGTGGCTGATGCGGAAACCATCGAAACCGAACTGATGCTGGCCGATATCGAGTCGATCGAAAAACGCCTGGTCAATATTCTGCGCAAGGTGCGCGGTGGCGACAAAGAAGCGGTACAACAGGAACGCCTTTTGAAACAGGCACTTGCGGTATTGGAAGATGGCAAACCCGCGCGGGTGGTCGAGGTCGATGAAGACGACCGGAAAGCATGGAATATGCTCCAGCTTCTGTCGACAAAACCGGTGCTTTATGTCTGTAACGTAGGGGAATCCGAGGCGGCAGAAGGAAATGAACACGTCGCCAAGGTGGCCGCCATGGCCGCTGAACAAGGTAATTCCCACGTGATTATCTCGGCCCAGATCGAAGAGGAAATCAGCCAGCTCGAAGCCGAAGAAGCGGAGATGTTTCTTGAGGAAATGGGGCTGAGCGAGGCCGGACTGGACCGTTTGATTCGCGCTGGTTACGAACTGTTAAACCTTGAGACGTATTTTACGGTTGGCCCCAAGGAAGCGCGCGCATGGACCATCAAAAAAGGTACGTTGGCCCCACAGGCTGCCGGTGTGATCCACGGGGACTTTGAACGCGGATTCATCCGTGCGGAAACGATTGCCTATGACGACTACGTCGCGCTGGGCGGTGAGCAACCGGCCAAAGAGGCGGGAAAGATGCGCGCGGAAGGCAAAGGGTACGAGGTCAAGGATGGCGACGTTCTGCATTTCCTCTTCAATGCCTGAGCCACTGCCTGAACCTGTCCCGGGCCTGCCCCGGCGCGTAGCGGAATACGGAATACCTGACCTTTTGAGCGGAACGTTTCGTGCCTAAAGCGTCCTGCCAAAAAAACTGAATCACGGGTTTTTGGCAGGACGCTTTAGCTGGTGCTTTCATCCCGTTTGGGTTCAGGGACAGGATCGTATCCGCATTGCCCCCAGGGGTTACACCGCCCAATCCGTTTGGCCGCCATCCATCCACCCTTGATCGCGCCATGTTTTTCCAGCGCTTCCAGTGCATAGGCGCTGCAGGTGGGTTGATAGCGGCAATTAAACCCGACCCAGGGTGAAAAGACCAACCTGTAACCTTTGATCGGCAGGGCAAGAAGATGGGCGAGCGGGGTCATTTGTGATCCGTTGGGGAATTATGCAGCTTTTTCAGAGCGTAAATAAGATCCCCCTGCAGCTCTTTGAAGGGGCGGTCTGCCGTGGCATTGGCGCGACCGATCAGCACATAGTCATGCCCCGGCCTGGCGTGGGTGGGCAGAACCAACCGCGCCACCTCGCGCAGTCGCCGTTTGGCGCGGTTGCGGGCCACGGCATTGCCGACCTTTTTGGAGCAGGTGAACCCGATATGTACGGTCGGGTCGCCATCTTTGCGCGCACGCATCTGCACCATCATCGCTTTGGTGCCCTGCCGTCTGGCGCGGGCGGCGGCAAGAAACTGGGACCTTGCAGTCATCACCCGGATGTCAAATTCCGGGCAAACGGAAACCGCCGGAGGCATATTCCCCGTTTTCGTGTCGGGGGCCTCCGGCGGTGTCATGTCCGTCAACAGATCGGCGAGGGCTTACGCGCTCAGCGATTTGCGACCGCGAGCGCGGCGTGCGTTGATGATTTTGCGACCGGCTTTGGTGGCCATGCGCGAACGGAAACCATGGCGGCGCTTGCGAACCAGGTTCGAGGGTTGGTAGGTGCGTTTCATCGCAACGTCTCCGGCTTTGTTGGGCAGGCGCGAATGGAATCGCGGATGTCCGTGTATATTCTGAAGCCCGGTCTATAGGCCCAGCCTCACCCCATGTCAAACCTCTGCGGCGGGTTTTGTGACAAAAACCGCCTTGCAAATGTTACAAACTCGTCAAAACACCTCATTTTCGCGGTGTATCAATCGCAAACGATCAAGCGGGCGTGACCGGGGGCGTTTTGGGTGGGTTTTCAGCCCATGTTCGGCTCTATAAGGGACCTGCAAACGACCATAGCAAAGACTGAACCCTGACCGTTCCCCTGACAGAGATCCTCGTGACCGACAAACCTTCTTCCTCACTCTTGCGCCATCTGCCCTTGGTTCTGATCGGAACGGGGGCCGTTCTGGGGGCGATTTTCTTCGGGGATTACCTGAGCTTTGAAACCCTGCGCGACAATCGAGAGGTGTTGATTGCCTTTCGCGATGCCCACTATGTCTGGGCGGCTCTTGGGTTCATCGGTCTTTATGCCGTGATCGTAGCGTTTTCCCTGCCCGGCGCAACGATTGCGACGCTGACCGGCGGCTTCCTGTTCGCCACGTTTCCCGGGGCGCTTTTCAACATCACTGCGGCAACAGTTGGGGCAACGGCCATCTTCCTGGCCGCCCGCTGGGGGCTTGGCGCGCGATTGGGGGCGCGGCTGGAACAATCGGATGGGGCGGTCAGGCGCATCAAGGACGGGATCGACGAAAACCAATGGTCCATGCTGTTCCTGATGCGGCTGGTGCCTGCGGTGCCGTTCTTTGTGGCCAACCTGTTGCCAGCGTTTCTTGAGGTGCCTTTACGCCGCTTCGTGATTTCCACGTTCTTCGGTATCATTCCGGGAGGGGTGGTTTACACGTCGGTCGGGGCGGGGCTGGGCGAGGTGTTTGAGCGTGGGGAAACTCCGAATCCTGGAGTTATCTTTGAGCCGCATATCCTGTTGCCAATTCTCGGTCTGTGTGGGCTCGCAGCCTTGCCGATTGCCATCAATCTGGTGCGTGGCAAAGCGGTTTGACGCTGCTTTCATCAAAACAACGACGCCCCATTCGAGGCACATGAGGACATGACACTGGACAAGATCAAAACGGATATTCTGATCATCGGCGCGGGGTCCGGTGGATTGTCGATGGCGGCAGGCGCGGTTCAAATGGGGGCGGATGTGGTCCTGTTGGAGGGGCACAAGATGGGCGGGGACTGCCTCAATTATGGCTGTGTTCCATCCAAGGTGTTGATTGCCGCGGGGAATACGGCACAGGCACAGCGTGTCGGGAGGGCATTCGGCGTGCCCCCTGTGGACCCAAAGGTGGACTTCGCCGCCGCCAAACGCCATGTCGCGGAGGTGATCTCAGCCATCGAACCCCATGACAGCGTGGAGCGTTTCGAAGGTTTGGGGGTGAAGGTGATCGAAGATTTCGGTGCGTTCACCGGCCCCGACAAGGTCAGGGCGGGGAATACCGAAATCACCGCCCGGCGGATCGTGATCGCAACCGGATCCTCTCCGTTTGTTCCGCTGATTCCCGGATTGGAAACAGTGCCTTATCTCACCAATGAAACTCTGTTTGACGATACCGAGCGCCCGGATCACCTGTTGATCATTGGCGGTGGTCCGATCGGCATGGAAATGGCGCAGGCGCATCGCCGCCTTGGGGTTCAGCTCACTGTGATCGAAGGGGACAAGGCGCTGGGCCGCGATGACCCCGAACTGGCCGGGGTTGTGTTGGAGCAGATGCGCGCGGAAGGGGTCGAAATCGCCGAAAATGCCCTGGCCAAGGAAATACGTGGCACAGCAGGGGCGATTGAGGTCGAAACTCAGGACGGTCGCGTGTTCAAAGGCAGTCACCTGTTGATGGCCGTTGGGCGCACGCCCAATATCGACCGGTTGAACCTTGAGGCCGCCGGGATCTCCCATAACCGCGCGGGCATTATCGTGGATGCGTCCATGAAAACCAGCAACCGCAAAGTTTACGCCATTGGGGACGTCGCCGGGGGCAAACAGTTCACACATGTAGCCGGGTATCAGGCCGGGTTGATCATCCGTTCGGCCCTGTTTGGTCTGCCCGCCAGGCAACGTACCGATCACATCCCTCACGCCACCTATACCGCGCCGGAACTGGCGCAGGTGGGGTTGAGCGAAGCCGAGGCGCGTGAAAAACATGGCGACAAGGTCGAGGTGATCCGGTTCGAATACGCTGGCAATGACCGCGCAATCGCGGAAGGCAAAACCAAAGGCCTGATCAAGGTGATGGTGGTCAAGGGCCGTCCTGTGGGGGCGGGGATCGTGGGCCATCAGGCGGGTGAGTTGATTGCCACTTGGTCTCTTGCCATTGCCAATGGAATGAAAATGTCGGGCATTGCCGCCATGGTGGTGCCCTATCCCACGATTGCCGAAATCAACAAGCGGGCGGCGGGGGCCTATTTCTCACCTCGATTGTTTGATAACCCTAGGGTGAAACAGGTGGTGCGGCTGGTGCAACGCTGGTTGCCCTGAACGCAGTTGCCATCGCATGGGGGTGGCACAGGCAAACGGATCAGGTTCCTGAAAACAGGGGCGGAAATCGGGAGGGTGGATGCTGAATTCCTTGTCGGGTCGCTTTTTGATCCTGACCACCATCTTTGTCATGTTGGCCGAAGTTCTGATTTTTGTGCCCTCCATTGCGCGGTTTCGGGAAGATTACCTTCTGTCGCGATTGGAACGGGCACAGATTGCATCCCTGGCCCTGTTGGCCGATGACATGATTGATGCGGATCTGGAAGAAGAACTGCTGCGCAATGCGCAGGTGTTCAACGTGGTTTTGCGCCGTGACGAGGCGCGCCAGTTGATGCTGTCCTCTCCCATGCCGCAGCCGATCCACGAAACCTTCGATCTGCGCGATGCCCCGGCATTCGAGCTTATTGGCGACGCATTGGGTCGGTTGACGGATCGCACGCCACGGGTGATCCGGGTGATTGGCAATCCCGTGCGCGAGGCCGGGTTGTTGATCGAAGTGACCATGGACACGGCCAAGCTGCGTATGGCGATGATCGACTATGGGCTGCGGATTCTGGCCCTGTCCGCCGTCATTTCGGTCTTTACCGCGATCCTGCTTTTTCTGGCTGTGCGGGTGTTTCTGGTCCATCCGATCAAGCGTGTCGTGGCGCAGATGCAAAGCTATGCCGCAGATCCGGAAGATGCGCGGCGGGTGATTGTGCCAAGCGCGGGGGTGAGCGAACTGCGTGAAGCCGAGGATGCGTTACAGTCGCTTGAGACACAGCTCACGGGGGCGTTGAAACAGAAAGAACGGCTGGCCCAACTGGGCAGCGCCGTGGCCAAGATTTCGCACGACCTGCGTAACATCCTGACCAGCGCCCAGTTGTTCACTGACCGAATCGAAATGTCCGAGGACCCGGGGGTCAAACGCATGGCACCCAAGCTGGTCAACTCGATTTCCCGGGCGGTGTCGCTTTGCGAAAACACGCTCGCCTTTGGCAAGGCCGAGGAGCCGGTTCCACGCATTATCCGAGTTCAAATTCTTGATATCGTTGAAGATGTTGTGGCGTCTGAACAGCTTGCCGCCGGGGATTCCCCATTGCGTTTTCTGGTGGATGTCCCGGATGATCTGGAGATTTCAGCCGATGCCGAACAGCTATACCGGGTTCTGTCCAACCTCGTGCGCAACGCGCGTCAGGTGATCGTCGCGACGGGTCAGCCAGGGGAAATTACGGTGCAGGCGGGAGAGGATCACGCGGTGTGGTGGATCAAAGTCGCCGACACTGGTCCGGGCCTCCCTCTCAAAGCGCAGGAACACTTGTTCACGCCGTTTCAGGGGGGAATTCGAAAAGGGGGAACCGGGCTTGGTCTGGCGATTTCCGCAGAACTGGTGCGGGGTCATGGGGGCAGTCTGACGTTGCAACGTACCGGCCAGGAGGGCACGGAGTTCTTGGTTGTGCTGCCGAAAAACCAGCCGGAGATTTCCGGGTAACTATCAGAAATCAAAGCGTGTGTATTCTGATCTGAGTGGGGAGTTCCAAAGGGTTTGAGCTGTGATTTCCTGTCTTTGAGGCAGATATGGGAGGTCAGAAACGGGCAGACCGCATCCCGTTGAATTGCGCGCGCGCGACTGAACTGGCGGGCGCACTGGCCGAACAGGAAAATACGCCCACCGAAAAACGCGTCGCAAGGTCACATGACGGTTTTTGGCGTGCTTTTGGAAATCTCTGACGGAAACCTCTGGGGCTTCTTCACGCCTGACGAATGCGACAGTTTCTTCAACGCGGCAGGATATGAAACCAACTGAGAGGAATACGCTTTAGGGTCCGTACTCAATTAGCGGTTTCCCTTTGGGCCGTTGTTCTGATTCACTTCCACCAGAAACAGGCGGGAGATCGTGATGGCAAAGACCCT
>PDWJ01000479.1_pt1 | contig 59410 bp, 55 predicted proteins | sample 1430881 | NCBI WGS metagenome assembly PDWJ01 (sample SAMN01162460, study PRJNA174530) | Oral metagenome, whole genome shotgun sequencing project. | biome: Marine environment; feature: Marine mammal; material: Swab sample of the gingival sulcus; isolation source: swab sample of gingival sulcus... | reverse complement strand
GGTAATTGCATACATCAATAATATAACGCTGCAAAGAACCAGCGTCATTTTGGTTTTAATCCTGAATTTTGAAAACATGGTGCTTCTCTCCGGTGTATTTATACAGGTAACAACATTTCTACCAGCGGTATTCCATTCCGCAGTTTCCGGTTTTCAAAAACCAAGCCCAACCGTTTTTTATGCAACGGTTGAAGTGCAAGAAATCATTCCCTACCACCGAAAGCAAAAAACTACCCCAGCAGTTCCACCAGAGCCTGTAACCCCAGTCGGTAGCCCATGGCACCCAGGCCGGCGATCTGGCCGGTGGCGATATCTGATACCAGGGAAGTATGGCGAAAGGGTTCGCGTTTGTAGATATTGGAAAGGTGGACTTCCACAATGGGAATCTCTAACATAAAAAGTGCGTCCCGTATGGCCACACTGGTGTGGGTATAGGCGGCCGGATTGATCAGAACGGCATCGGCCGCGCCCATGGCGGTCTGAAGGCGGTCCACAATATCGCCTTCATGATTGGACTGAAAGGTGTCCACAGCTACGCCGAGTTCATGCCCGAGGTGTTTCAGTGCCGCATCGATCTCTGCCAGGGTTTCATATCCGTAGATCTCCGGTTCCCGTTTCCCCAGTAAATTCAGGTTGGGTCCGTGTATCACCAGTACCTGTTTCATACCGTTTTTCCCGTTGCATCGGCAACCTGTCTGCGCATCTCTGCAATGGTGGCTGCGTAATCGCCGGTTCCGAATATCGCCGATCCGGCGACAAAACTGTCTGCCCCGGCCCTGGCCACAGAACCGATAGTCTTTGCGTTGATCCCGCCATCCACCTGGATCAGTACCTCCGGTGCCTGGGACCGGATCATCGCCTTGAGCTGCCGAATTTTTTCCACGGACGATGCGATGAAAGACTGGCCACCAAATCCCGGGTTCACGCTCATGAGCAGTACAAAATCCAGATCCTTGAGCACCCACTCGATCATCGACAGCGGGGTTGACGGATTCAGGGCCACACCGGCTTTTGATCCCTTTTCCCGGATCAGGGCCAACGAACGGTGCAGGTGGGGACAGGCTTCGGCATGCACGGAGATCCAGTCCGCACCGGCTGCAGCAAACGCCGGAATCAGCGCGTCAGGCGACGTGATCATGAGATGTACGTCCAGCTCGGCACTGGACACCTGCTTCGCAGCCTCAACAATAATTGGACCATAGGTCAGATTGGGCACAAAGTGGCCATCCATGACATCAATATGGATCCAGTCGGCACCGGCCGCCTCTACATCCCGGATTTCCTCACCCAGCCGGGTAAAATCCGCAGAAAGAATCGATGGTGCGATAATACACATAGTTTCCCTCCCCCTTCCTCAAGGATAGGGTCATCAAAGAGCAGAAAACAAGCACATCCCGCGTCCCTCTTTCCGTTCACCCGGGCCTCATTCCGCTTCTGAAGAAAATGCCTGTTCCGCTGTTAAGTCATCATTTTCAAATACCTGGATCCGGGCTCTGGCCCATGCATGGGGAACCAGAAACACCAACTGGGAGCCCGGTGCTGCAAACCGATCCACCATATCCATCTGCTGCCCGTACAGGATAAGAACCAGGCGAACATGCTTTTTTAAAAAACCCGGCGCCACGCGATGGGTAAAGAGGGTCCCGCCCCGAACCTGTTCAAGTCCGCCGGCAGCAACCCCGCCGGCAACACGGTTCACCACCAGCGCCACCGCAGCGCCCTTCTCCACCGGATAACCGGGGGGCGGGTCCTGTTTCAGTACCGTGTTGTGGGGCCTTGAACGGTCTTCATCTGCGGTCAGCCGCCCCACCTGAAAGCCGGCACGCTCCAGTCTGAGCCCTGCGGCATCCACAGTCATGCCCTGAATATCCGGCATCCGGAATCGCTGGAGCACGGGTCCGGTACTGACCAGCAATCCCACCGAATCTCCCCGATCAACGGCGCGACCTGCCAGGGGGATCTGGGCAATCACGCTGCCTGCCGGTATCTGATCATGGGCGGTTTTAGACACTGGCCCCGGTGTCATCTCAATCTGTGCCAAAAGAGCGCGGGCCCGCGCCACGGGCATACCGGAAAAATCCGGCAGTTGCAGACGTCGAACACCGGCGGATATGTTGATCCGCACATGACGGCCTGACTTAACCTCCGCGCCCGGAAACGGGTACTGATAGGTGACATGGTACTTGGGAATGGCGTCATGATACTCAAGATCCCCCATATCCGGAATCAGGCCCAGAGTGCTCAGGTGTTCGAGCACCGTGACCACGTCTTTTTCCACCAGATCGGGTACCACCACTGACGGCGGCTGTTCCACAATGAACACCAGTACCCCGTAAGCGGTGGCTCCGGCAATAAGCGCGAAAAGGGCCAGATAGATCAGCCATTTGAACAGGGTTTGGATCATGCGCGGCAGATCATCCGTGCAGCAAAAAAACCGTCAGTTCCCTGCCGGTGAGGCCAGGTGCGGAGCACCCCTTCAGAAACCATGAGCGGCGCGAGTTCCGCAGGCAGCCCCTCGGGCGTCTCCAAGCTGAACGCCGGATGGTCCTTTAAAAAATCACTGACCACGGCATCGGTCTCTTCCGGTTCCATGGAGCAGACCCCATACACCAGCACACCGCCCGGCATTACGGTTTCCGACAACCGCGTGAGAAACTGAAGCTGTCGTTCCCGGTTTTCGCTTAGTTTTTCCGGAAACAATTTCCATTTTCCGTCCGGATTTCGACGGAGCACGCCCAGTCCGGAACAGGGCGCGTCGAGCAGCACTCTGTGAAAGGCCTTTTGGAATACATCTGGCAGTTCACGGAAAAGATCATGACGGTAAGGACTGACAATCTGGACACCGAGGCGCGCCATTTCCACGGTCGATTTTTCCAGACGCCCCCGATCCCATTCCAGGGCTGTGATCTGGCCGGTATTCTGCATGCGCTGAGCCATATGACCGGTTTTCCCCCCAAGCCCGGAGCAGGCATCCAGCACCGTTTCTCCAGGACGCGGATCCAGAAACCGGGTCACCAGCTGGGCCGCTTCATCCTGAACCTGGAAAAGCCCATCCCGGAACGCAGACAGATCCGGAATCCGGCCAGGCAACCGCTCGAGAATCACGCCTTCGTCAGACAAATGGCACGCCGACACCACAGCTGTTTCACGGTCAAGGCGTTCCATCAGGCCCCGGCGTGTCGTCTTCAAGGTATTAACCCGGATCATCAGGGGCGGCACGGCATTCATCGCTTCGCACAGCGCTAGGGTTTCCTCAGTCCCCCACCGGTCCACCCACCGTTTCAGCAGCCATTCCGGAAAACTGAACGTCTGCGCCATGATCGCTGGCCGTTCCACGGGTCCCTCGGGGATGCCGGTGATATCAGGTGTTCGCACCACGTTTCGGAGCAGGGCATTGACAAACTTCACTTCCCAAGGCGGGGCCGCCTGTTTGGCAAGATTCACAGCCGTATTGACGGCAGCTGAATCGGGAATCCGGTCCATAAAGCGAATCTGAAACACCGCCATGCGCAGAATATTCCGTACTTCCATCCGGATCTTGCCCGTTGACTTCACAAACGATCGGATCACCGCATCCAGCTGCAGCCTTCGCCGGAGGACCCCATAGGTCAATGCGGTGACCAGGGCCCGATCCCGTTTTTCCATCTCTGCATGCTGGGTCAAGGCCTCCTCGACCAAACGGTCGAGGGTCAGGCTCGAGGATTCCACACGGTTCAGAATGTTCAAGGCTAGTTTTCGGGGAAACAAACCTGAAACAGGTTCACGTCCCTTTCGTTGTCCTTTTCGTTTCTGCATCAGTTGTTTTCTGTTTCCCCGATCGCGTCATGCGGGTAACGTCTTGAAAAATTCCCGGTCTATACCAGTGAAAAAACCGTCCCCGGCGGCAGGGTCGTGCCCCGCAAAAAGGCCTGGATATCCATCCGCTTTCCGGATGCGCCCTGAAGTTCAAGAATGGAGACCGCGCCGTCTCCGGTCGCCACACGCAACTCATTTTCAAAACCGTCCAGCACCGTTCCCGGTGTCACGGGTGTTTCCGGCCCGGGCGCCGGACGCAGTCTGAAGATCTTAAGCCGTTTGTTGTCATACACGGTAAACGCTCCCGGCCAGGGAGTCATGCCACGCACCTGACAGTCAATGGCTGTTGTGGGCTGAGTCCAGTCAATTCGGCCGTCTGCTTTGGTCAGCAGCGGGGCATAGGTGGCAGATGCGTGATCCTGTACGTTGGGTATCACCGTTCCATCACCAATTCCCGCAAGCGTCTTCAAGAGTAGGTCTGCCCCCATATCCGCCAGACGGTCGTGCAGGTCTGCGGTCGTATCCTCCGGCCCGATAGGCGTCCGGCCCATCATCAGAATATCCCCGGTATCAAGGCCCGGATCCATGCGCATGATGGTCACTCCGGTCTCACGCTCCCCGGCGGCAATGGCCCGGTGAATCGGCGCCGGACCCCGATATTTCGGCAACAGAGACGCATGGATATTGATACATCCCCAGCTGGGGATGTCCAGCATTGCCTGTTTGAGGATATGCCCGAAGGCCACCACCACAAAAACATCCGGCTGGCACAGCCGAATTTTCGAAACCACCTCAGGTGCCGTCATTTTTTCCGGCTGGATCACCTCGCAACCTGCGGCCTGAGCCGCCAGTTTCACCGGCGGCGGGGTCAGTTTTCGTCCCCTGCCTTTGGGTCGGTCCGGCTGGGTCACCACCAGCGGGACCGAATAGCCTGCCCCTGTCAACGCGTTAAACGCCGGAACCGCAAAGTCCGGTGTTCCCATAAAAACAATCCGCATGTGCTGACACTACCTTTTTGATTTCAGTTGTTTCATCCGCTTTCGCCGGTATAGCTGCCGTTTGAGTTTGCTGATCCGGTCAATAAAGAGAATGCCGCGGGTATGATCGATTTCGTGCTGAAACACCACAGCCTCAAACCCCTCTGCCTCGATTCGTATGGGCACGCCGTTACGGTCCAGGGCCTCGACCACCACCGAATCGTAACGGTTCACATCAGCCCGGTAATCTGGCACGCTCAGGCACCCCTCCTGCTCAGAAAGAAACGAACCGTCTTGGGAGACGATTTCCGGATTGATCAATACGGTGAAATTGCGCGCCACTGGATCCGGTTCCGGGTCAATGAGCACGAGAGATCGGGGAATACCCACCTGAACGGCGGCAAGACCGACCCCCGGTGCTTCATACAGGGTGTCCGCCATATCTTCTATCAATTTTTGCAGATCGTCGTTGATCTCATCCGGATGGATCAGCTCCGACGGTCCTGCCAGCATTGGATTCGGAAAGGTAATGATATCAAGAAGTGCCATGATACTCCCACACATCTGCTGCGCAGGCCCGCTGCCGATCCACAGGATTGTGCCGGTGACGGCGGCTGGGGCGCATGTGATTAAAAATAACAGTGTCAGGCAGACATCAGGCTGCCGACCCTACGGCAGTGGCCCGCCGAAGGCTCACCCCACTGATAAAAACCGAAACCAGTCCGGCCAGAATCACGGGAAACAACTGCACACCGTGATTGACCAGGGTATAGGCGGCGGCATTGACCGTATCCACGCCCAACCATACCATAGCAACGGTTCCCCCGACTTCCCAGACTCCCCAGAAACCCGGTGCTGCGGGCAGCGCAATAAAAAAGCAGACCACAATCAGAACAGCAAAGCTATCTGCCAGGCTCAGCGAAAGCCCTGGAAAGCCCTGGACAACCGTCCACCAAGATACGGCCTGAAGGCACCAGATCAACACTGTCAGCCACAGACACTGCAGCAGCCGGGCCGGCTGCTTCAGCAACTCCAGTCCGCTGGCCACATGCTCCAGCAGAAGGGTCACCGGATCTGTTACCCTTTTCCGAACCACGGATTCCCACGCACCGAAGTATCTTGGGACCCCGCCGATGAAACAGCGAAGCAGGGATCGCACCCGTTCCCAGCAGATCAAACTGACGCCCGCAAGAAGCACCAGGGCCAGTTGGGCCATCCGCTTTCCGAGACGGATCAGGGTATCGCTGTTCAGTGTCTGTTCGTGAAAGGTGAACGACAGATCCGGATCCGGAGTCACAAACAGCATCACCGCCACCAGAGCGCAGACCATGAAGAGCAGGTCAAACACCCGCTCGACCGCCACCGTGGCCAGGCCTGTGGAAAAGGGTAACCCGGTTTTCTGGCGGAACAGGGCCGGCCGCGCCATTTCACCGATGCGACCGGGAAGTACACAGTTGAGCATAAAGCCGATCATCAACGGATGATAGGCGGTCAGAAAATCAACCTCCCGGCTCGGCGCCAGAATGATTCGCCACCGAACTGCACGCACGAGAAAACCGACCCAACAGAGCACCGCTCCCGGAATCAGCCACAGGTACCGCACGCGTCCCCACACACGGACCAAATCATCCACAGGTACGTTCCGAAAGACCAGCCACAGTGTCAGCACCGAGATACCCACACCTGCAGCCAGCGAGAGCACCCACTTCAGATTCATCGATCCCGTCTTCCGATTAAGGTTCCACCTTGACGGTTTATCCGGAAGGGTCCGGCAAACGACGCTTTTATACCACCCTGCAGGCTAGCGTTCAACCGCCGCCAGTATTTTTCGTGTTTCCGCAACATCATTTCGGATCTGTTCTGACAGGGCACTGATACCGGAAAATTTAATCTCACCGCGAAGCCGGTGAATCATGTTGACCCGAATCGTCTGGTGGTAGATATCTTCTTTGAAGTCAAGTAGATGAACCTCCACGGTAAACTGACAATCATCAAAGGTCGGACTGTATCCAATATTTGCTACCCCTGGAAAGATGCCGGCATCGGTCTCGACAGTAACAGCATACACGCCGGTTTTGGGGCAGAGTTCGTCGGTGAGATGTATATTGGCTGTGGGAAATCCAAGCAGTTTACCTCCGCGGTTCCGCCCCTCGACCACGCGTCCGCGGAGCTGATAATACCGTCCGAGCAGTGCCGGTGCCTTTTCCACTTCCCCAGCCATGACAAGCTCCCGGATACGGGTGCTGCTGATCCGAGGTGACGTGTCTGCCGAGGTGGGAATCCACCGGGATACCGACAGATCAAAGCCGTATTCCTTTGAGAAGGAATTCAGGACGTCTATATTCCCTTCCCGGTTTCGGCCAAATGAGTAATCCGGCCCCACCACCATGGCCTGCATTCCCACACGATCGATGAGAATGTCCTTGATAAAATTCCGGGGCGTAATTTTTGAAAACGCTTCATTAAAAGGGATACAGATCAGCACATCGATTCCGGTCTTTGAGATCAACTCCACCTTTTGTTCAAACAAAGTAATCAAGGGTGGGTGCCCGGTTTTTTTGACCACTTTGATCGGGTGCGGCTCAAAGGTGACGGCCACAGCAGTCCCGTCGATTGTTTCGGCCTTTTCAAGGGTCTGCTCAAACAATGCCAGATGTCCCAGGTGCACACCATCAAAGTTTCCAATGGTCACGGCTGTCCTTGTAAAAGGCGGGTCAATCGCGTCTAATCCGGTAATCAATTTCATTCAGTTGCCTGCTCATTTCATCCAAAAAAATTGTTCAAAATCCGCTTGACATTAAAAATAAAACGATATAATAAGTGTTCTCGTTGTTGAAATCAACTGCTAAATGATTCCGATTTCAGCAGCCCCTGGATGCCGAAGTGGCGGAATTGGTAGACGCACTAGTTTCAGGGACTAGCGAGAGTATTCTCGTGGGAGTTCGAGTCTCCCCTTCGGCACCACTTGCGATCAACCTTCTGCATAATCAGGAGGTTTTTTGCGTTCTGGCGGCTGCTGAATTTGAACGCTCCGTCCGCCCCCCTGATCAAAAGCACCGTATCTCCTGTTCCTTGACAAAAATCATTCCATTCATCGCGCCGAACATCAACATAGAGAATTTCGGTACCAATGACTGCGGAAATACACCGGAACCTGTTCAACAAGACCAGTCTTTCTGGGACTTTGCTCAGCCAGGTTATTGTATCAATGCCCTGAAAAGCCATGGACAACAGATCGCAGGTAGGGGACTAAGTAAGAACATCGTATTCGATACCCCCATGCATCAGTATACGTTCAGGGCGGCTTCATGAGCACCGGATTTCATTTTCAATTGGCTTATTTATCTTAGGATGAGGAAACTTTATTCTGGAATTCCAATAGCATGCCGCCATTCAAGCTCTGCCATTTCTACCGACCAGCCCATCTGTTTAAAGGCCGTGTTCAGCTCGGATGTAGCCTTGAGTGTTGTAAACAGCTGCCGCATCCACTCAAAGCCTCTGCTCCGGCAGATGAAGCTGACAAAACTCTGAGATGCCAGACAAGTAAAGGCCAGCTGATACTGAGATCCGTTTACCGGCGGCATACTGCCTGCAGCGGCAAAGGAGACCCACTCTGCCATCTTACGCACGGACTGAAGCTGCTTTTCCTGATACGGCTGCAGATCTTCCGTGAGCATGCGGGCAAACCCTTCCTTGAGCCACCAGCTGTCCACATCTGAAAATCCGGTTATGACAGCAAACAGGTACTGGGCATAAGAATAATAGATATATCGTTTAAAGAATTCGGTATCCGCGACATACTGGGGATCCATTTCAATCCCGATGGTATCCGGCGATGATTCCGGTGCATCATCTGACCATGGCAGGCGCAGCCAGACGGGGATAGTCTGCTTTGGCCAGCAATCACACCGCTCTCCCTGTGTTTTCCATGCCGCTGACAAGAGGGCGGACAGCGGCTCGCGAACCGCTTTCATCAGAATGGCAGGCCCTGTAATCTCAAAGGGATGTACCCGCTCCGTTGCCATGTCAAAACTGCCGACGCCCATTTCAGGCAGTTGCTCACCAGTCGGGTCCTCCGATTGCATCCCTCCGGACATCACTTCAATTGCCGCATGGGCCCTGGCATTTCCAGGCGCCAATTGCACGACCCGGCGAGATATCTCCACGGCCCGTTCTTCCACACCGATGGTCCGGTAAATCTTTGCCAGCTCCATCATCACAGGAACATGCGGCTGAACCAGCAAGTACTGCTCAAACCGGCGTACGGCAAGTTCCCAGTTCTCTTCCATACGCGCGGATGCACCTGAGAAATAGTATGCGCTCCATTCGCCGGGGTACTCGGTGATGACCGCCTCAAACGCAGCTGTGGCAGCATCAAACGCCTTGTCGTTCAGCTGGACGATGCCCGGTTTCAATGGGTTTTTCACCCTGCCTGTAGCCGCGTCCTTTTCCTCAAACCGGACCATGGGACCGTCCGCACCGCCGAGCCGGATCCATCCGACCTCAGGCAGCGGAGACCGGGTGTCCCAAACAGGAATAATGCCTTCATCGGTGATCAGCATGGATCCGTTACGGGATTTCAGGTCTTCGAAATAATAACCGTCTTCCAGACGGAGAAAACGGCCATGCTGGCGGGAAACGGTATTCTCCTGGACCACAATATCATTTGTCCGCTGACGGCCGACATTCAGCTCAGACACATCGCCTTCGAGTTGTTTTTCAATCGTTCCAAACTTGACATGCAGCAACCGCATTTCTCCTCCTTCATTCTACCGGAACATTCATCAGGTCGATGGGACAAATCTGATTGTCTTGTGAATCCGGATCACTTCATAAAAATGGCACAATCCAGATCTGATTTCAATAAAGATTCCTTCATCACGCCATCTCTTTGGATCCACCCGCGCGCGCGCCACAAAAAAAAGCCTCCCCCAAAACGCCGGGGGAGGCTCTTCCAACCTTACAGCTCAACGCAGCTCAAGCAGCCGGGGTATCCCCCCTGAAGCCTGAATTAACCTTTCACTTCGCCGACTTTTTCCTGCAGCTCAGGCATGAATTCAAGGATGTCGGCAACAACACCCACATCAGCAACCTGGAAGATCGGTGCGTTCGGGTTTTTGTTCACGGCGATGATGAACCCACCCTTGATACCGCCCATATGCTGGAAGGAACCGGAAATACCCATTGCCATGTAGACCTTGGGCTTAACAGTTTTACCGGAAGTACCCACCTGACGTGCCGGCTCAAGCCACTTGGCGTCAACGATGGGACGAGAACAGGAAACTTCTGCACCCATTGCTTCGGCGAGCTCCTTGGCAATATCAATGTTCTCTTCGGACTCAATACCACGACCGACAGAAACCAGAACATCAGCCTTGGTGATGTCAACACCGCCGGTGTCCGGAACAACAATTTCAATGAATTTACGCTTGGCAGCCAGATCACCGGCATCACCAGACTTATCCACAACTGCACCGCCCGCAGACTTGGACTCGTCAGGCGCAATAACACCTGGACGTACGGTCAGAACCGCACCGCCGGCAATGTTAACGGTGTTGTGCGTAGAGGCTTCGCCGCCGAATTCCTGACGAACAACGTTCAGGGTGTCGCCGTCAACGGCGTCAATCCCAACGATGTCTGAGCAGAACGCAGAATCCATTTTTACGGACAGACCCGGTGCGCAGTCCATGGCAAAGGTGTTGTGCGCGAACAGAACAATGGAATCTGCCGGCAGTACGTTAACCAGTGCCTTGCGAACCACTTCCGCGTTCGGGTAAGCCAGATCGGCAGCATCAATTTTATAGACTTCTGGGAAAATTTCTGCCGCAGCCGCAGCCACTGCATCAATACCGGAACCGGTCACAACAGCGGTAACCGGATCGCTGGAGAGTTTTTTACCCGCTTCGATGAGTTCCATTGCGGATTCATCCAGAACGCCATCTTTATGTACAACATATGCAAAAACTTTTGCCATGATTACAGCCCTCCATTTGCCTTGAGGTGTTCGATGAGCTTGGCGATGATTTCATCGGTGCTGCCTTCAAGCATTTCAGCGCCTTCACCGGTTTCGGGGATGAAGTAGTCAACACGCTTGGTCTTGGCTGCATCTTCACCGACAGTCGCTGCATCTACGCCCAAATCATCTGCGCCGTATTCAGGAATGTCTACGGAAGCGACCTTACGGATACCGCGGATACCCACGTAACGGGGTTCATTGATACCGGTCTGGATGGAGAGAACGCACGGCATTTCGATTTCGTTCATTTCCTGATTACCGCCTTCAATTTCACGGCCAACAATCAGCTTGCCATCACCCACTTCAACCTTATTCACCAGGGATGCATACGGCACATCCAGCATAGCGGCCAGCATACCGCCGACAGCACCGGCACCCTGATCTGCCTGTGCACCGGTCATAATCAGATCATAACTGCCTTTTTCAACGCAACCCTTCAGAATGGTAGCGATACCTTTCTGATCAGAGCCTTCAAACGCATCTTCGTCGGTCAGCAGGATACCTTTTTCAGCACCCATTGCCATTTCCCGGCGCAGGACTTCGTCAGACTCGTCATCACCCACAGTCACAACGGTAACGCTGCCACCTTGGGCCTCAACGATCTGAAGCGCTTCTTCCACTGCATAGTTGTCCCACTCGTTCACAGAGTAAACAAGATCATCGCGATCGATGTCATTATCAACGATCTCAATCTCATTTTCCGCCATGTCGGGAACACGTTTCACACATACCAGAATGTCCATGTTATTCCTCCCAAGTTAATCATGGTTAACGGCTGGAGCAAGTTGCTCCAGCCGCCACGTGAATAGCTGCTGCGCAGAGATGCCGGCGAAACCGGCGGCATCCGATGCTGCCAAATTTTATCGAACGATGTGCTGTTCGATCAGTTCACAAAAATCGACGGCTTCCAGTTTGCCTTCAAGACCGGCAACCTTGATAGAGTCCTCGATATTGACCAGACAGAACGGACAGGCGGTCACGATCACGTTGGCACCGGCCTTGGCTGCCATCTTGACGCGGAGAACGCCCATGCGCTCTTCTTCTTCCGGTTCGTAGAAGAGCATCAGCCCCCCACCGCTGCAGCAGAAGGAGCGGTCACGGGACTTGATCATTTCCACCCGGCGCAGACCTTCGATAGCATCCATGGCATTACGGGGATCATCATACACACCGTTGTGACGGCCCAGGTAGCAGGGATCGTGATAGGTGTAGACCTTGTCCGGATCCATGACGCTCTTCAGGCGGATTTTACCCTCTGCAATAGAACGGGTCAACACATGGCTGATGTGCTCGACCGGTACAGTCAAATCCGGGTAATCGTTCTTCAGGGCGTTGTAGGCATGCGGGTCAGCTGTCACGACCTTCTTGGCTCCGGACTCAATGATCATTTCCGTGTTGTGGCGACGCAGATCCTGGAACAGGAATTCTTCGCCAAAACGGACCACTTCGTTACCACTGTCTTTTTCATCTTTACCCAGGATCGCAAAATCAACACCCGCGGTGTTCAGGATCTTGGCAGTGGCCTGGGAGATGCTCTGCATACGGTCATCATAAGACGAAATACTGTCGACAAAGTAAAGCGTCTCTGCAGTATCTCCATTCGCAACGACTTTCACCGGACAGTCTTCTTCAATGGCCTTGGTCCAGTCGGCGCGTTTCTTTTCGACTTTACCCCAGGGATTACCGCGTTTTGAGAGCGCCTTGAGGGGCTTTTGCAGGGTCTGGGGAACCATACCTTCGTCAACCATGCCGCGACGCAGGTCAACATATTTGTCAATGTATTCGATGCCGATGGGACATTCCTGTTCACAGGCACCACAGGTGGTACAGGACCAGATTTCCTCTTCACTGTAGATATCACCAATCAGCGGCTCGCTCTTCAGGGCGTCACCCATCAATGGATAATTCTGAAATACCTTGTCACGGCCTTTGATGGTCACCAGGCGAGGTGCCAGGGGGCGACCGACGATGTTGGCCGGGCACTGGTCGGCACAACGACCGCAGTCCGCACAGGTGTAGAAATCAAGGATGTGCTTCCAGGTGAAATCTTCCAGCTGTTTGGTGCCCAGACTGTCCAGCTCTTCGAGTTCTTCTTCGGTAATGCCGTATTTTACCGGCTTGATGTTACCGGTCTTTACACGCATGAAGAAAACATTGAAAAGGGAGGTGATCACGTGAAAGTGTTTCCCCAGGGGCAGGAAGCAGAGGAAAAAGAAAAAGGTGAAATCATGAACATAGTAGCTGGCCACGTGAATGGTCTGCAGTTTTTCCACCGGCGTGTCGAGCAGCAGGTTGCGGAACACCCATGCCAGCGTACCCGGCGCCAGGAAAGCCGCATGCATGCCTTTCTGGATCTCGGCAGAAACCAGTGCGGCTTCAAACATGCTTTCTGAAACCATCAGGGTCATGATGACGATGGTGACGAATACTGCCTCAGCGGTATGATCATGCCAGCCCTCGGGCACCGCATAGCGCTCGGGACGAAACACACCGCGGCGGATGGCGGCAACCAGACAGGCGATGAATACAAAGGTCGCCGCATAATCCTTGGCCACATTGTAAACCATGCCGATCAACTGATCGTGCCCAAATCCGGGCAATGCGAAGTTTTCTGCCATACCGACAAACACCAGTGAGGTGGAACGGATGGACAAAACCAGAAACCCGAAAAAAATCGCGATGTGAAGAACGCCGGCCATCATGTAACGCGGCTGACGCCACTGGCCCAGCCAGATCATGACGATGTTTTTTAACCGTTCGGGGATCTGGCCAAAACGACTGTTATCCGGGGCAGCTTTGACCAGGGGTTGAATACGCTTGGCCATGATGTACGTAAACAACGCCACGCCGACGATGGGTATGAGAACCGAAAAGATCACTGTCGGCAGGAAGCCCAGGAGTTTGTAGTGTGCAGGTGCAACTAATGGTGACATCTGTTACCTTCCCTCTCCCTTCAAGTTGTTAAAAAAAAATATGTTACGCGCCACCGATCTGGCGCGCGTGCTTCTAAATGCATAAGACATTATTTTTAGTCAACAACACCCGCGCAGTCAAGAAAAAAAAGGCGAAACCCATCATCAGCATAACCTGCTGTTTTCTATCAACCGCCGACTTGTACCCAAGCCAATTTTCACGCCTCCCCCCGTTCCGATTTGGCCACAGCATTCTATCGACAACAGGCTGAAATTATGCGGTTACCTCGGCAACCGCATAAGCTGGACTCAGGAAAAAAAGGACGCTTCCGTGATTTCTACCGCAGCACCATTGGCGGTTTCAATGGCATTACATTTACCCAGGGTCACGGGCAGGATATAATTCATATAGAATTCCAAACTTTTTAACTGCCCCTCGTAAAAGGGTTTGTCTTTCTTACCCGCTGTTTCAACCGCAGCCGCTGCCACGGCAGCACGCCACAACAGCATCCAGCCGACAACGATATCGCCGGTGACTTCCATGAATGGGTGGGCAAAGGCAAAGGCATTGAGTACCTTATCAGACATGGTGGTTTTGCCCATGTGCATGGCGATTTCCGCAAACCGGTTCACGGCGGTTTCAAGGGCTGTCGCTGCATCTTTCAGCGTATCAATTGCCTTGGCGCCAGCAATCACTTTATGGATCTCAGCCAGGAGATCCATCATGAGTTTGCCTTTTTTCATGCCGAGCTTGCGGCCCAGGAGATCCATGGCCTGAATACCGTTCGTACCTTCATAGATCATGGTGATCCGGACATCCCGCAGCAGTTGGGCCAGGGGATATTCTTCGATAAAGCCATAGCCGCCGTATACCTGCATGCCGTGGGAAACCACTTCAAAGGCTCTGTCCGTGACATATCCTTTCCCGATCGGGGTCAGGAGTTCCGCCAGTCCGCTAAATTTTTCCCTGACCGCTTCATCATCTGTCACTTCCATCTGGTCGTAGCAGTTGGCCAGATAGTAAAGGATGCTGCGCATGCCTTCCACGTAGACCTTCATCAGCATCAGCTGACGGCGGACATCCGGGTGATTGATAATGGGTACCCCCCCACCCTTGGGATGGGTCAGTGCCGCGCCCTGGATACGTTCCTTGGCATAGTTCACCGCGTACAAATAAGCGGCACTGGCGCAGGAAAAGCCCTGGAGCCCGACCAATTGGCGCGCTTCGTTCATCATGAGGAACATGTGACTCATCCCCTTGTTCTCTTCTCCGAGAAGGGTACCGATGCAGTTGCCGCTGCCGCCCAGGGTCAGAGAACAGGTGCAGTTGCCGTGGATGCCCAGCTTGTGTTCGATACCGGTGCAGACCACATCGTTGAACGCACCAAGAGAGCCGTCTTCATTGACCCGGTATTTGGGAACAAGAAACAGGGAGATACCCCGGGTACCTTCTGGCGCCCCCTCAATACGGGCCAGAACTGGATGAATGATGTTATCGGATAATTCGTGCTGTTCACCGCCAGAGATAAAAATCTTGTTTCCGGAGATGGAATAGGTGCCGTCAGCATTCTTTTTGGCCACCGTGGTCAGCGCGCCAACGTCGGAACCCGCTTCGGGCTCGGTCAGCAGCATGGTTCCGCACCATTCACCTGTGTACAATTTTTTCAGATAGGTCGTTTTCTGCGCATCCGTGCCAAAGTGCTCGACCAGTTTACCGGCACCATGAGTCAGCCCCGGGTACATCATAAGCGGATAGTTGGCGCCGTTGAAATATTCGCTGGCTGCCAGCGCAACCGTCTTCGGCATGCCCTGCCCGCCCCATTTCGCATCTTCGGTCATGGCGGTCCATTCGCCATCCTTGAGCAGCGCATATGCTTTTGGAAACCCCTTGGGAATATAGACCTTTCCGTCTTCCAGACGGCACCCTTCTTCATCCCCCTCCTTGGCAAGGGGGAGCAATTCGTTGATCGCCAAATTCCGGGCTTCGGATACAATCATATCAACGGTTTTTCTGTTGAATTCACCGAATTTTTCCGCCTTGCTCAGATCTCCCACACAAAGCTGTTCATGCAGTACAAAATCCACATCACGGCGTTCTGAAATATACTGTGCCATCTCTTTCCTCCTCCTGCTGAGTCATATTCAAACGATACCTGTTCACCGATGTTCGATGACCGGTTCTCTTATCCCATTTAAAAAAAGGTCGACCAGGGGATCCCCCATGGTCACCAGCTCATATTTACCGCCGGCCAGCACCCAGGTATTGATCACTTCATTCACCGCACCAAGAACGACCCGTTTCACCAGACTCAGGTACAGGTCACGACGAAACGCACCCTCCTCCTGGCCCAGTTCAACAATCTCTCCCACCAGATCCAGATACATGCGGGACAGATCATTCAGATAGACTTCCATGTTTTTATGACTCTGGTGGGTTTCGGCCTGAAAAACGATGGCCATGTTCATATCGGCTTGGAATTCGGATAGATGTCGCCGAATCAGCACTCGAAGCTTTTGCTCCGCTGAGTCAACGCCAGATACCTCATGCCGGAAGCTGTCGAAAATCCGTTTGGCCTTATGCTCGAAAAATTGATATAGAATATCGTCTTTATTTTTAAAATACAGATAGATCGTCCCATCCGCTACACCCGCCTGCCGCGCAATCTGAGCAATGGTAGACTGATAGAATCCATTTTTTGCAAACACGGCAATCGCAGACTCCAGAATCCGGTCGTATTTATTGGTTTTCCCCCGGCCGATGACAAGCTCCTGTTCAATACGGTAGTGATAACGACACGTTCATGAATGAATGTTCATTCAATACAACCAAGTTTCAATTCGGTTGTCAATAAAAAATAGCTGGGTTTCCATATCAACTCCAAATCTATGATAAACAATATAATCATTTAATAACAAATAGTTATAATAAAAACAACATGATTCACTACCTTCATCCCGCGTTCAACGTCTACATTTCACGGGTGCTTTTTCGCCGCTGCCGATACTGAATGAATCCTCATTGCAAATAAAGGCTGATCGAGTTTTATTTGACCCTGCCAAGGATTTCCGATATGTCTTCAATGGTATAATTGACTTGTAAACAGGCTTCTCGCTGATGCAAAAAACGACACGGCCATACCGGAACCGTTGGTTCTAAAGAGGGAAACACCATGACAACAGACCGTTTTGACACTGCACTCGATATCGGCAGGCCCCCTACCATCAAGACCCTTTTTCCCAATTCAAAAGCCCTGATCGTCAGCGGTAAATATATTGATCGGGCCATGCGGGCCAAGGGCAATGCCATGGCCATGGCTGCCAACGGCAGAAACCATGCGGTGATCCGGGGCGTGCTCAAGGCTGCGCAGCGTGCGGATGCCGCAGTGATCATTGAAATTGCAAAGTCCGAAGGCGGTCGGGACGCTTACTGCGATGTCAATTTCTGGAACATGGCCAGACTGATCGATACCTTTTGCAATGAAATGGGGATAACCATTCCGGTCGCCGTGCATGCAGATCATTACGCCATCAAAAATCAGGCTGATCTGGAGACTGCCCGGACCGAGATTCCATCCCTTTTCGACGCCGGTATCACCTCCATTGCCATTGACGCGTCCCATCAGCCGGATGACGAAAATCTGCTGGCCAATATCTCGCTGGCCCCCTATATACCGAACTGGGCAGGACTGGAAACCGAGATAGGCGAAATCAAGGGCAGCCAGGGCCTTTCGTCTGAAACCGAAGCGCTGTTCCTCATCCAGGGACTTAATGCACATGATATTTTTCCGGACTGGATCGCCCTCAACAACGGTACCACTCACGGTATCGAGGCCAGTGACCAGGGTATCCAGGTAGAGTTGACCGCATCCATCCACGAGGTCCTTGCGCCCTATGCCGTATCCGGCGCCCAGCACGGCACCTCAGGTAACAGCACTGACAAGCTCCGTGCCATTGCCGGAAAAACCCACACCACGAAGGCGAATGTGGCAACCGCCCTGCAGATGATCTCATGGGGGCTTCAGGTCAATGATTATGGCAATGCCGTCATGGATGCCGACGGCCGGTTCATCAAGATTTCCGACCAGGGAGTCACCGACGCACTCTGGGCGGAAATGCAGGACTATGCAGCTGACAAGGGCTGGAAGGGCGGGAATTACAAGAAGCTGAACAAACCCTTTGAAAACCGGATCAACGCCCAACCCAAAGAGATTCGGGACCGTATGGTGGCACGGGTTGAGGCCTTTGCCTATCGGCTGTTCACCGAGGTTTTCAATGCCCAGGGAACCGGGGCCCTTGTCATTGACGCTATCCTGGAAGCCGGCTCTCACGATCCGGGACCTAAAACCGCACGTTCCGAGTCCCCGGAAGACTGGACACCTGAACAGATTCGGGAAAAGGCAGCCCGCATTAACACAGACAAAGGACCAGACGGCGACTTTGATGACTGATGCCCGTTTCCGGCGTCATCATTAACAGCGTGCTCCAGCGTGACGGACGTTATTTATGCAGCAGAAAACCCACTGCCCCTATTGCGGCACCCGACTCGAGGATCGCTTTGTAGAAGGCCGAACACGCCGGTATTGTGCCTCCTGCAATGAGCCGATCTATGAAAACCCGGTCCCGGCAACCTGTCTGGTTGTGGTCGATCCTGCTGATCGGATTCTTCTGGTCAAACGAAACGTCCCTCCAAAAATCGGGCACTGGTGTCTGCCTGGCGGATTTGTGGAGGTTGACGAGGCCCCGGAAGCAGCTGCCTTAAGAGAACTCAAAGAAGAAGCTGGACTGAACGCCGAGATTGACGCGCTCCTGGGCGTTCGTTCTCATACCAGTGCCTTTTTCGGGTGTGTGATCATTATCGGCTATCTTGTCAAAACCTTTTCAGGGGTGCCTACACCGGGGGATGATGCGTCAGATGCCCTATTTTTTGACCCTTCGGAAATGCCCGACATTGCGTTTAACACCCACGCCTCACTGATCGCCGCCTATCAGTCCCGCTCTGGTGACCAGACCTGGCCCTGCACTGGATAATATTTTTTTCTTAAGGTATTCAATTCGGATGACGATACATGGAGTGAGGAGGTGATCACCCATGGTGGAAATACCGTTATACCAAATTCATAATGTGCTGAAAGTATACAGTAAACAGATCAGCCAAGGACGGTCCATCGGTAGACAGAAACCCACCGCCCCGCGTGCGTCCATGGATAAGATCAATATTTCAGCAGAAGGTAAACGACAGGCCATTGTCGACCGGGTAGCCAGTGACATCGTTACGCGCATCACGCAGACCGGTCCTCAGGAAGCAATGGATCATGAAGTCCTGAAAAAACTGAACCAGGAACTGGATGCAGAAGAACGTTTTGTATTCAATGAGATTGACGCTAAAAACCAGAAAAAAACAAATAGGTTATCACTGAACGACTCTGAAACTATTTTGCAGCGCCTGGAAACGCTGGCAAAAGAGACCGTAGATAAAAATCTGGAGACGTAACCCCAGGAGAGAGCATGAATATTTCACAAGTCACCGGTAACTACAAGCATCAGGGGTATATCACCGATACTGCGGAGCAGCCCCAGCCGGCAGGCCAAGCAACGGCCGGGGCATCCGCAAAGGCCTCACGTCCGCCCGCAGACCGGGTCAGCCTGTCCAGCAACTCAAAAGACATGCAACTGATCAACACGGCCATCCAGTCTTCCCCGGAAGTGACGCGTGTTCAGCAGCCGGCATCTGCGGAGAAAGTGTCCGCACTCAAACAGCAGATCGCGGCCCGGCAATACACAGTGAATGCGAACGCGGTCGCAACGCGCATTCTGAACGATATTGCCTGACAACGCCCGGGAATGCGGCATTTTTTTCCGTCCACATGACCCGGACTTGCACGGATGCCATGCTTACCCTATTTGGCACACATTGTGCATAGCTCATCTTCACGACACGGACGCATGGAAGGAGTGAACACGCATGACCCAAATAACTTCGTATACACCGCTTACCGGTAAACAACCTGACGCCGGAAAAACGAATAAACCTCAGAACAGCGGCCATCTGTTCTCCCGAACCATGGGAAATGCCCTGAATCAGCAGACCGGGCATGTGGGCCAAAAAGCCCACGCTACGTTGGGAGAAATCCAGACCGGGACATTGCCGTCCATCCCCCCCATGGACATGCCGGCCTCAGCCGGCCCTAAAATCCTGGCCCAAACCGATGCGCTTCTGGCGGCAATGGACAGCTATGCGTCACAGATGGCAGACCCGTCCGTTTCGCTACGGGATCTTGAAGCGGTTGTGACTGACCTGAAATCCATGGCAGACACCCTTTCTACCCACGGCTGCGACCCCGGCCTGAAGGAGATTGCCGATCAATGTGCGGTGCTGGCGCAAACCGAGGCAATCAAATTTCAGAGAGGAGATTATCGTTAACTTACCGTTTTAAATCCACCACCCGCTTGGCCGCCTGCCAGCGTGCTTCCTTTTCTTCCACTGTCAGCGCGGCAAGCTGTTCTTTACAGCGCGTCAGTTGCCCTTCCATCTCCCGGTAGCGCCGTTCAAATTTTGAAGTGGCCGCATGCAGGGCCGCCTCGGGATCAATGCCGGTAAACCGGGCAATGTTGGTCAGTGTAAACAGCAGGTCTCCGAATTCCAGCAGCTGTGCTTCCGGGTTTCCGTTTTCAAGACTCTCCTGAAACTCGTGCCATTCTTCGATCACCTTATCCGTGACACCGGACAGCTCCTCCCAGTCAAATCCGACACCAGCCACCCGCTCCGATACCCGGTGGGCCCGGATCAGGGCCGGCAAGCCTTTCGGAACCCCGTCCAGAACCGAGTTTGGCTGTTTATCGGCCTGTTCCTCGGATTTTATCTGTCGCCACTGCGTCATGACCGCATCCGCCGTCTCTGCCGTGGCATCCCCGAACACATGCGGATGCCTGCGGATCATTTTTTCCACAATCCGTCCGATGACTGCCTCCGGTGAAAAAAATCCGGCATCCCGAAAGAGAACGATCAGAAACGCCACCTGAAACACCACATCGCCCAGCTCCTCACACACCGAATCCGGCGATCCCTCTTCAATGGCCGCCTGAAGCTCATGCACCTCTTCAAGCAGGTAACGGACCATGGTTTCCGGTGTCTGTTTCCGGTCCCACGGACATCCGCCGACGCCGCGCAGTACGTCCACAAGGTCCATCAGATCCGAAAACCGCTGGTTATTGATTCTCTCCGGCATTACCAGAGCCTCCGGATGGATTCCATATTTCTTTCATATGTTAATTTCAGTCCCTCGGGTACCATTCCGATCAGCACATCCGCGGCCTCTGCCACCCCATGGATGAGCACCGAGTCGCGAAGTACGGGCGCATTGACCGGCATAAAGGTAGTGATCAATGCAAACAGGACCACAACCACAACCATCCCTTTGACAAACCCAAACGCGGCACCCAGAAATCGATCCACCCAGCCCAGCAGTGCCAGTGACATTAACTGACGGATCCCCGCTGCCAGCAGGTTGACCACCATCAGTACCAGTAAAAAAATAAGGGCAAAGCTCATCGGGTGGAGCAACGGATTTTGCTTAACCCATTCAAGCAGGAAAAGACTCAGTCGAGGATAATACGTATAGGCCAGATAGAATCCAGCAATCACACCGATTATCGAAGCTGCCTCACGAATAAACCCCCGGAAAATCCCCCGGCAGAGGGCCCAGGCCAGGACCACCAGAATCAAAATATCAAACGGATTCATACGTTCACCTCCATGCGCCGGCTTGCCAAGACCACGATAACGTGGCATAACGTGAAAATTGAGTAACAAGCGTCACAGAGGGCGTCAACCCTTACATGACGAGAATGGCAAATTTGACCGAATCCTTGGGAGATGATTGCAAAACAGCCATGGCTGCGTATACGGAATCAAAAGAGATTGAGCTGACACTCGCAGATATCGACACGGCCCGTCAGCTCTACGGAGAAAAGAACAGCCACCTGAACCGGATCGCCGATGCCCTTCGCATCCGGATCCATGCACGCGGCAACACCCTGAATATCAAAGGAGACTCGATTTCTGCCGACCTGGGTCACCAGCTCCTGACCCAGCTCTACGGGATTTTAGAGGACGGATACCCCGTATCCATGGCAGATATTGATGCCTCGGTCCGTATTTTGTCTGAAAACGAAGGGGCCAGACTCAAAGAAATTTTCATGGACACGGTGTACACCGTTTCCAAAAAACGGGCCATCACCCCCAAAAGCACCGCACAAAAAGCATATATTGATGCGGTCCGGGCCTTTGACATTGTTTTCGGGATCGGCCCGGCCGGTACGGGCAAGACCTATCTGGCCATGGCCATGGCCGTGTCAGCCCTCTCCAAGGGATCGGTTAACCGGATCATCCTTACCCGGCCGGCTGTTGAAGCCGGTGAAGCGCTGGGCTTTCTTCCCGGTGATCTGGCGGACAAAATCGACCCCTATCTGCGTCCCCTGTATGATGCCCTGTATGATATGATGCCCTTTGAAAAAGTTGAATCGCTCATGCACCAGGGCGTGATCGAAGTCGCGCCACTGGCCTTTATGCGGGGCCGGACCCTCAATGATTCGTTTATCATTCTGGACGAGGCCCAAAATACCACCACCGAGCAGATGAAGATGTTTCTCACCCGCATCGGCTTCAGTTCAAAGGCCGTCATTACCGGCGACATCACCCAGACCGACCTGCCCGGCGGGAAAACGTCCGGCCTGGTGGAAGCGCGTGACGTGCTGAAACACATCGAGGGTATCCGGTTCATTCAGTTTTCAAAAAAAGATGTGGTGCGCCATAAACTGGTCCAGGAAATCATTTCCGCGTATGAGCGTCATACGGACCAGGGATAGTTTGCCGGCACTTGCCCGGGCGTGCCGGATGCCTTCAGCGAGGATCACAGATGAACCCCAAAACCTGCTTAACGCCGCTCATCCGTTTTCTGGTATACAGCCGCACCCTGCCGGTCTTTCTGATGCTGCTGGTCACAGCACTCTATACCCTCTTCATCTTCCCCAACCCGGAGATGTCCGAATTTACCTACCAGCCCGGCGATGTGGTCCAGGCGGACGTCAAGGCCAGCCGGGACTTTTTCATCGAAGACCGGGAAGCCACCGCCGAAAACCGGCAGCAGGCAGCGGACAGCGTGCGAACCCTCTACGACCACGACCGGGCCCTGTCTGATGTGCTGGTCAACCGGGTCCGTATGGCCATGGACATTCCCCGTTCCCTTGACACGGTGCAGACAGACGGTCTTACCCTGGAACAGTCGGAACGTGACGATGACGCGGCCTTTATCCAGGCGGCGAACCAGGTAAAAGACCGCTTTGACACGGTCCTCGGTGTCCAGCTTTCAACAGAGCATTATGCGGCCCTGATCCGGGACCGGTTTTCCCGTGAAACCGAGGACCAGATCTGCCGGATCCTCAAGGCCATCATGGACAACGGCGTGGTTTCCAATAAGGAAGTCCTGCTCCAGCGTTTCGATACCGGCATCGTCCTGCGGGATATCGATACCCAAAAAGAGCGTGTGGTGTATACGCTGAGAAAATTCTACGGACTTGACCAGTCCAAGGCCATGGTCCGGATCCTGGGAGAGCCGGTGCTTGAAGGCGTCCACTATGCCACGCTTGAGGCTGTGGTCGCCTGCGTCCAGCTGCTGATCCAGCCCAACATCACCATGAACCTCAGCCTGACAAAAGAGCGTGCCGCACAGGCGGCAGAGGCGGTGAAACCTGTTCTTTACAAAATAAAAGCCGGGGAGATGCTGTTGCGGGAAGGGGAACGGGTCACCCCGCTTCACCTGATGAAGCTGAAAGCCCTCTCGACCGAGGTGAGGTCCAAGACCGTGGATGCTACCTTCCGGAACATCGGCATGGCCGGGCTTGTCATCCTCATCCTGACCGGCAGCTGCATGGTGCTGCGCCAAACCCACCCCCATATCCAGATCCACCAGAACAAGGATATCCTGTTCCTTGTCTCTTTGCTGTTTCTCTGTCTCGGCGCTGCCAAAATCACCCTGCTGATCACTGCTGCCCCGCTGACCGGACCCATCGGCGGCAGCCCGCCGTCTCTGCCCATCCCCTACGGGCTCCCCATCGCAGCCGGGGCCATGACCGTCTCCTTGTTCATGGGGTTTGAGGCCGCGTTCGCCTTTGCACTGATCCTGGGGCTGATGGCCGGTAGTCTTTTCCCCTTTCCGCTGGAGGCAACGGTCTTTTTCATCATCACCGGCACCATGGCCGCCTACTGGATTCAGGAATGCCGGGAACGGCGGGTCTTTATCCATACCGGGTTCAAACTCGGGGTGCTCAACATCTGTCTTGCCAGTCTGCTCAACCTGTTTCTGGGTCAGTTATCCGGTATCACCTTGCTTTTCAGCTGGATCGCAGGCTTTGTGGCCGGCATTGTGGCAGGGGTTGTCACATCCGGTATTGTTCCCCTGGTGGAACTTCTCTTTGACTATACCACCGACATCAAACTGCTCGAGCTGGGCAATCCGGACAAACCCCTATTAAGGCGACTGATGATCAAAGCACCCGGTACCTACAACCACAGCATCATTGTCGGCACCCTGGCTGAGGCGGCTGCCGCGGAAGTCGGTGCCAACCCCCTGATGGCACGCGTCTGCGGGTATTACCACGATATCGGAAAGCTCAAAAAACCCCACTATTTCATTGAAAACCAGACAGACGGGAAAAACCGGCATGACAAGCTGGCCCCGTCCATGTCCGCGCTCATCCTGACCGAACACATTAAAAACGGCGTGGAAACCGCCCGAAAGTACAAACTCGGCAAGCCGGTCATCGACACCATCCAGCAGCACCACGGGACCAGCGTGATCCGTTTTTTTTATGAAAAGGCCCGAAAACTCAAGGGCGACCAGGCGGTCAACGAAGCGGATTTCAGGTATCCCGGCCCCCTTCCCCAGACCCGGGAAGCGGCCATTGTCATGATTGCCGACATGGTGGAAGCGGCATCCCGGACCCTGGACAATCCCACGCCGGCACGCATTCAAGGGCTGGTGCAAAACCTGGTGAACAAGGTGTTTTCCGACGGCCAGTTAGATGAATGCGACCTGACCCTCCGGGATCTTCACCGCATCGCAAAAAGTTTCATCCAGATCCTTACCGGCATCCACCACCACCGGATCAAGTATGCCGAAACCGCCCAATTTGACGGAAAAGACAAACATGAACATCCAGATAAGCAACCGGCAAAACAGCCTGCCGATTCCGGAAGAGAGGCTCAGGGAAAAAATTCGGGTCATCTTAAACGCCTTGGCATGTCCTGAAGGGGAAATCAGCGTCTCGTTTGTCACGGATGAAGAAATGCAGGAAATCAACCGGGACTACCGGGGAAAAGACCAGACCACCAATGTACTCTCCTTTGCCATGCAGGAGGGGGAATTTGGCAGCCTGGTCCCGAATCTCCTGGGGGATGTGCTCATCTCAGGAGACACCACCCTGCGTGAAGCAGCAACATACGGCATGCAGCCCGGGGACCGGCTGTTGCAGCTGCTGATCCACGGTGTCCTTCACCTGTTCGGATTTGATCACGAAACCGGTCCGGATGCGGAACAGGAGATGGAGGAAAAGAGTGATCATCTCATGGCCCTGATTTCGGATACACCGGATGTCCGTGGATGGATCCTGGCGGGCAGTTGATGACAGTCCATTGAAAGGAAATAAAAACATGGCAGAACTGGCAGTCAATGTGGATCATGTGGCAACGGTCCGTCAGGCCCGGGGCACCACCCGTTATCCGGATCCGGTTGCGGCAGCGGCCCTGGCTGAATTTGCCGGCGCAGACGGCATTGTCGTCCATCTGCGCCAAGACCGGCGGCATATTCAGGACATGGACCTTATCCGGGTCCGGCAGAGTCTCCAGACCCGGCTGACGCTGGAAATGGGCGCTACGCGGGAAATGCTGGACATTGCCCTGTCCGTGAAACCAGACACAGTCACCCTGGTTCCCGAACGCCGGGAAGAGGTCACCACCGAAGGCGGACTGGATCTGCTCACCCATGGGGATGTGGCACGAGATGCAGTGGCGGCGCTCTCTGAAGCCGACATAACCACCTGCATTTTCATTGATCCGGACCCGGCGCAGGTAGCGGCGGCCCACGCCCTAGGCGCCGACATGGTGGAGCTTCATACCGGTGCCTACTGTGAAGCGCCGGATGTCCACACCCGTGAAACGGAAATCCTGCGCCTTCAGGCCGCCGTGTCAACCGGCCGCACAGCCGGACTTGTCGTCAATGCCGGGCACGGGCTGGATTATCATAATATCAAGGTCTTTTCCCGGATTCCGGGAATCCATGAATTCAGCATCGGCCACAGTATTATCTCCCGGGCCATCATGACCGGCATGCAGCAGGCTGTGGCTGATATGCGGGCCCTGGTCCGTCCTCTGTAACCGAAGGAAAGAAAGCCATGCGACTTCTGACCGCCCAGCAGATGCGGGATCTGGATGCCCGGACCATCACATCCTTCGGCATCCCCGGACAAGTCCTTATGGAAAATGCCGCACGCGGTGCGGTGAATTGTTTCATCTCCCATTTCCGCCCCGGGATCCACGAACGCATCTGTATCTGTTGCGGCCCCGGCAACAACGGCGGAGACGGATTTGTCATGGCCCGGTACTTTGCCAATGCCGGATTTGACACCACTGTACTGCTTTTTTCCGCTTCCCGGGACCGGTTGACCGGCGATGCTGCGTTAAACCTCTCCCGCCTGGCCGGCCTCCCCCTCACGGTCCATGACATTGACCCGTCAGATATGTCGACCGCCTTTCCGTATCTAACAGCCGCATCCTATATTATCGACGCCCTGTTCGGTACCGGCCTGAACACCGATGTCCGAGGCGGATTCAGGGATCTCATCAACGCGGTCAACCGATCACCGGCACCGGTATTTGCCCTGGATATCCCGTCCGGGCTGCACGCGGACACCGGCCGGCCCTGCGGGATCTGTGTGAACGCCCAGGCCACCGCCACCTTCGGCGGTATCAAGCCAGGGCTGGTGCAGCACCCCGGCGTCCGGTACACGGGCTGTCTGTACATCGTTGACATCGGTATCCCGGCGCACTACCTGGCGGAAACCCTGCCCGCCACCTGGCTCTGCACCCCCGGCCATGTGAAAGACCGGATCCCTCACCGCCCGTCAGATGCCCACAAGGGGACCAGCGGGCATCTGCTCATCATCGGCGGGGCCCCGGGTACATCCGGTGCTGCCCGGCTCGCCGCACGGGGCGCCCTGCGCGCTGGCGCCGGGCTGGTTACCCTCAGCATGACCGGACCGACACCGCCCCCCATGGATGAGGTCATGATCCTTCACCTGAACAGCGAAACCGGGGCCTCGCTCTCGCCCCACCACATGGCACCCCTGCTGGCTGCGGCAAAGGAGAAACATGCCATCGCCCTCGGCCCCGGACTCGGCCGTGCAGACGAAACCCGCCAGGCCGTGCACGCCATCATCAAAGACGCCCCCTGCCCGCTGGTTCTGGATGCTGATGCCATCAACTGCCTGAAAGATGCGGCCCATCTCCTTGACAAGGCGCGGATGCCGCTGATTCTCACGCCCCATCCCAAAGAGTTTTCAAGGCTCACTGGGCTGAACACGGCAGATATCCAGGCAAACCGCCTGGAAACCGCCCGGACATTTGCCCAAAAACACCGGGTGATTCTCATCCTCAAAGGCGCCGGCAGCATCATCGCCCTGCCGGACGGCACCGCCCACATCAACACCACAGGAAACCCTGGCATGGCCACTGCCGGAATGGGCGATGTGCTCACCGGAATCATCGGCGGCCTGCTGGTACAGGGATGCTCTCCGGAGACAGCGGCTGTGGCCGGGGTGTATCTGCACGGACTTTCCGGTGATCTGGCCGCCCGGACATCCGGACCGGCCGGGTATCTGGCATCGGAAGTGGCAGACGCCCTGCCTGGGGCACTCAAACTGCTGTCCAGTCATCCCGCTTCGGCGGAAGACACCCTGCTCACCCGCCGCATGCCGGCGATACCGTTTTCCATGGACCTGGCATGAAACCTGAAAACAGCATCTTCACGGCTGCGTCGCTTGCCGACACACTGGCCTTCGGTCTCAGGCTTGGCAGCTGCCTGAAACCCGGCGACCTCCTCACCCTCACCGGCGATCTGGGAAGTGGAAAGACAGTCCTCTGCCAGGGCATTGCCCGGGGTGCTGGCGTACCCGAAGCCTGTTATGTGACCAGCCCTACGTACGCCATCGTGCATGAATACCCGGGCAGATGCCCGGTGTTCCATGTGGATCTTTACCGGCTGTCAGGCCCGGATGATCTGGAGGCCATCGGTTTTGATGAGCTCCTGGAAGCCGGCGGCATCCTTCTCATTGAATGGCCGGAACGCGTGCCGGAAGGGTACCTGTCACCAACCGCCAGCATTGCCATCACCCGGCACCCGGATGACAGCCGATCTTTTTTCATATCAAACTATGGACTTGACCTTCAGGATCTGGTAAATTTTTTAGTTTTAAAATCTGACTAATACTGCGTTTTCTCGATTATATTGACTGTTTTTCAGGGAATACAGCATCATGGCTTTGATTGTGCAAAAATACGGTGGAACATCCGTTGCCGATATTGATCGCATTAAAAACGTTGCCCGGCGGGTCACCAAGACCTATGACGCCGGCAATGATGTCATTATCGTCCTCTCTGCCATGGCCGGCGCCACGGATCGGCTCATTGGCATGGCCCATGAAATGACCGACACGCCGGACAAACGGGAGCTCGACATGCTGCTGGCCACCGGCGAACAAACCACCATCGCCCTTCTGGCCATTCATCTCAATGCCCTGGGCTACCCGGCCCAGTCCCTGATCGGGTTGCAGGCCGGGGTCTGCACCGATGACATTGCCGGCAGCGCGCGGATCCTGAAAGTCGAGGAAGAACGGATCCGGAAGCTGCTGCGAGACAAACACATTGTCATTGTGGCCGGTTTTCAGGGATCTGACACCAACGGCAACATCACCACCCTCGGCCGGGGCGGCTCCGACACATCGGCGGTTGCCATTGCAGCGGCGGTTGGGGCAGATGCCTGTGAAATTTATACGGATGTGAACGGCATTTACACCACCGATCCGAACATCTGCAAGCGCGCACAGAAAATTGACCGGGTCTCCTTTGACGAAATGCTGGAAATGGCCAGCCTGGGGGCAAAAGTGCTCCAGATAAGGTCGGTGGCGTTTGCCAAAAAATTCAACATGCCGATCCATGTCAGATCATCATTCAGTGAAGAGGAAGGAACCATGGTTGTCAATGAAGATACGGCAATGGAAAGCCTGGTTGTCTCAGGCATCACCCATGACAAGAACCAGTCCCGCATCACCCTGAAAAAGGTGCCGGATCAGCCGGGGGTTGCCACCAAGATCCTGTCTCCCATTTCCGATGCGCACATTGTGGTCGACATGATCATCCAGAACACACGCTCTGGCGGACTGACCGACTTCACCTTCACCGTCCCCAAAACCGACTTTTCCCGCGCAATGGAGATTGAAGAACAGATTGCATCTGAAATCGGTGCGGAAACCGTGCTGGGCGATGAAAACATTGCCAAGATTTCGGTGATCGGCCTGGGCATGAAAAACCACTCCGGTGTGGCGTCGATCATGTTTTCCACCCTGGCAGCGGAGAACATCAACATTCTGATGATCAGTACATCCGAAATACGGATTTCCTGCGTCATTGAAGAAAAATATACAGAACTGGCTGTCCGGGCACTGCATACCGCATTCGGGTTAGATAAAAAGGCCACGAGCAGTTAAAAAAACGTATATGGCCAGACTGCGCTTTTCACCGTCGTCGCCCGCCTCCGCCCATACGGCTTTTCTGAAACACAAACGGGGCTGGACGCTGACTGTATCAGCTGCCACCCCCGCCATGCCGCCAGGGGATGCCCGATTCCCGCCTACCAGCATCCAACTCGCACGCACGCCCACCCTGGACCGATACAGGTACGCAGACTTGTTTACTTCTTGACGATATCCTTTCCAACAGGTCCGCGTTCGCTCATTCCCAGTTTAAACGTGACTGCATCCCCTTCCACCAGATCCGCAACCATCCCCTCTGGCATGTATTTAGCGGAAAAAAAGACATCTTCACCATCCTGGGTTCCAATAAACCCAAAGCCCTTCTCCTTGCTGTACCACTTTACGATGCCCTCAACCAACGTCTTATCTCCTTTATTTGTGAAATCAAACTCAAGTGCGACTGATCCGCTTTCGCGGCTACGCATCCGCCGGTCAGCGCGTCCCTAACCTGGCAAAAAAAGACAACAAAAAAAATAATATAATGGAATCGTTCCCGTGAATCAACCTTTTTGAACGCCTCACGCCAGCCCCCATTTCACCAGCACGGCCAGCATACCGGCGGCCAGAAAATGAGACTCCACGTAAAACGTCAGAGACATCCCCGGGGAAAGGGCATCCCGGGAATAGAGATGGAGCAGACCGATCATGGAAAGCGAGACCACAGCGATTCCCCAGCCTGTGGACCGTACCCAGCCCATCAGCGCCGCAAAGCAAAGCAGCCCCACGGAAGCCACCAGGCTACGCCGCACCCACTTGAGGGTTTCTCGCGGTCCCAGGAGAATGGGCAGGGTTTCTTTTCCGACAATCCGGTCCCCCTGCATGTCCAGGATGTCAAAAAACGCCGTACGGGCAAAGACCAGGGCCGTGGACCAGAAAAAAACAACCATCGCGCCTATGACCCGGGTAACATCGATTTCACCCGGACCCGTCGCTGCCGGCAGCAGGGCCGTCACTACTCCCCAAGCCAGTGAAATCAAAACGGTCTTGGAGCCAGGCAGGTCTTTCGGCCGAAGCCAGCCGCGCCTATTCACAGGTAACGGTATCCAGGAAATATTGTACGACAGGCCCAGCAGACTCAGGATCCCCAGCCACAGCAGCGGCCAGCGCCCCAGGGTGGCGGCGATACCGAGGCCCAGACCACCGGCGCCCAGCGAAAACAGCGCCAGGATATACTGATGCCGCTGATAGAATCTGGCACGATCCGGGTCATTGTACCGGTCAGACTGGATCGCAGTCAGGTGGTTGAGCACATGCATGGAAAAAAGATACAGCAGACTGATACCCGCATACTGGAGTCTGAACCCGCTGCCGATCAGACTGGTGCAGGCATAGGTCAGGGCGCCGCCGCCCAGGGCCAGGTACGCGTTCGTAAACAGCAGAAAGCGCTGCACCTGATACAGCCAGCCGCGCCATCCGGCCCGGGCCGTGTTCAGTTCCGATTCCAAGTATTTACAGACCTGCTGAATGATCCAGTTGGGCGTGGAGGCACCCGCGGAAATCAGCAAGGTTTCCGCCCCCCGGAGGGCCCGGATATCCAGATCCTTTTCCGTTTCCACATGAAATGTCGGTTTTCCGGATGCTCCGGCGATTTCAGCCAGCCGCTGGGTGTTTCCACTTTCATATCCGCCCACCACCACCACCGCATCGGCTTCAGCTGCCAGGCGGGAGATTTCCTCCTGACGTTTTTCCGTGGAATCGCAGATGGTATCAAAGACCTTGTAATTCGGGTATGCTGCCTCTGCCCAGGATTTGACCGCCTGATAAAACCCGGTATTCTGGGTGGTCTGGGCCACGATAATCGCCTTTTCATAAGGTGGCAGGGCTTTCAGGGATTCCAGACTGTTCACCACATGACCAGGCGCCCCGTCCGCATGCCCCAGCAGCCCGATCACCTCCGGATGGTCCTCATCTCCGGCAATAATAACTGCATACCCCTTTTCCGCATGCTTGCGGATAATGCGCTGCACCCGGATCACCCGCGGGCAAGTGGCGTCAATCACGGAAAAACCGACGCCAGCCAGATCCTCCCTGGCTTTTTTCGGAACGCCGTGGGCACGGATCAGCACCGTACCCTCCCCGGCTGACGGAATCCCTTCAATATAGGGAATCCCGCGGTTCTCGAGCAGGGTCAGCACCTGGGGGTTATGGATCAGCGGTCCGTAGGTGCAGATGGGGCCAGCGGTCTTGTTGGCAGCGTCCAGCACCATGTCCACGGCCCGTCGCACCCCCATGCAGAACCCAGCGGTTTTCGCGATGATGATTTTCATGTGTCAAGACTCTGGATATACACTTTATGATCGACCAGGGAAAGGGAGTGAATGGCGGCTTTCAGACATTTCTGATCGCCGAAAATATTGATCAACCGGAGTCCCCCTGCTTCCGGGATCACCCGGTCGACCGATTCCATGAGCAGGGTTTCGGTTCCATCCGCATGTATCAGATAGGCATTGGCTTCACACATGGGGCTAATCCTCCATCAACGGAATCAGATGGGATTCCAGTCTGCAAAGTGTTCGTCGAGCATCAGGTCGATGAGCCGCGGCAGGGGAAGGGCCTGCACCCCGACCACGGCAATATTTTCCTGGGTCAGGGGAAGCAGCACCTTTTTCGCCGCAGCCCCGGTAATCGCTTCCGCCATGACCGGGGTCACCTCTCCCATCATGGCATGGGCAAAGGCGATCCCTATGGGACCCACAATCACGTCGACCCGGCTCACGGTCCGAACAATGGCATTCTCGCCTGACGCGCCCCGGTTGGCTGCGGCCTTGAGCATCTGGGCCGTGGCAATGGCATTGGTACCCACGCCGAGGATCACCACGGTTTCACCAAAACGCTCTTTGAGCCGCTTGATGATGGTGCTGCCAATGCCACCGCCCTGGCCGTCAATGACGCAGATTGTTTTCATGGAACTTTAGCCACGCCTCCCTGCAGATTCCCCCAGATTTCTCGTATGCACGCCATGACCGGCGGATCAACCGAGCAGCCGAAGCAGCCGGTCCAGGTCAGCGCTCGAATAGAAATCAATGACCACCCGGCCGCCGTCCCCTTTTTTCTGGAGGGAGACCCGGGTGCCGAATTTTTCAGACAACCCGTTCATCACTGCGTTCAAGTGGCGATCTGCTTCGGTTTCAGCAGCCGGTTCGGATTTTTTTATCGGTGCTTTCAGTGATTTCACCAGCGCTTCGGTCTGCCGGACAGAAAGATGCCTGTTTAAAATCATCTGCCGGACCTTTTCCTGCATCGGCGCCGACTCGAGACTCAGCAGGGCCCGTGCATGCCCGTTGGAAAGGTCGCCTGCCCGCAGGCTGTCCCGGATGCCTTCGGGCAGCTGAAGCAGTCGGAGAAAATTGGCCACCGCAGACCGGCTTTTCCCCACACGAAGTGCCACGTCCTCCTGGGTCAGGTCAAACTCCTGTATCAGGCGGTGATAGGCTTCTGCTTCCTCGATGGGATTCAGATTTTCCCGCTGGACATTCTCCACAATGGAGATTTCCAGCATGGCTGCATCGGTAAATTCCCGGACCACCACCGGAACGCGCTCCAGCCCCACCTGCTTGGCCGCGCGCAGCCGCCGCTCGCCAGCCACCAGTTCGTAGCCGCTGCCGTCTTTCCGTACAATCAGGGGCTGGATCACTCCCTGCTCACGAATCGATTCGGCCAGTTCCGCCAGTTCTGTTTCCGAAAAGTCAACGCGCGGCTGATACCGGTTGGGCAGGATCAGATCCACATCACACGCTAGATACCCCCCTGCATCCTCTGCTCCGGTGCCTGCCTCGCGAATAAGGGCATCAATCCCCTTTCCCAGCACTTTCTTTTTTCTGCCTTTATCACTGGAATTCGGACGACTTTTTTTTGATTCTACCATCCCGCCTCCGGCACTGTCCCTCTCCCGTTAGTTCGATTTCCGGCATCGCTGCATGACTTCCCGAGCCAGATCCGTATAGCTTTTCGCTCCCTTTGATCCCTTGTCATAATGCAGAATCGGGGTCCCGAAACTCGGCGCCTCACTCAACCGCACATTCCGCGGAATCCGCGTATGAAACACGTCATCTTTGAAATACTGCTCCGCATCATCCGCCACCTGGTAGGAGAGGTTGTTCCGCTGATCGAACATGGTGAGCAGAATCCCGAGAATACGCAATCCCGGATTCAATCCTTTTTTGATCCGCTTAATTGTGTCGAGCAGTTGCCCCAGGCCTTCAAGGGCGTAGAATTCACTCTGCAGGGGCACCAGCACGGCATCGGCTGCGGTCAAGGCATTGAGGGTGAGCAGGCTCAGCGAAGGCGGACAATCGATCAGCACATATGGATACTCGCCCGCCACCCCTTCCACCAAATGCTTTAAAATCTTCTCACGTTCCAGCGCACCCATCATCTCGACTTCAAAGCCGATCAGCTCCACCCGGGACGGAATCAAATGCAGCTTGGGAACATCGGTCTCCACCACCAGATCGCATCCGTTCATGTCTCCGATCAGCCCGTGATAGAGGGTCTTGTCAAGCCCGGCCTTATCGACTCCCAAACCGGTGGTGGCATTGGCCTGGGGATCGCAGTCGACCAACAGGGTTTTTTTGCCGGCAGCGGCCAGCGCCGCCGCCAGATTGATGGCTGTCGTGGTTTTCCCCACCCCCCCCTTCTGGTTGGCAATGCAGATAATATGGGCCATTATCCTGTTCTTTCCCCTCGGTTACGCCAAACACGGCCGCGTCGTTTTCCGCCATGGCACCGGCCGACCGTCTCCGCGCACCTCAGCTTTTGTCAAAATGGGAAAACTGCATGGAAAACGTTCCGCGGCCCTGGGTCGCGGAACGCAGGGCTGTCGAATATCCAAACATCCTTGACAGGGGCACAGAGGCATTCACCACCTGGCTCCCGGTACGGGGGTCGATGGATTCGATCTTGCCGGCCCGGGCATTCAGGTCGCCGATCACATCCCCCACATAGGCCTCTGGCACAAATACCTCCACATCCATAATTGGTTCGAGCAAAAACGGATCTGCCTGGGACATGGCGTCCTTGCAGGTCATGGAGGCACTCACCGTATAGGCCAGCTCCGATGCGCCGGATTCCTGGTACGCGACATCGGTCAGTGTCACGCGCACATCGGTTACCGGATAGCCCATGAGAAAACCGCTGGACAAGGATTCCAGCACCCCTTTTTCCACACAGGCCACCAGGTGAGCAGGAAGGGCATCTTCGGAAAGCGCGGAAACGAACAGATTGCCAGCCCCCCGCTCCAGCGGTTCCACGCTCAGGGTGACCTGTCCAAAGTGGTGCTGACCGGAAATGGTCCGGTCAAAGGGCACAGACGCGGATGCGGCACCGCCGATGCTTTCCCGGTACATCACCTGGGGTTTGCCCACATTCACCTGGGTATTGAACTCCCGAAGCATCCGGCTGATAATGACTTCAAGATGCAGCTCGCCCATGCCCGATAAAATGGTCTGGCCGGTATCTTCATCCAGGCGCACCCGAAGGGTGGGGTCTTCAGCCAGAAACTTTTCCAGAACCGAATCGAGTTTCTCCTGGTCAGAATGGGTTTTCGGCTCCACGGCAATGGAGATAACCGGTTCATAGAAATCCATCTTTTCCAGCACCACCGGATCTGACGCCTGGCAGAGCGTATCCCCGGTACCGGAGAATTTCAACCCCACCAGCCCCACGATACTGCCCGGCCCGGCGGCATCAATCCGCTCCTTTTTATTGGCGTGCATACGCAGGATACGGGCGAGTTTTTCCTTTTTCTTTAAAACCGGATTAAACACATCCTCGCCGGCCTTCAGTACACCGCTATAAATGCGGGCATAGGACAGTTTGCGGCCTTCGATCATGGCCACCTTGAAAATCAGTGCCGCCAGAGGATCCTTTTCCGAATGGGTACAGACCACGGTTTCACCGGTTTCCGGGTTTTCCCCCCGGATCCCTGCCACGTCCACAGGACTGGGCAAATAGGCGCTGATGGCGTCTAAAAGCGGCTGCACGCCCTTGTTTTTGAGCGCGGATCCGCACAGGACCGGCACCCCTTTCAAGCTGGTGGTCAGCTGCCGGATGGCCGCCACCAGATCGTCTTCACTGATCTCCACTTCCGCCAGATAGGCTTCCATAATCGCGTCATCGACTTCCGCCACCGCCTCGATCAACGCCTCGCGCCGATACGCCGCTTCTTCTGCATGGGCATCCGGAATCCGAGCGATTTCCATTTCCGCCCCCAGGGTCTCGTCCTTCCAGGTCAGGTACTGCATCCGGATGAGATCAATGACCCCGGAAAAGCCGTCTTCACTACCCACCGGCATCTGCACCACCACTGGCACGGCACCAAGCTTGCTTTTCATCTGGGCCACCGTGCCATAGAAGTCGGCCCCCACACGGTCCAGCTTGTTCACAAAGGCAATTTTGGGAACCGCATATTTATCTGCCTGCCGCCATACGGTCTCAGACTGGGGTTCCACACCGCCAACCGCGCAGAAGACGCCGATGGCGCCGTCAAGCACCCGCAGGGAGCGTTCCACTTCGATGGTAAAATCCACGTGGCCCGGGGTGTCGATCAGCTGAAGGGTCGCGTCCTTCCACTGGCAGGTGGTGACCGCCGATGTAATGGTAATCCCCCGCTCCTGCTCATCTGCCATCCAGTCCATGACCGCTTCACCGTCATGCACTTCTCCGATTTTATACGAACGGCCCGTATAATAAAGGATACGCTCGGTCACCGTTGTTTTTCCGGCATCAATATGCGCAATAATGCCGATATTCCGAATCTGTTTGATCTGTTTCATAGTGCCTCTGTTAAAAAAGTCGTCCGGTCATGTACCCGGCACAGGTACACCGGCAGGCCGCACGTATCATCGGACCCGGTTCACGTCCGGCCGGAATGCAAAACGCAGATCCATATGACCGGCCAGGGATTCCGCATCAGACCCGTCAATCAGGAGTTTGACCGCGTCCACATCGGTCAGATTCAAGGCCAGCGAGTTGACCACCGAATAGACCGTCGCCATTTCTGCAAGCCCCCCCCCGGGGTGTGCATCACGAACAGCGGCGGTAAAATCAACATAGGCCACGCGCTGCGCTGGATCGATAAAAAAATTCCGCACCGCCGTGCCCGGCGGAAGGGTGCCGATGAGATCCCCTTTTGCCGGCCCGGCAATCAATTTGTCAAGAATCATCTGACCTCGTTCAAGGGAAGTACCGGACACCGGCAGTGCCATGGCCTCTGCCCTCAGATAGACATTCTCAGGATCAGAAAAATAAAGGTAAGCCGTTTCCGGACGTTCTGAAGCCGGCAGCAGCGTAACCCCACCGGATCCCGCCCCGCGATCGCTGTCCGGGTCCATTGTTGCCAGCCAGACCGTGACCCCTGCCGACAGAATCACGGCTGAAAGTACCGCCAGATACACGGGTCTCATACGTCCTGCCCCCTTATCCGGCACGCCATGAACGGCGCGTTTCTGCGTATGCGTAAAAAGCTCTGAAATGCCGTGCCATGCGTGCAGAGTCCCGAATTGTATGGCATACGCTAAAAGATGTCAAGGAGAGATGCACGCCCACAAAAACGATATTTATATTTTAATTACAATTAGTTATATTAAAAAACAATCCACGCCATACCCGATGTCATCCGGCTGCATCCGTTTCCCCGGCAGACAGACCGCCGGTATGAAAACCGCGCATTCACCAGCCACTGCCGTTACCAGCGAGCGAACCGCACTTTTTTCCCGTCAACACTCTTGATTTTTTGTGAAAATCAGATTAGCATGCGTTGTTTTTTGTGTGCTGGCCATCCGGGAAAGGGTCTCGTCTCCCGCCGACGCCCCGGATGCCGCTTCAGGTCATTAGCATTTACAGCCGGTTAGGGGGATCAGACCCATGCCAGTGATGAAACGCGCACCGCGATATACAGCCGCTCTTCCGGAACAGTCATTCACTGCGGACTGGACCTCCCTGATGCGGACCTTTATCAAGCCGGACAGCGACACCTGCCGGAGCGCGATGATGAAATACATGGAGCAGATCATTTTCGAACTCCATGATTTCCTCAGCCGCAATGTGGGCATCACGTCCCAGACCAGCCTCAAAGAACTGGCCACGGCCTTTTCAGACACCCGGATCCCGGATCAGCCGGAACAAAAACTCTCCCGGGTCATAAAGGAGATCATTGACGACCTTGCACCCAATGCGGTGAATGTGGCATCCCCGTATTTTGTCGGCCACATGACCTCTGCCATCCCGTTTTTCATGCTGCCCCTCAAGGTGATTGTCACGGCACTGAACCAGAACGTGGTCAAACTGGAAACATCCAAGGCCGTCTCTCTTCTCGAACGGCAGACCCTTGCCCGGATTCACCGCCTGATCTACGAAAAACCGGCGGATTTCTACGCAACCCACGCCCAGAATACGGCCACCACCCTGGGAGGGTTCACCGATGGCGGGACAGCCGCTAACATGACCGCCCTGTGGGTGGCCCGGAATCGGGCATTCGGGCCTGTCAACGGGTTTGACGGCATCGAGGCCGAAGGGCTGATTCGTGCCTATGCGGCCCATGATGTGGACCGGTCCGTAATTCTCGTGTCCCGGCGGGGGCATTACTCCCTTCGGAAAATCCCCGGCATCCTGGGTATCGGAAACAAAAATGTCATTCCCATTGCCGTGGACGCACACAACCGAACCGATGTTGCTGAAATGGAAAGGGCTATCGAAACGTACACAACCCCGTCTGCCCGCACAAAAATCATTGCCGTGATCGGAATTGCCGGATCCACCGAAACCGGCTGCGTGGACGATCTGCACCGCCTGGCCGATATCTGCCAGGCCCATGACATCCACTTTCACGTTGATGCGGCCTGGGGCGGCCCCACCCTCATGTCCGACACGTACGCCCATCTCCTCTCTGGTGTGGAACGTGCGGACTCGGTCACCATTGACGGGCACAAGCAGTTCTATATGCCCATGGGGTGCGGTATGGTCATGTTTCGGAATCCGGAACACATGAACGCCATTGCCTACCATGCCAACTATGTCAATCGCAGGGGCAGCGTGGATCTCGGTATCAAATCCATTGCCGGCTCCCGGGAAGCCAATTCCCTGATTCTTGCCAGTGCCCTCAACATCATGGGCCGAAAAGGTTACGGCCTGCTCATTGATCATGGCATCGAGCTGGCCCGGGAATTTGCGGACCTGATCCGTGCACATGCCCTGTTTGAACTGACCTCAGCCCCGGAACTCAACATCCTGACCTATCGGGTCTGTCCGCCGGCATTCAAGGCTGCCCTGGATACAGACGATGCGGACCAGCGGATTGCCGTTGACCGGATGCTCAACGAAATCAACCGGAACATTCAGCGGATTCAGCGGGAAAACGGAAAAAGTTTTGTCTCACGCACCGCCTTCCAGCACCCGGACGCACCGGATGAAAAACGTGTGGTGCTGCGCAGTGTTCTCATGAATCCCATGACGGATATCCAGATTTTAAAGACCGTACTGGACGAGCAGGTAGCCATCTTCAACGCACATTTCAGCGGTATAACACCCCCGGTATAACCGGCCGATGTCACCCGATGCGGACCCGCCGACCAGCACGGTCAGCCTCACGCAAACGCCATGTTTTGCGGCCTGTTTCCCCTTCCTTTTTATAAATGATATGACACCGATCTGCCGCCCCGCATCCTGACCCCTTTTCATTTTCCCCTTGACAAGGTCAGAAATTTCATTAAAATGCTTGAGTTTATGTGAGATGAATTCATATTTTGGGAGGATCACAGCATGTATGCAGTCGTTTGTACCGGCGGCAAGCAATATCGCGTAGAACAAGGAGATGTCGTACGCGTGGAGAAACTCACCGGCGCCGTCGGAGAAGAAGTGACCTTTGACGACATCCGTCTGGTTGCCGATGGTGAGGCCCTCACCGTTGACAAGGCGGCGCTTGAAGGGTGCAGTGTACGCGGTCAGATCGTCGAACAGGAAAAAGGCAAGAAGATTATCGTTTTCAAGTACAAGAGACGCAAGCGCTTCCGGAAGACCCAGGGGCATCGTCAGGCGTACACCGCTGTACGGATCAGCAGTATCAACGCCTAATCCGCTAACGCGAACACTGTTTTTTTCAAGGAGTTTTCTCATGGCACACAAAAAAGCCGGGGGTAGCACCCGTAACGGCCGCGACAGTAACGGACAGCGGCGCGGCATCAAAAAATATGGCGGCGAGCAGGTCATTGCCGGTAACATCATTGTTCGTCAGCTCGGCACCAAAATCCATCCGGGTCAGAACGTGGGCATGGGCAAGGATTACACCTTGTTTGCCCTGACAGATGGTGTTGTTACCTATGAGCGCCTCGGACGTTCCCGGAAAAAAGTGAGCGTTTATTCTGCGTGAAGTTCATTGATGAAGCATCGGTTACCGTCCAGTCCGGCAACGGCGGGCGCGGATGTGTCAGTTTCCGGCGTGAGAAGTTTATTGAACGCGGGGGGCCGGACGGCGGTGATGGCGGTGATGGTGGAAATGTCATCCTAAAGGCGACAACTGCCAGCCGCACGCTTCAGGAATTCAGATACACCCAGCTGATCAAAGCAGAGAACGGCGGGCACGGTCAGGGTCAGCAGAAATACGGCCGAAAGGGAAAAGACCGGGTTGTCGCGCTGCCTGTCGGCACACAGGTGTATGATGCGGAAACCGGCGAGCTGATCAAAGATTTCACCCGCACGGATGAAACGCTGGTTATCGCACGCGGCGGCCGGGGGGGGCAGGGAAACAAAAAATTTGCCACATCCACCCATCGGGCACCCCGCTTTGCACAGCCGGGAGAACCCGGCGAGATGTTCCAGCTCAGGCTGGAATTGAAGTTACTGGCGGATGTCGGCATCATTGGATTTCCCAATGCCGGCAAATCCACGTTGATCCGCCGGTTGTCCGCTGCCAAGCCAAAAATCGGAAACTACCCCTTTACCACGCTCACTCCCATGATCGGCATGGTTGAAAACAATTTCGGCGAACCGTTTGCCGTGGCCGACATCCCCGGACTGATCGAAGGGGCCCATGATGGCGTGGGACTGGGCATTCGTTTTTTAAAACATGTGGAACGCACCGGTCTGCTGCTCCACCTGATTGACGCATCGGCCATTTCCCCTGACGACCCGCTCAGCCAATACCGGATCATCAACGCGGAACTGGCCGCTTTCAGTCCGGAACTGCCGAAGAAAAAACAGCTGATTGTGCTGAATAAGATGGACCTTCCGGAAGCTGAAAACCTGGCGGATCAGTTTTGCGCGGCATTGGGACCAACCGATGTACTGCGGATTTCCGCAGCCACCGCATCCGGCATCCCGAAGCTGAAAAACCGGCTGACCCGCGCTGTGGATGCCTATCATGAACACCGAAAGAACAACACGGTTTAATGCCGCCCGCCGGGTAGTCGTCAAAGTGGGCAGCAATGTGCTCACTGCGGACAACGGTCTCAATCTTTCGGTGATCGACACCCTCTCCCGGCAGATCAGCCGCCTCATCGATACCGGCCGGCAAGTGATCTTCGTTTCATCCGGCGCCATGGCCTGCGGCCTGCGCAAGCTCAAACTGAAAACCCGGCCTGCTGAAATCCCCAAACGCCAAGCCATCGCGGCCGTCGGACAGGCTGGTCTCATCCAGGAGTACGAGACTGCCTTCAACCGCTTTGACAAGCAGGTGGCCCAGATTCTCTTTACCGGAGAAGATCTCTCGAACCGCCTGCGGTTTCTCAATGCCAGAAACACGTTCAACGCCCTGCTGTCGTTAAACGTGATCCCCATTGTCAATGAAAACGATACCGTGGCCGTAGAAGAAATCAAATTTGGGGACAACGATACCCTTTCCGCCATCATCGCCCTCATGCTCGATGCGGATCTTCTGATCAACCTCACGGATATTGACGGCGTCTACACGGCAGATCCCCGGGTGGATCCTGCCGCTGAGCGCATCGCCGAAATCCATACCATCACCCCCGAAATTGAACGCCAGGCCGGCGGGATTCCCGGATCCCTGGGCACGGGCGGCATGCGTACCAAAATCGAAGCCGCACGAAAGTCCACCGCAGCCGGCATCCCCATGATCATCGGACCCGGCAATCGCGCCGATGTGCTCGACGCCCTGTTTGCCGGAGAACCCATCGGCACCTATTTTCATCCCAAACCCGAACGTCTGGCCAGCCGGAAAAGCTGGATCGCCTTTTCCAGCAAACCCAGAGGGGCGGTCATCATTGATGCCGGTGCAGTTGATGCTGTTATCAAAAACGGAAAAAGCCTGCTGGCCAGCGGGATTATCGGTGTGGAAGGGGATTTTTCTGTGGGCGCCCCGGTCTTTTTAACCTCCTCCAAGGATGAGTGTCTGGGGGTAGGACTGGTCAACTACGGCGCCAGAGATATTGAAAAAATCATGGGTCTTCATTCCAATGAAATCCAGATCCGCCTGGGCAGCAAACCCTACGATGAAGTCATTCACCGGGACAACCTGACCATCACTGCGGAACATCAACCGGAAACACCCTAGGAGCCAACCATGACCATCGAATCGACGATACTTCAGATGGCAAAAGACGCCAGCACCGCCGCCCGGCGGATGGCCATGTGTGACACCGCAGCCAAGAACCACGCGCTTGTCACCCTTGCAGACCGGCTGGAGGCGAAAAAAGCCTTTCTCCAGTCGGAAAACGAAAAAGATCTGCAACTGGGCCGGGAAAAAGGACTGTCTGCGGCCCTGATCGACCGCCTGACCCTGTCTGACAAGGTAATTGCCGCCATGGCGGACGGCCTGCGTCATGTGGCCCGCCTGGAAGACCCGGTGGGCTCCACCACCTGCAGCTGGCAGCGGCCCAACGGACTCCAGGTCTCCCGCATGCGGATTCCCCTGGGCGTCATCGGGATCATCTACGAGTCCCGGCCCAACGTGACCATCGACGCGGCAGGTCTCTGCCTGAAAGCCGGCAATGCCATCCTGCTTCGCGGCGGATCCGAATCCCTGAACACCAATCAGGCCCTGGCAGCCATCGTGGCATCCGCCCTGTCAGATGCCGGCCTGCCGGAAAAAGCCGTTCAGGTGGTCCCCATGCGGGACCGGGAAGCGGTGCTTTACCTGCTCCAGCAGGAGGAATGGATTGACCTCATCATCCCCCGGGGCGGCGAAGGCCTGATCCGCTTTGTGGCGGAAAACTCCCGCATACCGGTGCTCAAGCACTACAAGGGCGTCTGCCATGTGTATGTGGATGATCCGGCTGACGTGGACATGGCGGTTGACATTGCCTTTAACGCCAAAGTGCACCGGCCCGGTGTCTGCAATGCCATGGAAACGCTCCTGGTCCACAGGGCCATGGCAGCCACCTTTCTGCCAGCTGTTGCGGCCCGGCTTGGTGAGGCAGGCGTGGAACTCAGGGGATGCGAGGAGACCTGCCGGATCCTGCCGCATATCACCCCGGCTACGGACGCGGACTGGCCAGCGGAATTTCTCGACCTGATCCTAGCTGTCAAGGTGGTCGACAGCATGGATGCGGCCGTGGATCATATCCGGGCATTTGGCTCCAATCATACAGAGAGCATTGTCACCTCAGACTACAGCCGGTCCCGACAGTTCATACGGGACGTGGACGCCTCTGTTGTCATGGTCAACGCCTCCACCCGGTTCAATGACGGCGGCGAACTGGGACTGGGCGCGGAAATCGGCATCAGCACCTCCAAACTCCACGCCTACGGCCCCATGGGACTCCAGGAACTGACCACCACCAAATTCGTGGTCTTCGGCGACGGTCAGGTGCGCGAGTAACAGACGCATGCGGATCGGTATTTTCGGCGGGACGTTTAACCCGGTGCATGCCGGGCACATCACCGTAACCGCGTTTCTCCTCGAAACGGGGCGCATGGATCAAATTGTGGTGGTGCCGTCCGCCCATCCGCCCCATAAGCCGGAAACAGCGATAACACCCGCGGTGCACCGGCTGGCCATGACCCGGCTGGCATTCCGGGGCCTGCCGCAGGTCACGGTATCGGATACAGAAATCAACCGGGAAGGCCCGTCGTTTTCCATTGATACGGTCAGGGCACTGATCCCGACCTGCCCGGCGGCAAGGTGGTGGTTCATTATCGGGATTGACGCCTTCCTGGAGATTCATGCCTGGAAAGGCGTTGCTGACCTTTTCCGGGAAATCGGATTTCTGGTCATGACCCGGCCGGGACACGGCAGGCCGAACGCAGCCGACCTGACCGACACGCTGTCCGGCTACCTTGCCGCAGCCATTGATCCGGCGTATTGCCGGGATACGAAAACCGGCGCATTCGTGCACCCGAAACTGCAGCCGGTACAGCCGGTGGCAGTGCCTGCGTGCGTGGTCTCGTCTTCAGCAATCAGACGCAGGCTCCGCCAAAAAAAAACGGCTGCCACGTGGCTGCCACTGGCGGTTCAGGACTATATTGACATAAAAGGACTCTATTTATGAACATCCCATCATCCTCCCCGCTTCAGGCGGATGAACGATTTGAACCCTACATCCGGGCGGCCCTGGGCCGGAAATCAGAAGCACTGGTTGCCATGGACGTGCATGCGCTCACCGCATTCGCCGATCTGTTTCTGATCTGTTCTGGTCGTTCGACCCGTCAGGTCAAGGCCATCGGCGACTATATCATCCGGGAAATGAAGCGTCAGGGCGTCCGCCCCTTGAGCGTGGAAGGCCTGGATGACGGCATCTGGGTGCTGCTCGATTACGATGATGTGATCATCCACATCTTTTTCGACGAAACCCGGCGCATGTATGACCTTGAAAGCCTCTGGGCCGATGCCCCCCGTTATGACACCACCCATATCGCACCGCCGGCCGGTCCGGACATGGACACCTATTCGTTTGATGATGACGAGGAATTGACGGATGACTGAAAACGCCCCCGTGATGCTCATGATTCTCGATGGATGGGGTATTGGAGAAGCCAATGACAGAAATGCGGTCCACGTATCCGGCACCCCGTTTTTAAAAAGCCTTGAAGCGTCCTGCCCTCACACGGCCCTCACCTGCGCCGGCCCGGATGTCGGGCTGCCCGAAGGCATCATGGGAAACTCCGAGGTGGGACACTTGAACATCGGTGCCGGCCGCACCGTGTATCAGGATCTGCTCCGCATTGACAACGCCATTGCAGACGGTTCATTTTATACCAATCCCCAGCTGACAGCGCTCATGCAGACCATCAGAAAAAAAGGGACCACCCTTCATCTGATGGGACTGCTCTCAGACGGCGGCGTGCACAGCCAGCTGACCCATCTGGAAGCCCTGATCCGCATGGCTGGCAGAGAAGGATGTGGCACGGTTGCTATCCACGCCATCATGGATGGCCGGGATACAGCCCCGAACAGCGGTCTTGGGTATATGACCCGCTTGGAAAAGTTTCTGGCTGATCAGCCCCATGCGTCTGTGGCATCGGTGTCCGGCCGGTTCTATGCCATGGACCGGGATACCCGCTGGGAGCGGACCGAACGCGCGTATACGCTCTATACCCAGCCTGGCGGACCGGTTCAGCCAGATCCGGTCCATGCAGTCCGTGAAGCCTATGCAGCCGGTGAAACCGACGAATTCATTCAGCCAGTGCGCATCGCTGCAACAAAAGACGTGCACGCCCCCCTGATCGCAGACGACGATGCCATCCTCTTTTTCAACTTCCGGGCAGACCGGGCACGCCAGATCACCCGGGCATTCACGGATCCGGCCTTTGACGAATTTGAACGCCCATACCGGCCCGCCTTGTCCGCCTTTGTCTGCATGACCTTCTACGACAAGACCTTTGATCTGCCCATTGCCTTTCCGCCCGTGCGCCCCACGCAGATCCTCGGCCAGGTGGTGAGCGACGCTGGCAGAACCCAGCTGCGCATTGCGGAAACCGAAAAATACGCCCATGTCACTTATTTTTTCAACGGCGGAGAAGAAACACCGTTTCCCGGAGAAGACCGGGTCCTGGTCCCCTCGCCTCGGACGGTTCCCACCTATGACCTGATCCCGGAGATGAGTGCGGAAACGGTCACGCATGAAGTCCTGGAACGGCTGGAATCACCGGCATATGATCTGATTGTTCTCAATTTTGCCAACATGGACATGGTGGGACACACAGGGGTCATGGATGCTGCTGTCAAGGCCTGTTCTGTGGTCGATGCCTGCGTGGAAAAGATTGTCACCCGCATGCGGGCGCTAGGCGGCATCACGGTAATCACCGCAGACCACGGCAATTCCGAACTCATGGCCGACCCCTCGGGAACCCCCCATACCGCCCATACCCTGAACCCGGTTCCCCTGATACTGGTGAGCGACCGGCACGCCAAATGCCGTCTGAACAAAGGCGCCCTGCGGGATATCGCTCCCACTGTTCTGGCGCTGATGGGGCTGGAAAAACCGGCAGAAATGACCGGCACATCGCTGATCGCCGGATAAGGAGAAACCCGCATGCAGGATGCGTTCATGCTGACCGACTATTGTACCGGCAATGCGGTCCCCAACCGGGGATCAGAGGCCAACCGGCAATCTTTTGAAAAAATTCTGGTGGATGCCAAAGGATACGCACGGGACCAGATCCGTATTGATGTGCCCATTGAATTCACCGTCCATGGCGAGGCCTATGCCTCCCATATAGATATGGTGATCACCGTGGACGGCAAAAGCGCGGTTGCGGTGAAATGCTGCGCCGGTGCCATGGATTCCTGGGACCGGGAAATCGTCACAGCAGCGCGTATTCTCGAAGAACGGCCCATGCCGTGGGCCCTGGTGACGGACGGCAGCAGGATCCTTTTTCTGGATGCGGTTACCGGCCAGGTGCTGCACCGGGATCTGAACGCGTTTTTCACCCCGGAGGAACTAAAAACCGCCTTTTCCAAACGGCCGCCGGCAGATCCCCTGCCGCCTGACCGGCTGGAAAAAATGCGGCTCATCTACCGCACCTATGACACCATGAATGTCAACAGGGTTTTCTGAAGTTTTTTTCACAATCGGGAGGGACATTTTATTTTTACCCTTAGCCGCTGCGCGGAAGGGCGATGCTATTGCCCGGCAATCTCCTTGCCGCAGTGCTTGCAGACCTTGGCCCGTTTTTTCACGATCTCCGCACAAAAGGGGCATTCCCGGGTGAAACAGCGATCATGGATCTTTTCCACCGCTGTATCCACCGCCTCTTTCAACAGCCGGTTGCCGAACCGGTGGCTTCGCATGGGTTCAATGCATTCGGTATCTTCAGCCACATCCCCAATCATCTCCGCAGCCTTGATGCGTACCCGGGTGGGTTCGCCGGCATCCACCAGAAGGGTCATCATATTGACAAGATTCTTGGTCACATAGCTGTCGGCCAGAATCTGAAATCCCCGTTTCAGGGCTTCCCGTTCCGCTGCCTGTTTCGCTGCCACGTCATTGTCCATGACCTGACCGCCCCCGCCTTCGGGACTGAAGACCGGCAGGCATTCAAAGGTCTCTGTGCCCGGATAATTCATGCACCGATGCGATGCTTTGTGGGCATAATTGCTCTCGATACTGTCCCATCCGCCCACATACAGGGGACAGCCATCATTAAAACAGATATACAAAAACGGTGAGCCCCAGCCCAGGCCGTCACCCATGGCGATATGCGGGACTTCCCACAGCTGCATCGGTTCATTGCAATGCGGGCATTTGGGTTTTTCTTCCGCCAGCAGCCGCTCAAGCATTTCATCTTTTGTTTCCCCATAGTCCATTCTCATATCGTACTCTCCATTTCTCAGAAGCCTGCTGTCTCTCCCAGCGCGCGGCCATTACGGACGGACCTTTTTTGTTCATGCCACTCAAAACATAGTGATAAAGGGCAGTTTGTCAACATTCAAATCATCTGGAAAACCACTCCCGGTAAAGCCGCTGAAGGGTTTCCAGATAGGGCCGGATCCGCATCTGGTCCTCTGGCGGTACCAGAAGCAGGGGGATCGACCGGCAGGGCTGGACACCCGGTTCTGAGATGCTGAGCCGGCCTTCGGCATACGCGTCTGCCCCGCCCGCAGCCATCATCGCCCGAACAAGATCGATAAAATTCCCCGCATACCCTGGCTGGTCCACCTGTTCCAGAAACTGAAGCATCACCTGGCTGACGGTCATGATAAACATATCCGGTGTGGACAGGCCTTCTGTTCCGCAAGCGGTGGCGGAATGAAAACACCTGCAGCCAAAGGGCCGGCGATCATATACCCCGCACAGACCTTTCGCATCCAGAAACGGACACGGCCACCAGGCGGGATCCGACACTTCCTCCGGCGGTTCCCCGCCGTCGCGCAGACAGCTAGCCAGGGTATTGAGGGTCATGGCCGGCTGGAAACGCGGCAGATCCACGATTTTGTTGATTTTTTCCATCCATGTCTGCGCTTCCGGCAGTTCCGAAAGCAGGTAAAAGGCCTCCAGTGTGGTGGCCGTCACGTTCCGGGTACAGCAGTCCGCGCAACCGGGTTTACAGGAGACAGGCACATCACCTGCCCAGGTTTCGAATGTGTGATAAACGGCGACAAGAAAGCCGAGCTTCCGGTCAAGCTGCATCGGATATCCTTATAGCGGATCAGACAGGGCTACCTGGTTCCAGTCCCGAACAACGGGCCGCAGCCATTCTGACAAGGCCTGCTCACAGCCGGAAAAAAAGTGATCAGCCCCGGGAAGCACATCTGCCGTGATACCCGGGTGCCAGCGTTTCAGATGGGTGTGTATCGATGAAATGGGGGCGATGTCCCGGTCCAGTTCGCCGGTCACCACGCCGCGCAGACCGGGGAGGGCACTGATGGATTCATGGGAAACAAACGCAACAGGAGGGGCGATCAAGACAAGGTCCGCCTCAATGCGCCCCTTATCTGCCGCCATGGCTGCTACCCAGGCGCCAAACGAGTAACCCACAACCAGAACCTTCCGGCACCCGTTGCCGGTGAGAAAGGTGACAGCCGCAGCCAGATCGTCCTGCTCGCCGTCTCCGTCATCGTATGTTCCGCTGCTCTGACCGACGCCGCGAAAATTGAACCGGAGCACGGAAAGACCTGCTTCACAGCAGGCAGATGCGGCACAATGCACCACGTTGTTTTCCATATTTCCGCCATACAGCGGATGGGGGTGGGTGATCACCGAACCGGTCGTTGAACCGGCATCGTCAAAAACAGCGGCCAGCGTGCCTTCTGGTCCTTTCAGGGTCACCTGTTCTGTCATGGCGTCCTCCTTGTATCTGCATCCAATGCGAACACGTGCTTATGTTCTGCGGCTGCGGTTCCCCCGCCGCGCCAGACAGGTCACGATCCGGTCTCCCACCACTTCACGGGCCCAGTTCCGTAATGCAGCGACGTCTTTAAGCGCATCCGAAGAGGTGGGATTCATGACCGCAATATCGTGAATCATGGCATTGTTGAAAATCAGGGAACCTTCCAGCTGCAGGTCTTTTGCCACAGATTCTCTGAGCGCCTTCAGTTTTCCGATCCGGTTCACCACGGCCCCAGAGGGGCGCTGCGTCACGGTCCGCGGGTAACTGGGCCAGGCGTCCGGATCCTTATTTACAATGTCCCGAACCGCTGCCACAATCCCGTCACCGTACATGCCGTACTGGGCCGGAGACAAGATCCCGAGCTGTTTCAAAGCACTGGCAGACCGGGGCGCAGCTTCGGCCACGGCCAGCAGCACCCGATTTCCCAGCACTTTAAACGGTGGCCGGTCTTTCCGCTCTGCCCATACCAGACGCTGCTCAAGCAAGGCTTCGAGGATGCCCAGAGCGCGCGATTCCAGTTTACCAGCCCCTTTCACTTTCAGAAACAGAGGATTACCATTTCCATTTGCCGGCCGCACACGGCTTAACAGCTCACATTCCTCGCGCACCCACCAGAGCCGCCCCAGGGCATCCAGTTCAGCTTCCAGCATTTCCGCAAGGGGAATCAGGTATTTCACATCCCGCGCCGCATATTCCGCCATTTCTTCGGGCAAGGGCCGCTGGGTCCAGTCTTTTTTCTGAAACCGCTTGTCTAAGGTGACATCGAATCGATCCTGTAGCACAGCCCCCAGACCAAAGGATTTCACACCCAGAAAACGGCAGGCGATTTCCGTATCAAACAGGTTCACAATTTCAAAATGAAAGTCCCTGTAAAAAGAACGAATATCATAATCAGATCCATGAAGGATCTTCTGAACCGACGGATCCCTGAAGATCGGTGCCAGTGGGGATAAGTCACGCACTTTCAGCGGGTCGACAACCGCACTGTGCGTACGGGATGCCAGCTGGATCAGACACACCTGCTCCCGAAAATGGTGAAGGGAATCCGCCTCCATGTCCACGGCCAGTCGGGTAATGCCGTTCAGTCTGCTGATAAATTCTTCAAGATCTGCTGTTGTTTCAATCAGCCAATAGCCACCGGTTTCACCGGCTGCTCCTTGCCTCACGTCTGTCTGATTCATGGCCACATCCACTCAGCCGGCATTCCCGCCGGATTGACACAGTGTACCGCCTGACCGCATAGAAAACCGTCTGGCAGCACAACAAAGCCGACAGCCGGCTTTGCCGTAACCTTAAAATATACCCTGTTTCAGGTGGTCTCTCAATAAAAAAGCCGTTTACCGATTGTTTGACAGAAGTGCCTCCCCGGTATTATATTGACCGGATACGGTCTTTCCCCTACAGACTTCAACAGGCGAACATTGACGCGAACCAGGATGAGGATCATGATTTCCATAACACTTCCGGATAACACGATTAAACGTTTTGACACCCCCCCCTCTGCCATGGATGTGGCGACCACCCTATCCGAAGGCTTTGCCAGAAACTGCGTGGCTGTCGAAGTTGATGGTGAACTGAAAGATCTCAGCCATACGTTCACAACAGACGCGGCTGTGGTCTTTTTGACCACAAAAGATGAAAAATCCATCGAGGTGCTGCGCCATACTGCTGCCCATGTCATGGCCCAGGCCATTCTCAGACTCTATCCGGAAGCCAGGCTGGCCATTGGTCCGGTGGTGGAGAATGGATTTTATTACGACATCGACATGCCGCCGATCTCCGAAGACGCATTCAAGAAAATCGAAGATGAGATGCGCAAGGTGGTCAACGCCAAGTTCCCCATTGTCCGCAAGGAGATCCCCAAGGCAGAGGCCCTTTCCGCCTGCACAGACGAACCCTACAAGACCGAATTGATCGAGAACCTGGATGACGGCACCATCACCTTTTACGAGCAGGGCGAGTTTTCCGACCTCTGCCGCGGACCCCACCTACCCCATACCGGCATGGTCAAAGCCTTCAAATTGATGCGGGTATCCGGTGCCTACTGGCGGGCGGACCCGTCCAGACAGCAGCTTCAGCGAATTTACGGAACCGCTTTTTTTGATAAAAAAGAACTCAAGGCCTACCTGACCCTGCTCGAGGAAGCCCGAAAACGCGATCACCGAAAAATTGGCAGCGAGCTGGGTCTGTTCAGCTTTCACGATGAAGCCCCGGGTATGCCCTTTTTCCACCCCAACGGCATGGTGATCTGGAATGAACTGCTCCAATACTGGCGGGAAGCCCATCAGGCCGCGGACTATGTAGAGATCAAGACACCGGTGATGATGACCCGGACCCTATGGGAAAAAAGCGGGCACTGGGAAAACTACCGGGAAAACATGTACACCAGCGAAGTCGATGAGATGGATTATGCCATCAAGCCCATGAACTGCCCCGGCGGCATGCTGCTTTACGGGGAGACCAATCACTCTTACCGGGAACTTCCCCTGCGCGCCGGCGAAATCGGCCTGGTCCATCGCCATGAACTGAGCGGGGCCCTGTCCGGCCTGTTCCGGGTGCGGGCGTTTCATCAGGATGACGCCCATATCTTCATGATGCCCGAACAGATCGAGCAGGAAATTCTGGGTGTTCTCCAGCTGGTCGAACAACTCTACAGCACCTTCGGCCTTGGATTTCATCTGGAACTCTCCACACGCCCGGAAAAATCCATCGGCAGTGACGCCCAGTGGGATACCGCCACAAACGGTCTTACGGCGGCCCTGGAAACCTACGGAAAACCCTACCAGATCAACGAGGGAGATGGCGCTTTTTACGGTCCCAAAATCGACATCCACATCAAGGACGCCATCGGCCGGACCTGGCAGTGCGGCACCATCCAGCTGGACATGGCCCTGCCTGAACGATTTGACCTGACCTATATCGGCGCAGACAACGAGCGGCACCGGCCGGTGATGATCCACCGGGTGATCTATGGCTCCATCGAACGGTTCTTCGGGATCCTCGTCGAACACTTTGCAGGGAAATTTCCCCTGTGGCTGGCACCTACCCAGGCGATATTGCTCCCCATCAACGATGATCTGGTCCTTCATGCGGAAACCGTGAAAAGAACCCTCGACGCCGCCGGCATCCGAACCCGGGTGGATGACCGCTCGGAAAGCCTGAAAAAGAAGATCCGGGAAGCTCAGCTGCAAAGAATCTGTATGATGATTACCCTGGGTGAAAAGGAAAAAACCGAAGGCACCCTGTCCATCCGCACACTGGATGGATCCGTGCACCAGGGTGTGACCATTGAAAAACTCCTGGATGTCGTACAGCCGTTGATCAAACAGCGGTCCCTGGACATGACACTATCGTTTTAAACCGTTAGCGGCGTCGCCTGCATAAAAAAAATCCCCGCCTGTCGCTGATCGACAGACGGGGATTTTTTGTATCACTTCAGCGCGGAATCAGTATATCAATATTCCGGCTCATTGTGTTCGATCATGTTCACTTCCTGGAGTTCTTCACCCAGATAAGTCCGCTCGTTGGGGCCAAGGAAGCCAGCCGCAAGCCCGATGATCGTCCAAAGATGGACAACATGGTAATGCCCGCCATAATGCTCGGACAGTTCGTGAATCTGTGCATGGCAGTTATGGCATGCCGCGATACAATAGTCTGCCTTGGTCTTCTGAATCTGGTTATCCTTGATTTTACCGTACGCCAGACGTTCATCCTTGTAACCAGACTGCAGATAGCCCCCGCCCCCGCCGCAGCAGAAGTTGTTGGACTTGTTCGGATACATATCGATGAAATTGGCTGCACCGACACAGGACTTCACGACAAATCGCAAGTTGTCCGCTGTTTCGTCTCCGTAGGTTTTACGGATGATCTGGCAGGGATCCTGCACAGTGAACTTGATCTTCAGGTCTTTGTTCCAGTCAGAACTGACCTTCAGCTTGCCTTCACGGATCCACTGCGCATAGTAGTTGTAAATGGTTTCAACTTTGAAGTTGTGGGGAACATTGAATTTTTTCAGTCCTGCCAGGACTGAGAAGGTAATGTGCCCTCACTCGGTATTGAGAAAGACCTCGCAGCCGAGCTCTTCGCATGCCTCCGCAGTGATCCGGGTATGCTTTTCCCAGTCATTGTCATCGGCCAGGAACATGCAGTAGTTTTCACCGCCCCATCCCTTGTTGCCGTAAGTCCAGTCCGCACCGACCACATTCAGAATCTTCCACAGGGGAACCATTTCTTCGGGTTCGGTCATGGGTTCACGGGAGTTCTGATTCAGAAAAAACTTGGCGCCCTTTTTCCCGATGGGGGCCTGCAGATCCCGCTCTTCCCACATGGGCTGCGCTTCACGCATTTCATCTAAAATATCACCGACAACGAACTCAAAATCATCCTGACTACAGCCCATGGCGCTCAGGGTATCCAACTTCATGGCCATGTCACAGGAACCCAAAATCCCCTTGGGACGATCCTCACGCGGGGTCAGCTTGCGGGCATTGAAGACCAGCTGCGGAATGTCGATACGCATGGGACAGACATAGATGCAACGCTGACACATACTGCACATCCACACCCAGGGGCTTTTCTTGATTTCTTCGTCCATACCCAGGGCAGCCATGCGTAGAAATTTACGGGGGTCCATATCCCCCAGCCCGGTCGCCGGACACCCGGACGCGCAGGCACCGCATGTCAGACACGCGTTGAGATTCCCGCCTTCCGGCAGGATTTCCATGACCTGGTCCTTGAAGATACTCTTACCTCCAAGTTTGATCGCTTCCTCTGCCATTTTCTAAAGTCCTCCGTCTGATTGTAGCCGAAACCGGAAATCGGTATATACCCGCCTCCCTTCTTCGGCGCCTACGCTATATTCAAAAACGTAACACATTATAAATATTAATTAAAAAGCATCCTTCCGACCAAATCTGTACGGATCTCAGGATACGTCGATGAAATTTTCTCCTATTCTGTACGGGATGTCAACCCCAATCCGCTTAGAAAGTTGATGACAAATCCGGCAGCCGGCATTAAATTATCATCCTTTTGGGTGGAAGTCGTCCGACCCCATGCATCGCCGGCGGCGTTTTTCAGGATAACAGGGCCATGAAACAGACAGACAAACAGCGCACAACCCAGCGGATCACCGCGCTGTATCCCCAGCTTGATAAAATGATGCACAGGGACCGGATCCGCATCGGACGGGAACTCAAACGCCTCCGGTCTGCACCGCCGGGTCCTGGGATTCAAAAACGTCTCGGTCGGCTGGAAGCAACTGCCGCAGCCGCCCTGAAACGATTTTCCGCCCGTGAGGCCCGGCGGCCCGGGGTCCGTTTTTCAGAACCCCTTCCCATTACCGAAAGACGGCAGGACATCATCGCTGCCATCAACGCCCATCCGGTGGTCATCGTTTCCGGGGCCACCGGGTCGGGTAAAACCACCCAGATTCCCAAGATGTGTCTTGAAGCCGGGCGGGGCCGCGCGGGGATCATCGGCTGCACCCAGCCGCGGCGAATCGCAGCCATCACCGTTGCCCGCCGGATCGCCGAAGAGATGGGCACCCCGCTGGGACAGAGCGTTGGATATAAAGTCCGGTTTACCGATCAAAGCGGCCGCCTTCCCCATATCAAGATCATGACCGACGGCATGCTGCTCGCCGAAGCCCAGGGGGATCCCTGGCTCAACGACTATGACACCCTCATTATTGATGAAGCCCATGAGCGCAGCCTGAACATCGACTTTACCCTGGGACTCCTGGCGCGGCTCATCAAACGGCGGCCGGACCTGAAACTGATCATTACCTCTGCCACCATTGATACGGAAAAATTTTCCACGGCCTTTGACAACGCGCCGGTGATCGAAGTCTCGGGAAGGCTCTACCCCGTGGACGTGCGCTACCGGCCCCCGGAAATCGACGAAGGCGAAGCGGAAGAACCGTCCATGAGCGATCTGGCGGTCCAGGCAGCCCTGGACATCCAGCGTCAGGATCCCCATGGCGATATCCTGATCTTCATGCCGACCCAGCAGGACATCCAGGAAGCAGCCGAGCTGATCCGCGCCGGCCTGGACAATCAGGTCCGTGTCATTCCCCTGTTTGCCCGCCTGTCCGCAACCGAACAGGCCCGGGCCTTTGATCCGTCACCGGTGAGAAAAATCATTATTTCCACCAACATCGCCGAAACCTCCATCACCCTGCCCGGCATCCGGTATGTGATCGACACCGGTCTTGCACGGATTCCCCAGTACAATCCGCGATCCGGAACCACGGGGCTGCCCGTGGTTCCCGTATCGAAAAGCAGCGCGGACCAGCGTAAAGGCCGGTGCGGCCGCGTGGCGAACGGCGTCTGCATCCGGCTGTACACCGAGGCGGATTATGAACAACGGGCCCGGTTCACCCTGCCCCAGATTCTCAGAGCCAATCTGGCTGACGTGCTCCTGCGGATGATCGACCTCAGACTCGGGGCCATCAACGCCTTTCCCTTTATCGATCCGCCGCCGCCCAAGCGCATTCAAGACGGATTGAAGACCCTGCAGGAACTGGATGCCATCTGCCCGGCCAAAAAAGGCGACGGTCATGCCCTGACACCGGAAGGCCGTATCATGGCCCGGCTCCCCGTGGACCCGCGGCCGGCACGGATCCTCATTGAGGCAAACCGCCGGGGATGCCTGAAAGAGGCGGCCATCATCGTCAGTGCCCTAAGCCTTCAGGATCCGAGAGAACGCCCGCTGGAAAAAGCGGCTCAGGCGGATCAGCAGCATGCCGGGTTCAAGGATCCGCTCTCTGATTTCATCACCCTGCTCACGATCTGGCAGGCCTATCATGCGATCACCGAAGCGGGCGGCAGCCGGTCCCAGCAGCGGAAGTTCTGCCAGAAACGGTTCCTGTCATACAAGCGCATGCGGGAATGGAACGACATTCATACCCAGCTGCTCATCACCTTGAAAGAATATGGCATGGATGGGGAAAAACCGTCCGAGCCCCGTGTTCAGCTGCCGGCCAAAAGCCCGTTCAGCCCTCTATACGCGGCCATTCACCAGTCCATACTGGCCGGGTACCTCTCCTATATTGGCCGGAAAAAAACGAAAAACGTTTATACAGGTGCTGGCGGCAGGCAGGTGATGCTCTTTCCCGGCTCCGGACTGTTCAACAAAGGACCCGACTGGGTGGTGGCTGCCGAACAGGTGGAAACCTCACGGCTGTTTGCCCGGACCGTGGCGTCCATTGACCCGGCCTGGCTTTCAGATGTGGGGAAAAACCAGTGCAGACACACCTATGACCATCCCCGCTGGTCCCGAAAACGCGGGGAGGTGATCGCCACAAGACACACATCCCTGTACGGCATCCCCATTGCAGAGCAGAGCACTGCCTACGCGCGTATCGCGCCAGAAGAAGCCCGGGACATTTTTATCCGCAGCGCGCTGATGGATCTGGACCTGTCCCCGCAGGTCAGAGACCGGCTCCCGTTTCTTTCCCACAACATGGAAAAAATCGCGGATGCAGAAGCCCTGGAGCACAAAACCCGAACCCGGGAATTCCGGGTATCGGACGCGGACCTGTTCTGCTTTTATCAGGCACGCATGGGGGAGATCTGCGACATCCGGACCCTGCAGCACCATGTCCGGAAACACGGAGATGCCAGGTTCCGGATGACCGAAGCCGATGTGCTGAAAAAAGAACCCGATGCCGATTTTAACGCCCAGTATCCGGATCAGGTAGCCATTGGGGGACAGACCTACACCTGCACCTACACCTTTGAACCGGGAGATACCCATGACGGCCTGACCGTCACCATCCCCGCATCCGACGCCCCGGACGTGGCCCCCGGTTCCCTTGAATGGATGGTCCCGGGCCTGCTGCGGGAAAAAATAACAGCCCTGATCAAGGGCCTGCCCAAGCCATACCGGAAACAGATGGTTCCCATCAAGAAACAGGTTGATATCATTCTAGCTGAAATGCCCCGGGAATCAGACAGCCTGATAGCGGCCCTCGGCACCTTTATTTACCAGCGGTTTCATATTGATATTCCAGCTGCAGCCTGGCCCGGCCGCGAGCTGCCCGATCATCTCCGGACCCGGATTGCCATCACCGACGCATCCGGCGAGGTTATCCGGACCGGACGCTCAGCATCAGTTTTAAAAACCGATGTGGAGGCCCCCACAAAACCCATACCGCACGAAAAAGCCCTTAAAACCATTGAAAAAGATACGGTCACAACATGGGATTTCGGCACCCTTCCGGACGTCCTGCCTGCCGCATCCGATGCTGCGGCGTTTAGATATTACCCCGGCCTTGCCGTGGAAGTGGGGGAAGACGGCAACACTTGCGTGGCGCTGCGCCTGTTCACCCATCCGGAGGCGGCAGCCTGCTCCCACCGGGAGGGGGTGGCGCGACTGGCAGAACAGCAGATTGTTTCTGAATCACGCCAGCTGGCTGCCCAGCTCAAGCTGTCGGGTATTCACCGCCAGGTGGCCGCGAATTTCGGCGGCGCATCCATTCTGGAAAAACAGATGGCCCAGCGCATCCTTCAGCAGCGATTTGCCGCAAATGTGCGCACGCCCGAAGCGTTTGAGGCGTTAATAACAGACGGCGTCAAAGGGCTGGCCCCTGCCGCCGCCCACCTGACCCGCCTGGTGACACCGGTTCTTGCCGCTTACCAGGAAGGCCGGCAGACACTTGAAAAATATAAGCGGACCACCCTCGGCAAACCCGTCCTTGCCGCCTTTCTTGCCCAGCGGGAGGCGGATCTGGAAGCCTTGATTCCCGGTGATTTTCTCGATCAGTATTCCGATGATCGGCTGGTCCATCTGCCCCGATACGTCAGCGCCCTCCTCAAACGAACAGAAAGGGGACTCGTCCACCCGGAAAAAGACCGGCACAAGGCGGAACCGGTCCTGGCCATTATCAGGGATTTTCAGGCGGAAGCCAGGCAGCTTCGAGACGCCCCGCCAGGTGTAAAACGCAGTGAAGCGCTCGATGAACTCCGGTGGCTCATTGAAGAGTTCAAGGTATCAGTCTTTGCACAGGAATTGAAAACACCGGTAAAAGTGTCAGCCAAACGCCTGAAAACGATGCTCAAAGATATTCGGCGGATGCCCTGATCATTTCTACTCACCATAAATCCATTTGACAACGTATGTTATCAACGGTAACTCACTATCATTAACGTAACGATGAGGGTAGCATTCCAAATGAAGGCTTTGGTTATATATTCCAGTCGGACGGGCAACACAAAAGCCCTTGCTCAAGTCGTTTACGATGCCCTCAGGGGGGAAAAAGAACTCGTTTCCATAAACGCGGTTTCGCAACTAAACGCGGGATATGATCTTATCGCCGTGGGCTTTCCAGTGATGGCGGGTAAAGTGGAGCCCCGGGCAAAAAAACTGCTAACGGAATTTAATAAAAAAGCCCAAAAAACAAAACTGTTTTTGTTTGTAACGCATGGTTCGCTAAGAAACACTGCGCTTGTAAACAACGTGATGGAGCAAGCGTTTCAACTTGTAAAAGGCGCTGAAATTGCAGGCGCCTTCACATGTCAGGGTGAGGTCAACCCCAAAATCATTTATAAATTGAGCAAAAGCTCAAGACCGCCGCGATGGATTGATGCGGCCAAGTACGCCAAGGGGCATCCCACTGCAGAAGATGCAGAAGAATTGACTGAAATGATAGCTAACCTCTTTTAATAAAGCTCGCAGCCTTCTTAGGTAAATAAATACAGAAGAATCAATTTGTTGTCGCGGCCCGATCCTACGATTTTCTATCAGACCGCCCCCCGGGTGTCTGCCGCTGCACCTGCCCTATCGCCAGCCCGGAAAGACGTTCAATTCAACAGGAGCATCATCCATGGCATGGCAGTGGTACACTGTCCCGCGCGAACCGCACGCACGCGGAGGCTTTTTGAGACGATGCCCTTGAGCACGAGTCCGGTGTTGAAATTGACGCCCCACGCGTACGACGGAGGCCCCGAATGCGGAGAAGACGTCCAGTACCAATTACTCCTGGTATCCGGCGCCAGTAACGGATCAATGGCCGGAGTAAGTTGTGAATCATCCACCAGGGAACGCAGTTCGTTCACGTTGGGCAGACGCCAGTCCGTATAACCCGACAGACTCAGGCCCTCACAATAGGCCAAGGCCTGTTCCCAGGTATAAGTGTCCGGGGCAGTGGCCTTCTGCCACATGAGGCCCGTGGCCGTATCTGACACGGTCCCGTCTCCGTTGTCCACCAGGGCCCCCTGAACCGGGACCGCGCGAACCGCACGCACGCGGTAGTAGTCTAAGACGCCGTCGTCGGACACGTTCCCGTAGCCGAAATTGACGAACCACGCTTCTTGCGACGAACTCCCCGAAACCAGAGAAGACGTCCAGTAATTGCTGATGTCTGTTTTGGGAAAGAATCGGGTGTCAAGTACCGGCCCTGGATGCGCGATCCCGTAATCAACCAGCGAAGCCAGTTCGTTTCTCGTCGGGCACCGCCAGTCGTTATACTCGCCGAGAGCCAGATTATTGCAGTAGGTCTGGGCATCGGCCCAGGTATACATATCGTGCTTGTTCGCATCGGTCTTCACCTCCCAGACCAGGCCCGTGACATTGTCCCGGGTCATGCACCAGCCGTCTGCCGGCGTGGCCGTGTCCGCAAGCTCGGC
>PDWJ01000478.1_pt1 | contig 59414 bp, 49 predicted proteins | sample 1430881 | NCBI WGS metagenome assembly PDWJ01 (sample SAMN01162460, study PRJNA174530) | Oral metagenome, whole genome shotgun sequencing project. | biome: Marine environment; feature: Marine mammal; material: Swab sample of the gingival sulcus; isolation source: swab sample of gingival sulcus... | reverse complement strand
AACACGGCGTTTATCTTGTTTTTTGTCCGAAAGAAGCAAACTATCCGGAAACTATCATAGAAGAAAAAGAAACAGTAACACTTAAAAATAAGGAAATTAGAATTTCAACATTTCTGATAGAATACGACGAAACAAAATGGTAAAATAAAAAGCAATACCGTTCTTAACGCAATTTGCTGTGTGGGTGATAACTTGTTTCACTCGCTCTGATTGTATCACAAGCCGGACACCCAACAGACAAACTGACGTAAATACTCAATCGTTAATAAAAATCATAAACAGAGACAGATGAAAAAAAGAATTTTTAGATACCTAAAACATATTATATTAACGGTATTAATAGGGATTCCAATATTTATAGCTGTTGGATTTCTATCAGGGGAAGTCATTAAGTATAATAGAAATTATTTAGCTGATAACTGGAATAATGAAGGTCCTTATGTGTTTTATGAACATGATAGCTTATTAAGTATAAATTATATAAAAGGAAATAGAAACAACGGATTTGAAGTAGAAACTGTTAAATCTAAAAGAGATTCACTTATAGAATTAAAATGTTATTACCCAATAGACTCGACAAGTTTCAATTTTAAACTAAATCCAAATTTTGAAATTCCAAAATCTACGTATTCTGATTCTCAAAAAATATTAGCCATTTCTGATATTGAAAGTAATTACAAAACTTTTAGAAATTTTCTAATAAAGAATAATGTCATTGACAAAAACTTAAATTGGATTTTTGAAAAAAATCATTTAGTTCTTGTTGGAGATTTTATTGATAGAAGTTATTTTTCCACACAAGTTTTGTGGTTTATTTACAAACTTGAACAAGAAGCGGAATCAAAAGGCGGAAAAGTTCATTACATTTTGGGAAATCACGAAATAATGAATATGCAAGGAGACCACAGATATGCAAAATCAAAATACAATTATATAGCTTCAATCTTAGGTAAAAAACAATTTGATTTTTATAGTAAATCGTCTTTCATTGGAAAATGGCTTGAAAGTAAAAATACAATTGAACTTATAAATGGAAATCTTTTTGTTCACGGAGGTTTAAGTCCTAAATTAGAACAAACTAAATTGAATATTGACGAACTGAATCAATTAATTAGAGAGAATTATTACAAACCTTATTTTCCCAAAAAGAATGGGAATAAGACACAAGAATTATTGACTTCTTCTAAAACCTCGCCTTATTGGTATCGAGGATATTACAAAAATGACTTGTCACAAAAAGATGTTGAAAATGGGCTGAAAAAGTTTAATGCAGAAACCGTTATAGTTGGTCATACTGTACAATCAAAAGTCAATAGAAAATTTAATGGAAAAGTAATAGGAATTGATGTTAAACATCCACAAGATTATTATGACTATTTTCCCAAAAGAAAATCTGAAGGTCTTTTAATTGACAAAGGAAAATATTATCGAGTATTTGAAAATGGGGAAATGAAAGAAATTAAATAACCGGTGCTAACACAAGTGTAAGATAATGCGCCTTGATAATTGTAACTTGAAAGGCGTATTCAGAAAATACGCCTAAACTTATTGTTTTGTCAAAGCCATAAGCTTAAATTTCCCTTACACAGAAAACCTATTCCAAATGGCATCATCGGGTGTCGGGGCAATAATTTCAATCGGCTCTTTTCTGACAGGGTGCATAAAACTTAGTTTGTATGCGTGCAGGTGAATGCTTGCATTTGTATTTGGCGTTCCGGCTCCGTATTTTAAATCGCCCTGAATGGCACAACCGACTTTTGCAAGCTGGGCGCGAATCTGATGATGACGACCTGTGTGTAGAGTTATTTCCGTCAAGTAGAATTTTCCGCTTTTTTCAATCAGCCTGTACGAAAGTATTGCCTTTTTCGATTCGGGTTTCATCTTGTCATGGGCGGTTGATTTGTTTTTTTTGTGGTTTCGTACAAGGTAATGAATCAAGGTATCTTCCTCTTTGGGCGGTTGTTTGAGAAGCACGGCAAGGTATTTTTTGCTGATTTTTCCCTCTTGAAACATTTTGTTCAAGCGCGGTAAAACTTTGCTTGTTTTCGCAAACAAAACAATTCCCGATGTTGGTCTGTCCAATCGGTGTGTTACACCAAGATAAACATTTCCGGGTTTTGCATACTTTTTTTTCAAGAAATCTTTGACAAAATCGACCAATGGTTTATCGCCTGTATTGTCTCCTTGAACAATTTCCGAAGGTTTTTTATTTATTGCAATTATATGATTGTCTTCAAACAATACGTTCATCGCTTGTTCGGTTTTTATAATCCGCTGAAATCAATATCATCAAACAACAAGGAAGGGCATCGCCACGAAGCATACAAGTATTCATCGTTTCCAACTTCAAGGAGTTTGTTCCATAATTCTTTTGCATTTCCCGATATATTCATCTCATTGACAGGTTTTATAAACTCTCCGTTTTCAACCAACATTCCTGCAATTCCGTAGGAAAAGTCGCCGGTTGTGGGGTTTGCATTTCCGCCGATGAAGTCGTAAACAAGTATTCCGTTTTTCATGTCTTTGGTCATTTCGTCAAGCGAACGTTTTCCGCACTTAAAAACCAAATTTGATGTCGAACCGCTTGTGGGCTTCATCTTCAGTTTTTTCCCGTAATAATCGCTGATATAATAGTTTTTCAGTATGCCGTTTTCGATAATCGGGCGTTTTATTCCGGCAAGTCCTTCGCTATCGAAATTGCGCGATGCCGCAGCTTTTTTAATGGTCGGGTCGTCAAAAATGCTAAGTTTGTCAGAGGCAATTTTTTTGCCTTTCATTCCGTCAAGGAAGGTTGTTTTTTGGTACAAAGCACTTCCTTTCAAAGGCTGAATAAGCCCGCTGAGCAAGCGACTTAGTTTGCGGTTCAGTATCAACATTTGGTATTTTCCGGATTTGATTTTGCTTTGCCCGATTTTTCGGAGTGCATTTTCAGCCGCAATTTCGCCGATTTTGTCGGCATCTAACAGCTCTGCTTTGAAACGTGAGGCAATATAATAGTTTCCTTCCGGACGACCGCTGTTTTTGTCTTTTGCCGTTACTTCTGCTCCGGCAACAAAGTAGGTGGCTTCCTTCTCGCCGACAAAACCATTGCTATGCACCTGAGCCGTAGTGTAATTCATATCGCTGTACATTGCGTAAGACGAAATAATTCTCGTGTCTTGTTTTCGTGCTTTTTCTTCAATTTTTTTTGCTGTTTCAAGGCGTTCGCTCGGCTCAATTTCTTCGTATGAACGATCTTTAACCTGAAGATCGTTCATTTTTTTCGGATAAAGTTTCGGGTCGGGAAGCGAGCGAGCAGGATCTTTCGTGAGGTATTTTGTTCCGACGACGGCTTCTTCAATAAATTTTTCAAGCGAAGTTTTCCGCATGTCGTTGGTCGAATGCGACGAGTATTTATTGTTCACATAGATGTCGATACTCAAAGAGTTTTCTATTGATTCATTTATATTTTCGAGTTTTCCGTCTCTGACTCCAACTTCTACATTTCTCTGATTATCAATGCATGCAATTGCTTCAGATGCGCCATATTTCAAGGCTTTTTCCATTGCCCATTTGGCTAAATCTATTTTTGTACTCATAGGTATTTTCCGATTTTTTTGTTTTGAATTAGTTTATTTTTTGCTTGTAAAAAGAACGAATATGCACTTCTGACGAACGACTGCGGTGGTTTTGTTCCGCTTCGCTACACAAAACCACCGCAGTCGTTCGTCAGAAATTCTGTGTTTTTTTGTCTAAATATCGCATATTAATTACTTCATTCTGAATTTCGGTCATTCCGTAGGACGTTTTCAATTCTTGACAGTCATTCCAGTTTCCACGAGTTAAAACTCTTTCTATAACAAATCTTTTATATTTTTGATAATCAAGATTTACAATATCTATATCCCGGAAAAGGGCTTTACTAAAATTGGGGTTCATTTCTCTGTTTTTTCGATTAATGCTAAGGATTAAATTCCGCCGACGGTCATTTTCGAGACTTTCACCGTTGGCATTCCGAGCGATACGGGGACGGTTTGTCCGTCTTTTCCACAACTCCAGCCCGAATGCGACATTTTCAAATCGTTGCCAACCATTGTTATTTTGCCTAAAATATCAGGTCCGTTTCCTATTACATTAATATCTTTGATTGGCATTGTTATTTTGCCGTTTTCAATCAGATATCCGCTTTTCACGTAGAAAGTAAAATCGCCCGCGCCGATTTGCACCTCTCCGTTGGTATAATTTTCTGCAATAATTCCTTTTTTCACGCTTTTAATAATCTCGTCTTTTGTGTGAGGTCCCGGAAGCATGTAAGTATTTCTCATGCGCGGAAGCGGAGCATGTCTGAACGATTCTCGCCGACCGTTTCCTGTGGGTTTTACCTTGTAATACTTCGCACTGATTCTGTCGTGCATATAACTTGTTAGAATCCCGTCTTTTACCAGATATGTTTTTTGCGTATCGTTTCCTTCGTCGTCTATATTTATTGAGCCTCGCAATTGTTCGTTGGTTCCGTCATCAACAATGCTGACAAAGTTTTCTGCAATTTTTGTATTCATTTTATCGCTGAAAATCGAAATCCCTTTTCTGTTGAAATCCGCCTCAAAAGGGTGTCCGATGGCTTCGTGCAGCAAAATTCCCGATTCTCCCGCGCCAAGAATAACCTCCATTTCTCCGCCTTGAGGTTTCCCTGCGCCAAATTGGCGTGTTACTCCTTCGACTGCTTTTTTTGCCATCATTTCAAGATTTGTTTCAGAACAAATCTCAAACCCGATTCTGCCCGAATAGTTTGTGTTAAATTGTTCTCTTTCGCCATTGTATTCTGCTATTACAGAAGCCATCATGAGGCTCATGGGGCGATAGTCATACGCTATTTTTCCTTCAGAATTGGCAAACAAGACATAAGAAGTCTCGTTGCTCATGTAAATGGTGCATTTTTGTATCCTTTTGTCAAGCTCAAAAATTCGGTCGTTGAGTTTTTCAAGAAAAGGAATTTTATCTTTGATAGAAATATCTTCCCACGATGTTTGAATTTTATAATAATTTGGATTTGTCTTTGTCTGCAAGGGAGGAATTTTTGCCGCATTTGCTGCATTTGCAATATTTGCCGCTGTTTTTGCTGCTTGCTTTATGGCTTTGGGAGTAAGTTCTTCGGTAAATGAAAAGCCGTATTGTTCTCCCTTTAACACTCTGATTCCTAATCCGAAATCAATATTTGAAAAAGCTCTGTTTACCGTTTTGTCCTGCAAGCCTGTTGTGTGTGAAATTGTGTGTTGGAAGTATAAGTCGCAATAATCGCCGCCTTTCGACAAGGCTTCTGCCATTGTTTCACGAATCAACTTTTCGTCCACTCCAAAGCGATTATAATAATCGTTCAATTGTATGTTTTCCATAATTGTGTATCAAAATAAGTCGTTTGTTGCCGAATTTTCAGAAAAAAATGTTGTTTCAGTTTCTGCAAATTCGCTTGTGTTCAAATGTATGAATTTTCTTGTTGAAATGAATAAATTTGGAGGATAATAATTAAAACAAATGAGTTTTTATTTCTGAATTAAATGTTCAGAATATTGAAAATCAAAGTTAAAGGAAGTATTGTTCTTCTATACAAATCAAGCGAAGAATACAAGCTTTCTGCTGTTGTTGAATGCTTATATTTTTCGCTTGAGGCATAAAAAAAACGGAATGTATAAATTATAAAGAGGCGAGCAATTTCGTAATGATTGTTGTCATTTTCGGCTCAACAACTCCTGCGACGTTCTGAACTTCGTCGTGCGTTGTGTCTTCTTCGGGATTTTCGGGTTCGCTGATGTTTGTAATGCACGACATGCCAAAGCATTTGATTCCCATATGATGCGCAACAATTACTTCCGGCACGGTTGACATTCCTGTGGCATCAGCACCAAAAATTCGGAACATTCGATATTCGGCAGGCGTTTCGAGGGTTGGTCCTGAGCTTCCGATATAAATGCCGTGTTGCAGTTCAATCTTGTTTTCTTCTGCAATTTTTGTTGCTTTTTCAATCAAATCGCGGTTGTAGGTTTTACTCATATCGGGGAATCTTGTTCCCAATTCTTCAAAATTTTTACCGTGTAGCGGATTTTCAGGAAAATGGTTTATGTGGTCGTTTATAATCATTAAATCCCCGACTTTGTATTTTGGATTTAATCCGCCGGCAGCATTTGAAACGAAAAGATATTCTATTCCGAGAAATTTCATGACTCTTACCGGAAAAGTAACTTGTTTCATCGGGTATCCTTCGTAATAGTGAAAACGCCCTTGCATTGCAACGACATTTTTGCCGCCAAGTTCTCCAAAAATAAGTTTTCCGCTGTGTCCTTCAACGGTCGATACCGGAAAATTGGGAATTTCCTCATAAGGAATAGCGGTTGCGTTTTTAATTTTGTTTCCTAATCCTCCGAGTCCGCTTCCTAAAATAATTCCAACTTGAGGTTTCGTGCCTGCTTTTTCTAACAAAAAGTCGGCTGTTTCTTTCATTTTTTGAATCATAACGTTAAAAATTTTGTATCTTAAAAATAATTGTTTTACTTGTCGTTTCTAAGCATTTTTTCGGCATCTGTATAATGTAAAAAAAATGAAAAGTCCGAATCTTGTAAAGATAGTGTTTAATTTTTATTAAGCCAATAAAAAATTATGGTTTTAAATATGTATAAAAATATAATATTAAATATATATTTTTCTATTGTAGATGTAAGATAAATGATGTATTTTAGTAAAATTTTTTAATCTGAAGATTATGCAGAAGAATAAGCAAAACAACAATGCCGACCTTCTTGTAAAAGACGGTTTCATTGTATGTATGGACAATGATAGAACTATCCTGAAAAAAGGTTCGATTGTGGTTAAAGACGGAAAAATTCAGGAAATAGCAGATTCCGAAAAACTAAACAAAAAGTATATTCCCCGAAAAATTATAGATGCTACAAACAAACTGCTAATGCCCGGATTGGTCAATACACATACGCATTCTTCAATGACTGTTTTCAGAGGATATTCCGACGATATGCCGCTGCATGAATGGCTGACAAAATATTTGTTTCCGGCGGAATCTAAATATATGAATAAGGAAGTGGTACGAGCCGGTGCCGAGTTGGCTATTATTGAAATGCTTCGTTCCGGAACGACGACTTTCAATGATATGTATTATTATCAAGATGAAACGGTTAAAGCTGCTAAGGAAATAGGTATGCGAGCCATAATCAGCGAAAGTTTGATGGATTTACCCGCTCCGAACAGCCCAACGCCACAAGAGGGAATCAAATATATCCATAAATTGATGGGAAAGTATAAAAATGATCCGCTGATACGAATCGGAGTTGCTGTTCATTCGCCATATACTTGCGCTCCTGAACTTTTGGTCGAAGCAAAAAAACTGGCTGATCAATACAATGCGCCTTATCATATTCATGTCTCGGAAACACAATGGGAAATGGACTTGATTCGGGAAAAATATCAATTGACTCCTGTACAATATCTTGATAGTCTTGGAGTTTTAGATGATAAGATGATTGCTGCCCATTGTGTGCATCTGACTGATGAAGATATACAAATTTTGAAAAAGAGAAAAGTTGGCGTAGCTCATAATCCGGAATCGAACATGAAGCTGTCGAGCGGCGTTGCTCGGATTCCTGAATTGGTGAAAAACAATGTGGCGGTTGGCATTGGCACTGACGGAGTTGCAAGCAACAACAATTTGGATATGTTTGAGGAAGTACATTCGGCAGCTTTGCTTCATAAGTTGGCATGGGGCGACCCAACTGCTGCGAAAGCAAAAACCATGCTCAAACTTGCAACAATCTCCGGCGCAAAAGTGCTTGGTATGGAAGAGGAAATCGGCTCTATTGAGGTTGGGAAAAAAGCAGATATAATACTTCTCGATTTGAATAATACTCATTTGATTCCACTTTATAATGCTTATTCTCAACTTGTTTATAGTGCGCGAGGTTCAGATGTTACTGATGTGATTATTGATGGAAAAATAGTGATGGAAAATAATAAAATTTTGACCATTGATGAAAATCTTGTGAAAGAAAAAGTGAGAAAATTGGGAGATGTAATTTTTACAAATGAAAAAGAAAATTTGCGTTACTGATTGGAAGACAAAAGCTAAAAATTAAAAGCGAAATGCCTAACTCCCAAAATCTAAAAAAAAGAGGATTTAATACGTGCAATTTTTAATTACTAAGGAGATCAAGAACAAAAAAGTTAAGAGCCAAGATCTTAAATGCAAACATACGAAAAATATATAAAATGAATAACTTAATACTTGAAGCTGCTGAGTTGATAAAAAATTCAAAACATACAACAGCATTTACCGGAGCCGGAATTTCTGTTGAAAGTGGAATTCCTCCTTTTCGTGGGAAAAATGGACTTTGGAGCAAATATGATCCCAATGTTTTAGACCTTGATCGCTTTTATGCAAATTCTGAAAAAGCATGGGTGGTAATTCGGGAAATATTTTATGATTTTTTTGGAAAAGCGAAACCAAATTTTGCGCATAATTTTCTTGCCCGACTTGAGGAATACGGGAAACTTCATGCTATCATTACCCAAAATATTGATAATTTGCATCAGGAAGGCGGCAGCAAAAATGTGTACGAATTTCATGGAACAGCCAATGCAATGGTTTGTGTTTTGTGTGATAATAAAATTTTATCGGACAAGGTCGATTTGACAAATTTGCCGCCCCAATGCCCGAAATGTAAAAAGGGAGTGTTGAAGCCTGATTTTATCTTTTTTGGAGAAGGGATTCCTGAACAGGCTTATATGAACTCATTGAAAGAAACGGAAAAAGCAAATGTCTTTATTATAATCGGTTCAACCGGTACAGTAATGCCTGCCTGCATGTTGCCTGAAAAAGCAAAATTTAATGGGGCAAAAATAATCGAAATTAATACCGAGCCTTCAAATTTTTCGCATAGTATAACTGATATTTTCTTGCAGGGCAAAGCGACGGAAATCTGCAAACAGCTTGACGAACTTGTGTTTAAGGTGTAAAGAGGCTTCTTATGCTTGAAAATAGGTGCGAGCAGTTTTCATTCCACCCTGACAGGGTTTGAAACCCTGTCAGGGTGGAATGAAAACACTCCTTTCGCCGACACTTCCCAATTGCCGTTTTTTTTTACGAAAAATTTCGGGTGCAAATACATTTGAAAAGAAAACAAAACTTAGATGAATCTAAAGATACAATCTGCATTTAAGCCAACAGGAGATCAGCCCGAAGCAATACGGCAATTGGTTGACGGACTCAACAAAGGAATGCCTTATCAGACGCTTTTAGGAGTAACAGGTTCAGGGAAAACATTCACGATTGCAAACGTTATCGAAAAAGTGCAAAGACCCATGTTGATTTTGAGCCATAATAAAACTCTTGCAGCACAATTGTATAACGAATTTAAAAACTTCTTCCCTGACAATGCCGTTGAATATTTCGTATCGTATTATGATTACTATCAGCCGGAAGCATACTTGCCCGTAACAGATGTTTATATTGAAAAAGACCTGACGATTAATGATGAAATAGAAAAGCTCAGGTTGAGTACAAGTTCAGCTTTATTATCAGGGAGGCGAGATGTTATCGTTGTTTCTTCGGTTTCGTGTTTGTATGGCATTGGCAATCCGGAAGATTTTCATGCCAATACCATTAAGATAAAAAAAGGGCAAATGCTCAGTCGCAATGTTTTATTGCATCGTTTGGTTGAGAGTTTGTATTCGCGCAACGAGCATGAATTTTCGAGGGGAAATTTTCGAGTAAAAGGCGATACCGTAGATATTTTTCTTGCATACGGCGATACCGCTTATCGCATTTCGTTTTGGGGCGATGAGGTTGAAGAACTTGAATCTTTTGATCCGTTGAATGGACACACCATTGAATCCTTGAGCGAGATTGTGATTTATCCTGCCAATATTTTCGTAACCACCAAAGAGCGAATAAATAAAGCAATCAATCAGATTCAAGATGATATGATGAAGCAGATTGATTTTTTCAAACGAGAAGGAAAAAGCCTTGAAGCAAAAAGAATTAAAGACAGGGTAGAATATGATCTTGAAATGATTCGAGAATTAGGACATTGTTCCGGAATTGAAAATTACTCGCGCTATTTTGACGGAAGAGCGCCGGGAACGCGACCTTTTACCTTGTTGGATTATTTCCCTGACGATTTTGTTACGATAATTGACGAAAGCCATGTAACGCTTTCGCAAATTCGAGCCATGTATGGCGGAGACCATTCGCGAAAAGTAAACCTTGTCGAGTACGGTTTTCGCTTGCCGGCAGCGATTGACAACAGACCTTTGAAATTTGACGAATTTGAAGCACTCGTCGGGCAGATGATTTATTTGAGCGCAACACCCGGCGATTATGAAATTGAAAAATGCGAAGGTGTAATTGTTGAACAAGTGGTGCGCCCCACCGGATTGTTAGACCCGATTATTGAAGTACGACCAAGTCAAAATCAAATTGATGATTTGATTGGCGAAATCAATCAGCGGATAGAGCGAGAAGAACGGATTTTGGTTACGACCATTACCAAGCGCATGGCTGAAGAACTTTCCAAATATCTCAGTTCTAAATCTATACGATGCAGATACATTCATTCCGACATCGACACGCTCGAACGTGTCGAAATCCTTGATCATTTGCGCAAAGGCTTATTTGATGTTTTGGTCGGAGTAAACCTACTGCGCGAAGGTCTTGACTTGCCCGAAGTCTCCCTTGTCGCCATTATTGATGCCGACAAAGAAGGTTTTTTACGCTCGGAGCGTTCGCTAACGCAAACAGCAGGACGAGCTGCCAGAAATTTGAACGGAAAAGTAATTATGTATGCCGACAAAATCACCAAATCAATGCAAAAAACCATTGACCAGACAAACTATCGCAGAGATAAACAATTGACATATAATGAACAACATGGAATAACGCCTCAGCAAATAAAAAAAGATCTCTCATCGCCTCTCTCCGGTGCAAATCAGGAAAAAACGAAAGAATATAAAATTCACGACCATGAAGAAATAAACATAGCCGCAGAACCACCTGTAAAGTACATGACAGACGAGCAATTGAAAAAAGAAATCGAAAAAACAAAGCAAGCCATGAAAAAAGCTGCAAAAGAACTTGATTTTCTCGAAGCAGCCCGCCTCAGAGATGAAATGTTTGAATATGAAAAACTCCTGAAAAAACAAAATAAAACAGCCCTCGCAGACCAAAAAAATTGATACAAAAAACAGATAAAATGACACAGACAATGAAAAAAATAGCAAATAATATTATACTACGAAACTACGAAACAGGCGATTATGCACGCTTTCTTGATTTTTGGATCAGGACAGACTTGGGAAAACCCGAAAGAGGCGACAGCGAAGAGTTAATTTTAAAAACAATACAATCAGGCGGTTTTTTTCTGATTCTTGAAAACACAGCCACCAATGAGATAATCGGAACTTCGTGGGTTACAAACGATCAACGCAGGCTTTACCTACACCATTTCGGGATAAAACCCGAATACCAAAATCAAGGGTTTGGAAAAATCCTTACGCAAGAATCCCTGAAAATTGCAAAACAAATAGGTCTTCAAATAAAATTAGAAGTTCATAAAGACAACAAAAAAGCAATCGCATTGTATAAAAAAAACAGATTCGCTTCTCTTGGCGATTACATGGTTTACATAATCCGCAATTATTAAGCTTTTACTCCACGCAAAAATGCGGTGAAAATTGCATTTCTTGCTTGCAAATTACTTCTTTCGGATAAAAAATTTGATGATTTTTTCGCTTTGATTGCCCAATTTGTCTTCGGCAAAAATTTTTACTTTGTAGAATTTTTCTTTCACAAGAAGATTTTTATCATTAGCACTTTGCGAAGTAGAATATTTTATTTTTTTCCCTCCGTTTATTGAATACCAAATTTTTTTAGTGCCGGAATGTTTGTCTTTTGCAGCAAGATACATTCGTGTATAAGACGGATAGACAGGATATTTTTCTCCGGATTTTTCCTCCTCAGAAAAAGGTTTGATGCTAAAGTTTGAATGAATTTCCGGCGGAGTAATATCAACAAAAAAAGTGATTTCTTTTTCTTTTTCGACATTCCCGACATGGTCTGCGGAAAAATAGCGGAGCTTGTATTCGCTTGTTTTTATTCCGTCAAACTCAATGCTCGATGTGTATTCTTGATAGTCCATTCCGTTTACCGAAAAGTATGTTTTTTCGACACCCGAAGTCTCATCTTTTGACGAAAAATCAAGTTTCAGTTTTTTTCCGTAATAGGTTTTACCTTTTTTCACCATTTTTTTTGCTTCGGAAAATGTTGCTGTGGTTTTTGGCGGTTTTCCATCGACATAAATTTCAAAAACAATGTTTATGTGCGGCATTATGGTTTTTTTCGTAACCGTATCAACACACGACGGGCTTCTGACGATTGTTTTTCCTTCGTTTCCGAAATACATCGGGTTTGCAAACTGCGGAGTTTGCTTGCTTTGAACCAAATATCTTTTTGCATTTTCGTCGGCAGAGGTCGAAATGAAAAAATAGGCAGGTAATTTTTTGTTGTAATAAAACTTTCCGTTCTCTCCAACGTATGTTTTCGCTGAAATTTGAGGCTTTTTTTGGCTAAATGCTGAACAAATTCCTATGAAATACAGCATAATACTTAGATAAAAAATTTTCATGTCGCAAACAAAAAATTAAACTTCCGCTTGCGCTAAAGTTACAAATAAAAATCAGATATTAAAATCAATGGTTCCGGATTTTTAGCCACACATTCAAGTCCAAATTACTCTAATGCCACCTCCTTTTTTCTAAGATGATAAAATGATATGCTTTTGTTCCAATCAAATATATTCTGGGCAATATTGACAATCATATCGCTTTTTTTGCATTAAAATCAGCTTTTTCTATAATTTAAAGTAGGCTATTGAATCTTTCAACTGTTTGGCTTTGGTGTACATTTCTTCCGACAAACTTGAAAGCTCTTCTGAGGTTGCCGCATTTCTCTGCGCAACATCGTTTAGTTGTTGAATAGCTTCGTTTGCTTGTTCTGCTGCCAGATTTTGGTCTATGCTTGATTTTTCTATTTTTTTAAACAATCTTGCTGCTTTTTCTATTTCCGGAATGATCGTAGAAAGGCTGTTTTCGGCTTTGTCTGATAAAATTTTTGTATTTTTGGAGAGAGTTATAATTTCTTCGGCAGCCTCTTTGCTGTGTTCTGCCAATTTCCGAACTTCTGAGGCAACCACTGAAAATCCTTTCCCAAATTCGCCTGCTCGCGCCGCTTCAACAGCTGCATTCAGTGCCAAGATATTGGTTTGAAATGCAATATCGTTTATTATCGTAATCTTTTCGTTTATCAAAGTATTTCCTTCGGCTGCCGAATGTGAATCATTTTTTACCACAAGTATGTCGTCCTGTGTTTTTGTGGCACTTGCTGAAGTTATTTGCGAATCTTCTGCGTTTTGTTTTATATTGCTTGATATTTCTTCCATTGTCGATGAGATTGTTTCTATCGAGGCAGCTTGTTCGCTGGAATTTTGAGATAAACTCATGGCAAAGTCATTGATATAGTTGCTCGAAACGAACAACTCTTCGGAATTGGAACTTATTGATTTTACAATCTCGTTCATATTGTGAACCAAATCAAACAAAGAGTTGTTTAAAATCCCAAATTCGTTTTTGCTGTTCGATTTAGCAACATCTATGTTCAATTCCCCTTTCGATAATTTTTCAACCCTCCTTATGGAAGCGTCTAAAGGTTTTCGAAGCACATTATTTATTCTGATAAAAACAAATGTTCCTACTACAAATTGTATCGGAATGATAAAAAAACTAATATATGCTCCTATTACTCCAATGATATGACTGGTAAAACTAACAAAAAATAGAAGCAAAGCAAGCCAAAAACTTACCGTGAACATTATTGATTTTTTAAATATCAAATGCAAAATTAAATATCCTATCGGGAAAGTAATTACTATCAAAATAGCGAATAATAAAATTCTATCATTCATAATTTTAAACTTCTTAAATTGGTATAAACACACATACAAAACTATAATATTTTTCTGTTCGGCAAAAATTATTTGACAATAACGCACCAAACGACAGCTTTTAATTCTAAAATGTGTAGGTAAAAATAAAAAAATTAAACAAAAAAACGAGGAAAATCGTCTTTTTTTGATTGATTTACTGAACTTACATAAACAGGTCTCAGAAAGCATTTTGACAGGCAAACATTATCGACTCATTGCAATTATGCTTTCGGAGACATTTTTAACAATTTGCTTTGTTTCAGTTTTTTAATTTGCTGTTGGCTGTCTTCCAGTTCGTTAATTTTTTCATTCAGTTGTGTTTCTAAACGTGCTTTTTCAGCTTCCGATGCTGCAATTTTACTGTTCAGTTGTTCAATATTTTTTCGCAGTTGGTTTTTTCGTTTAAAAAACTCCTCTGATTGTTCCTGCGATTTCTTTAACAGTTTGGAGGTTTGGACATTATTTTTTACCGTCGATAAGGTGTGCGAAATGCTTTCGGCAATGTGTTCGACAAAATTTATTTTATACTTCTCAAGTTTGGTAAAAGAAGCAATTTCTACTACTCCGTAGAGATTTTCGTGTATTTTTAACGGCACAATAAGGATAGAAGTTGGACCGGCATCGCCCAATCCGGAGGTTATATAAGCGTAATTTTCAGGAATTTCTGTTCTATAAATCGTATAGCGTTCTAAAGCACACATGCCAATTAGTCCTTGACCCGGATAAATTTTTCGCTCCAAATGCCTTTCTTGATTGTAGGCAAATGCTGCCGTAAGCAACAGATGAATATCGTCAGGATTATCATCTTCGTAGATAAAAAAACCGCCTTGCACAGCTCCGAGATATTTTACAAGATTTTTAATGATGTTTTGTGTTAGCTTCTCCAAATTATCCGAATTTTTCCTGAGAATTTCCGAAAAATTAGTGATACCGATTGATGCCCAACGTTGATGTTCGACTTCTATATCTCGTATTTTTTTTTCTTCTTCCAAATTTTGCAGATTTTCCTTCATGTTCATCAGCGATTTTCCCAATATATCTTGTTTGCTGAGGAGCTGAAAATCAATTTCTCTATTTCCTTTACCTATTTGATCCACAAAAGATGTTACTCTGTATAAAGCATCAATCAGATTGTTGGTCAAATCGGTAATGCCTCCAATCTCATTGCGGAGTTTGTTTTTTATTTTGAGGGATTTTTTAATCTTTCCCTGCGAAATTTCCCTAAAAACATAAACAAGATTTTCTAAAGGCGTGCTTATATCGTATTTTATTCTCATTATCGAAACTACAAGAACAATCGCTGCAACAAATATTGCCAGCAAAATAGATTTAAGCACTCCTCTTCTTATGTTTTCTTTTTCCTTTGTCCTATCGTAAACTATCTGAATTACAGAACCTTTATACAGGTTTGAATTTTTTCGTGGCACATACATATATTCTGCATAAAAATTCGGATTGTTTTTGTCTTCCTCCGAATAATACTTCATTTTCGACTTGAAAACCTTGAAAAGAGCTCTGTTTTCATCATTACTAAGTATTACACTTTTGAACAAGGAAAATGGTTTATCAGCACCAATAAATAAACGAGTAGAGACAATAGTCGAATCTATTTTCGTTAATTTTTTCATGTGATTTTCAATTCTTTGAATTATTCTGTCTGCTTTCTTCGAATAAATCCCGATTTCGACGATATATTTACCGTCAGATGTAGGCTCGTATGAATATTTTTTCAAGCGTTTTGTATTTTTCTCTAAAGTAAATTGAGCCTTTTCAAAACGATTTTTCTTAAAAATACCTCGCAGGAAGTCTTCGTGTTCTTTCCCAAAATCAAAAAAATTCAGCAAATAATCCTCTTTGAATGTCGTATTGATCACTATTCCTTTTTCGTTTATAATATAAATATCCTCGGTTTTCGATTTCATACCCAATTCTTTCCTAATGCTTTGTAAATCGGCATCTTTTATATTTTTCGTATCTTTAAAATATTTGCTAATTAGTTTTTCGCTGAATTCTCTCATTCGCACATCATACATTTTCTCCAGCTCATCAAGTGCCATATCCTGAAGTTCCTGAAAGGTTTTTACTTCATTTGCTATTATCTTGCTTTTTTTCTGATTGGCAATGGCTAAAAGTTTTTTTGTATTGTAATAGTTGTACCATTCGACAGTAGAAAAAACAATGATAAGAGGCAAGACTATGCGTAGTATCAGCCTGAAAAAAACGGAGTATTTATATTTTTCCTGAATCTTCATAAGGGTTTGTGCATTGTTGATTTACGGATAATTTGGCTTTTAGGCTTCAATTTTTTCAAAGCTATTTGTCTCCGGAAGATATTTCAGCTTGTGGTTTGATAGTGTTTCGTGAAATTTCTCGACAGTAAGTTCTCCTGTTCTCCATTTTTTAAGTTCGAGCGACTGGTGGCTAATTTTCGTTTCAAGCCAAACAATTTTACTGCTCAAGTTTTCGTTTTGTTCTTTTAGCTCTGAATCTGTTTTTTCGCTTGCATTTATGCTTTCTTTCAGCAAAAAACCGATTCCTCCTTTAAAACTTTTTTTAGCCATTATCTGTTTCTTTATTTCAATAGTTCGTTGTTTTTTTATAACTAATTGATAATCAAAAAAATTAATCTCTTGCCGACATATATCCACAACTTCCTGATTATCAGCATCCTCAATTCTTAATTCTCAACTCTCAATTCTCAATTCAACGAAGCATCGTCATTATTTTATTTTTCTCTGTTAATGATTTCTTTGCAAAGATTCATATAATCAATTGCTCCATACGATTTGGGGTTGTACTCAAAAATGTCTTTTCCGGTGTATGGTGCTTCTGCGAGCGAAATATTATCGCGGATGCGCGTATCGAAAACTTTTTCTTGAAAATAGCTCTTTACTGTTTCTACAACATCGCGATGCAGCACTTTGCGTTTGTCGAACAAAGTGATAAAAACCCCGCCAATCTCCAATTTTCGGTTCAGCCTGCGTTTGATTTTGCTTACTACTTCATTCATTTTTGCCAAACCTTTTATTGCCAAATAATGTGCCTGAATGGGAAGCATAACCTCGTCAGAGGCTGAAAGTGCATTGACCGTAAGCAAGCCCAAAGACGGCGGACAGTCAATAATAATGTAGTCATACCTGTTTTTTATCGGCTCAATCAGTTCCGAAAAAATGTATTCTCGTCCGGCTTCGGCACTTAGTTCTATCTCTGCTCCGGACAAGTCGAGGGTTGCCGGAATCAGCGACAAATTTTCTTTTATTTCCAAGGGGTTCAGCGCATATTCGCCTTTGAGCGCACCGTAAATGTTTTTTTCGGCAGTGCGTATTCCGAAGCTAAGGCTCAGATTTTCTTGCGGATCCATATCGACCAAGAGGACATTTTTCCCCAACATGTTCAATCCTGCGCCTATATTGACGGCTGAAGTCGTTTTCCCGACTCCTCCTTTATGATTGCTTATTGAAATTATTTTGTTCATCGTTTTTTATCGAAAATTATCTGACAGATAATATACAATTACCTTGCAAAAAGCATCGAATATAATCATTTTTACTAAAAATTACACCAAAAAACATCAGTTTTTCAATCTGCTTTCAACAAATATAACTCTCATACAGCTTTTTGTGCTTATTCTGCTATTTTGATCATCGAAAGAAAATCTTTTTCCGAGATGATTTCTACGGCTAATTTTTTTGCTTTTTCCAGTTTGCTCAAGCCTGTTTTTTCGCCGGCAAGCAGATAGCTTGTTTTTTTCGACACCGAAGCGGTATTTTTTCCTCCGTTTTTTTCTATCAGTGCTTTAAGCTCGTCGCGCGAATATTTCTCAAACGTGCCGGAAATGACAATGCTTTTTCCTGCAAGAATATCCGTTTCGTCGCTTTGTCGGCTCGGATCGCTCTGCAATTGTACGCCGTAGTTTCTGAGCTTTTCCAGCAAGATTTTGTTTTTTTCTTTTCCGAAAAATGCCTTTATACTTTCCGCAATTGTTTCGCCAATTTCGTCAATTTCAATCAGTTCTTCAAACTTTGCCGAAATAATCTTGTCAATAGATGTTAATTTTTTTGCAATTTTTTTCGCAACCGTATTTCCAACATGCCGAATGCCTATGGCATACAAAACTCTTTCAAACGGAACTTTTTTCGATGCCTCAATGCTGTCGATCAAGTTTTGTGCAGATTTTTGTGCAAAGCCTTCCAAGCCAATCAAATCATCTGTTTTTAAAGCATATAAATCTGCGGCATTGTGTATTTTCCCGTTTTCAAACAACAAATCAATGCCGGCTTCGCCCATTGCGATATTCATGGCTTTTCGTGAAATAAAATGCGCTATTTTTCCCTTTATCTGCGGCGGACACAAGTCTTCGTTCGGACAATAATGTTGCGCTTCGCCGTCTTTTCGCGACAATTGACTTCCACACTCCGGACATTTTTGTATGTATGCAAAAGGAAGCGAATTTCTATGGCGTTTGCTTACATCTACTTCCACAATTTTAGGAATGATTTCTCCTCCTTTTTCAATTTCAAGCGTGTCTCCTATGCGCACGTCAAGTTCTGCAATAATATCCGCATTGTGCAATGAGGCTCTTTTGACTGTTGTGCCTGCCAGCAAAACGGGTTTCAGATTGGCAACAGGCGTTATTGCTCCTGTTCTTCCAACCTGAAAATCAATAGATAATAATTCGGTTTTTGCTCTTTCGGCTTTGTATTTGTACGAAATTGCCCAGCGTGGCGATTTTGCCGTAGATCCCAACTTATGTTGTAGTTTTAGCGAATCAACTTTTAGCACAATTCCGTCGATGTCGTAAGGCAAATTCTCTCGTTCTTTTTCCCAGTGCCTTATAAATTCAATGGCTTCCGTGATGTTTTTACACTTTTTCATGTGTCGGGGAATGTTGAAACCCCATTTTTTTGCTTGTTCAAGATTTTCCGTGTGCGAATCAGAGTGCAGGTTTTCGGCTGCAATATAGTACAGGAAGCAGTCGAGTTTTCGCTTTCCCACTTCTGCCGAATTTTGCATTTTTAATGTCCCCGAAGCAGCATTTCTGGGGTTGGCAAAGGCTGTTTTTCCTTCGGCTTTTCGTTTTTTATTCAGCCTGTCAAAAACATGGTGCGGCATGAAAATTTCGCCTCGAATTTCAAGTTCCGAAGGGTAATTTTGCCCCTGCAAAACCAATGGAATGCTTTTTATGGTGCGTACATTTTCCGTTACAAGATCGCCAAATATTCCGTCGCCGCGCGTAACGCCGTATTTGAGTTTCCCGTCGATATAGGTTAAACTGATCGACGTTCCGTCGTATTTCAATTCGCAAGAATAGCTGAAATCTTCTCCTATTGCTTTTTTTATTCGTTGGTCAAAATCAATAAGTTCTCCGTGCGAATAAGTATTTCCCAATGAGAGCATCGGAGTTTTGTGTTTTTTTTTCGGAAAATCCTTGTTCAAATCGCTTCCCACGCGCATTGTTGGGGAATTTTCATCAAAAAATTCAGGATTTTCTTTTTCAAGCGAAAACAGTTCGTGCATCAATTTATCGAAATCGAAATCGGAAATTTCCGGTTGATTCAGAACATAGTATTTATAATTATGTTTGTTTAGTTGTTTTCGTAAATCTGTAATTCTATCGAAAATAGTTTGTTTGTCCATGTTTTTTTGCTTAGAAACTTTTTGATATTGAACAAAAGGGGATTTTTGATGTTTTTTGATTTATTTTTTCTTTATCAGAAATTCCACACGTCTGTTGTTTTGTCGTCCTTCTTCGCTTTGGTTTGTATCAATAGGTTTTGTTTCTCCTTCTCCAACATAGGCGAGCCGTTCTTTTTCTACTCCCATAAAAATCAGGTATTCGACCACTGCTTTTGCTCTTGCTTCCGAAAGTTTCTGATTGTACTCATCGCCGCCTTTGCTGTCTGTATGTCCTGATATTTCAACTTTTTTGATGTTAAATTTTTTCATAAAATCAACAAGTTTGTTTAGTTCGACATTTGATTTTGGAAGCAATTCTGTTTTGTCGAAATCAAAGAAAATATTTTCGAGTACAATTTTTCCTCCTTCTTCAATATTGTTCAGTTGTCCGGAAAATTCGTCGAACGTTTCGTTTCCAAAGACATGGTTGTTTACAAAATCGTAAACATGATATGTGTATGTTCCTTCTTCGAGACTATCGAGGTCTTCGGTGTTTGCGCCATGTTCCCAAACAAATCGGTAGGGCGGAACGCCGCCGCTTGGTGTCAAATTTATCCAGCCTGTGTTTCCGCCATGAAAACCGCTTTCTGAAATTACTTTCAAGGGTCCGCTGAATGTTATCTTGTCGGAGACAATACAGTTGTATTTGTCTGTAACGGTGTACGTATATGAACCATGTGATAAATTGCTCAGGCTTGGAGTTGTTGCTCCGTTCGACCATTTTATTTTGTAAGGTTTTGTTCCTTTTGATACTTTCAGTTTTATTTCTCCGTCGTTTTTTGTTCCGTCGTCTCCTCCTGTAAAGTTTGCATTGACAACTTCAACCGCCAAATCGTGCGGAATGCCCGGACAATCTTTGCAGTTTGTCAGTTCAACAACCGACACGTCGTCAATATAATAGTAGGCAGTTTTGTATCGTTCAAATTTGCGCATTTGTTTCGGTACAGCGTTGGTGTCTGCGGCAATAATATCTTTGATGGAATAGTCAAAATTTCCTATAATCAGGCACGATTCTGTACCTTTTGCCTCGTAAACACGTGTGATTTGCCGCCATTCGTTTTTGTTTGTCATGTATTTTTTTTCAGGATTGGCTACATGCGGTTTGAACGTTAATAGCTCTTCTGTGCTTTTATTCATCATAAAACCAAGAAAATAAATGCCGAGATTATCCACCGCATAATAGGAATAGGTTGATAGTCTGTACCAAAACGAAACGCAATATTTTTTTCCTTTTTGTAAGGGAGATGAAAGTTGGCACGAGATGTATTCTCTGTATGATTTTGTTGCTCTTCCTGCGAGAAACATTCCTACATATCCGTCGCCGGAGTGTGGTTCTGCAATGCCGTTGTCGTTTTCAGGTACGGAACATTCGCTTGATGTTGCACATCGGTTGAAATAATCCGGCGTGCCTGCTGTGGGATAAATCCAGCCGGGAAGGAAACGCCTGAAATTGTTTGTACGTGTAGTATTTACGTCTAACCATCGTGTATAATGTTCCGGACACTTTTCATAGGTTTCAAAATCGCCGTTTGGCACTAAATTTTGCGAAAAAAGGTAAATCGTAAAAAAAAAGAAAACGTTTGTAAGCAGATATTTTTTCATAATCCGTTTTGTTTTTAGATCAATATTTTATACAAAAATAAGGAAAAGAGCATATAATCCGAAAAATTTGTATTTTTTTCTAAGTTAAGAAATAAAAATTAAAATGCAGTATGGTAAAACATAAAAAAATCGGATAAATTGGGTTTATCAGAAGTTTTTACCTAAATTTGAAACTAAGTTAAAATGAAACACCCATGATTAAAAGTTTTTAAACACACAACGTCATGATTATAAGGATGGAAGTTAAGCGAAAAGCTTTGGCGTAAGCAAATCACTAATCATTCATAAAAATATAAACATATGAATACAAACCAAATGAAAATAGATAAAAGAACAAGTGATAAAATCAGTTTTATCAGTTTTATAGTTTCTGCATTTGCAGAAGCATATAAAATGCCTATTCCTGATGCCTTTAAGTATCTTAAAAAATACGGTGGCTGGGATTTTTTGAATAAACATTGGTGGGCTTTACATACCGACAACGACATTTGGGCAATACACGATATTTACGAAATTTGTCTAAAAAACGGAGGAATGCGATAATAAGAGTTTTAATTTTCTTAACGCAAATCCCACAATGCCAATTCAAAACACCAAAAACAGCAATTAAAATTTGATGTATATAAAAATTTAAATCAGTTCGAGATGAAAAAAATATTAATAATCATAGTTGGAGTATTATTTATTAATCTTAAATCTAGCAATCAATTATATTGCCAAAATAATTATTCTAAAATAGATAGTTTAAATTCTGATGTAGATATTCTTTTTAAAAGTATTGAAGAAATTCATCCGAATATGTATGCATCTATTAATAAAGAGAATTTTAATAAAAAGTTGTTATCAATTAAATCTCGAATTAATAATAATACTGATGTATTAGATTTCTATTTATTGATTAATCATTTAGTCGTTGAGTTTAACGACGGACATACCGGTATGTATTTCCCTTACAATGAATTGAAATCAGATAATGTTTTATTATTTCCGTTTCCTATTGAGATAAATAATTCAAAAGTTATAACTACCGGTGATTATACAAAGACTAATAACCTAATTCCAATAGGTTCTGAAATATTAAGCATAAACAAAATTCCTATTGAAGAAATTATAAAAAAAATGATAGCACAAATAAGTGGAGAGAAGAAATTTTATAAACTAAACAGGTTAGAATATTTGTTTACTCCCTTACTTTATGCAATTTATAGAACTGATAAATTTGATATAGAATATCTTTATAATGAAGAAGTAAATAAAAAAAGCACAAGAGGAATACCTTTTAATGAAAGATATAAAAGCAGAGCCAAAAACAATGTGCCTAATAATAAGCCTTATTCACTAAAAATTGACACTGTAAACGATATTGCAATAATTGATTTTAGACAATTTGTAAATTTGGATAATTTTAAAGTATTTATTGACTCTACTTTTAATTGTATAAAAAATAAAAACATTACCAACCTAATTATTGATATTAGAAATAATGGAGGCGGAGATTCTAAAATTGGAGATGAATTTTTTCAATATATATCAAAAGTCCCTTTTAAACAATTTGGCAAAACAATTATAAAAACAAGTATTTCTCAAAAAGAATTTTATAAATCAGCTTATAACATAGATGATACAAGTAAATTGGGAATAATTGTAAAGGAAGAAGGACAATTAATTAATCTAAGAAAAAATGAACTAAGATTCAATGGAGATGTTTATCTTTTGCAAAGTCATTTTACGTTTTCTTCAGCTTCGAGTTTTTCTTGGGCTTTTAAATATTTCAAAATGGGTAAAATAATCGGAGAAGAGACCGGAGGATTAGCTGTTTGTTTTGGCGATATTATAGAAAAAAAACTTCCTTATTCTGATTTGTCATATACCGTATCACATAAAAAATTCTTTTTATATGGAGCAACGGATAAAAATATTCACGGAACTATGCCAGATTATAAAGTTCGCGCTGGTAAGGCTTTAGATTTTACAATCAATAGAATTAAAAATAAAAAATAAGCCCAACAGCGAATAAGCTCCGGAATGCGATAATGAGAGTTTATCATGAAAACTACACTAAAATCAATAACATACAAATTACTGCTGAATGGATTAAAATTAGAGCAATAAACCCAAAATATCCAAACACAAAACCCAATAATCAAAAAAAACACAGACAGATGAAGAATATTTTATTACTCCTTGCATTGCTCATTAGCGGATTGTTGTCGGCACAAAATCTGGGCAAAGCCTTTAAACAATTAGAGAAACAGAATCTGAAAAAAGCGGAAAAGTTTTTTTTGGAACTTGATGCAAAAGATGCCAATAATTCGGCAATAAAATACGGTTTGTCCTTAGTTTATGGCAACGATTTGCACGAATCGACAGACTTGTATAAAGCCTTTGAGCTTATCATACAATCCCAAATACTCTTTGAACAAATGCCGCCGAACCAAGAGGAAACAATGCTTGCCTATGTTTCAAAAGATAAGATTATAAAGCAAAAAGAAGAGCTTGATAAAAAACTTTTTGAAGCGGCAAAAAAAACAAGACGACTGAAAGACATCAATCTGTTTATCCAAAGATGTCCTGATTCTAAATATTTTGGGGAAGCGATAAAAAAAAGAATAGAAATAGAATATTCCAATGCAAAAAGTGAAAATACGGTTGATGCCTACAATACTTTTATTGCCCAATATCCGGAAGCAGAACAAGTTGAAGAGGCTAAAATGCTACGCAATCGCTTGGAATGGGCGCGAGTAAAAAACGTGTATAAACTCAATGAGTTTAAAAATTTCATCAAGACCTATCCGAATGCAAAAGAAGTGGACGAGGCAAAAAAAATAAGAAATTCATTAGAATGGAAAAAAGCAAATGCGATAAAAACACTCGAAGCATACCAATATTTTTTAACAAACTATCCTGATGCAGAACAAGCACCAAAAGCTGCCGAATTTGTTCAAAGTTTGACCTATAAAACTGCCTCAGAAACAAACACAATTGAAGCCTACAATGATTTTATCAAGCAATTTCCAAACTCAAAACTGGCTCATAAAGCCAAACAAAAACGAGATGCTATTGCCTACGAAATGATTATCAACAACAACAATCCTGATGATTACAATGCCTTTTTAAAACAATACAAAGGCACTGAAAATTACAAAAAAGTTTTTGATTTGAAATCAGAACAGCGCGGCAAAAAAGTTTCAGAAACAGAGAAATATGCCGTTCCCGTCAATTGGCTAAGAGCTTATGATTTGGATAATAAAAGAGATAAACTGCAAAGTTTTGACATAAACAGCCAAAATGAAATTATCCTTGCAGGAAATTCAGCATCGAGCCAAGAATGGTACAACAATTCATGGTTTGTGAAACTAAACGCCAACGGAAACATTCTTTGGGATAAAGAATTAGGCGATGTTTTAGACGACGAAGTAAATGCAGTTCGCTTCGCCATGAACGGCGATATTGTTGCTTGCGGACATTACAACTCGAAAAGTGCTTTAACCGGAAAAGCGTGGATTGTTCGCTTCAGTCCGAGCGGGAAACTGCTTTGGAAAACAACATTTGACGGAACAGATGCTTTGGACATCACGCCTTTGAGCGACAATTGTTCGGCAATTGCGGGTTATACGTGCAATGCCGACGGACAGCAAGACTTTTGGATACTTAAAATTTCGCCCGAAGGAAAAATAATCTGGAACGAAACCTATCGCGGAAAAGGTACGGCAAACACCATTACGCACAATCAAAACAATGAAATTATTGCTGCCGGATACAATTATATCATCAAAATATCGGAGGCGGGAACAAAAATTTGGGAACAAAAATTGTCGGAAGGAAAAAAAATTGAGGAAATTATCACAAATGCAGATCAAACTTTTACCGCAACCGGACATGCTTACAATTTTAAAGAAAAAACAAAAAGTAATTTCTGGTTTGCAAAATATTCCCAATCGGGAAACATCATCTGGGAAAAAGAATACGACAGAGAAAATCGGCACGACAAAGCCTACTCGGCAGCTCCTACAAACGACGGAAATTATCTGATTGTCGGACTGACCTCAAACGAAGACGATACGGACGATGATATTTGGATTTTGACCTTAGACGAAAAAGGAAACAAACAAAGCGAAAAACTGTTTGGAACTGAAAAAAACGAAAAATATCCGCAAATACGCATCGCTTCCGACGGGAAAATTTATGTTTCAACCTCAATTGGTCTCGAAGCTGACTTCGTTGTTTTTACGTATTGACTTTGGGGAAAGAAAATAGCAAATTGCATTTTAGAAAAAAACAATATCTTTGCCCGCTCATAAAAACAACAGGCAACAATGAATTGTGTGAAAGATATTGAAATAGGAAATTATACCTACGATTTACCGGACGAAAAAATAGCAAAATACCCGAAAAAAAACAGAGACGAAGCAAAATTATTGATTCTGAAAAACGGGAAACTCTCGGAAGATGTTTTTAAGAATATTTCTGCGGTAGTTTCTGCCCAGCAATTGATAGTAAGAAATAACACAAAAGTAATTCAGGCGCGCCTGCTGTTTCACAAACAAAGCGGAGCGCGCATTGAAATTTTTTGTCTAAAACCCAAATATCCCGCAGATTTTGCCATGAATTTTCAGGAAACAGAAAAATGTGTCTGGGAATGCACTGTGGGCAATCTGAAAAAATGGAAAAACGGCGTTTTAGAAAAAACAATCAAAGTGAATGATTGCGAATTGAAGATAAAAGCAACAAAAATTGCAAGAAACGAAAAATATGTTGATGTTGAGTTTTCGTGGAACAATTCGGCAGTTTCATTTTCGGAAATTTTGGAAAGTATCGGACAAACACCAATTCCGCCGTATTTGTCGAGAAAATCAGAAACAAGCGATAAAATTCGCTACCAAACCGTTTATTCAAAGCACAAAGGCTCGGTGGCAGCACCAACTGCGGGTTTGCATTTTAGCGATGAAGTAATAAACTTATTGAAAAACAAAGGAATACGCTTTGTCGATTTAACATTGCATGTCGGAGCAGGCACGTTTGTTCCTGTGAAATCGGCAAAAATTGGCGAACACAACATGCACACAGAACTGTTTTTTGTAAATCGAGATTTGCTCCATGCGCTGCTTTGCAATTTGGGAAAAATCATTGCCGTCGGAACAACAACGGTGCGCACGCTTGAAAGTCTCTATTGGCTTGGCGTGAAAATTATCAAAAACCCCAATATCAAGCCGACACATCTCAAAATAACACAATGGGGAGTATATGAATCAGAGACAGATATTTCCCCCAAAACGGCATTGACCGCCTTGCTTGCTTACCTTGATAAACACAAGCGTGAGTATTTTCAGAGCGAAACCCAAATAATTATTGTGCCGGGATATAAATTTAGGTTTGTAAATGCCATGTTTACGAATTTTCATCAGCCGCAAAGCACCTTGTTGTTGCTGATAGCAGCATTTGTCGGGAACAAATGGAAAGAACTTTACGAGTATGCTCTGAAAAATAATTTTCGCTTTCTGAGTTACGGCGACAGCTCATTTTTAGTGCCTGATGCCTCTGTTTTTGTGTAATATTTGAGCCTGATTTTTTTGTAAACTTGTAAAAAAAAGATAAGAAGAACAGAACAATAATTGGCAATTTTTAGAAAAAAAACTACCTTTATTGTTTGAATAGAAAATAAAGTATAAACAAAACACAAATTAAATATCTTTTATTATGAAGGCTAAGAATTCCCTGATTTTAATGTTATTGTTTTTTTCCGTAATTTTTGCTTACAGATGCGGAAACGAACCCCAAAAAGAAACAAAGCATGAATCTGTCAGCAACGAAAAACCGCAAAAAAAAGCACGCACCCCCAAAAATAAGACTAAAGAAAAAGTAATCTTTTATGATTTGCCTTCGCCCATTGAAATGGCAAGCATGTTAAATCATGAAAAAGCATTGTTTTATCTTGAAATTTTAGCACCTATTGATAATATTGACAAATATTATTCTGCATCGAGTCAAGCACTTATGCTTGGTATTCTCGGAGTAGATTTGGGATACATCAAAAATTTTGAACAGCCACAAGAGGCAATAAAATATCTTGCAGTTATCAAAAGAATGACCAAAAAAATCGGGATTCCTATTGAAGAAACCCAAAAGGCGTTTGAGTTGTTGGAACAAGGAAAAGAAGAAAAAAACATTCTTTTAAGTATCATCTCTGAAACATATAACACAACAGATGAGTATTTGAAGAAGAACGATCGTAACAGTTCGGCAGCACTTATTTTACTCGGCGGTTGGATTGAAGCACTGCATATTGCCACCGAAATCTATAAACGCGAACCAAACAATAGCGAAATCCTGAATAGAATAGCAGAACAAAAGTATTCTTTAAATACTATTGTTGAACTACTTAGCAATAATCAGTACGATAATATTGTTGAGAAATATTTGCAAAAAATTTTGGTTTTGAAAAAAATATACGATGAAATTGAAATCAAATTCAAAAAAAGTGATGTTCAAATTGATACAACAAAAAAAGTAATAACCTTAAACAATCAGAGTGAGATTCGTATTTCGGCAGAAAATGTCAAAAGAATCAGCGATATGGTTGATAAATTAAGACTGACAATTTTGAAATATTGAGAAGAAAAAAAGCATACGAAACACACAGCAGCATGATTATTTGCTCGGAAAACGGAAGTCGGAAAACAAAAACTTCCAAACTTTTAACTTCCAACTTCCCTTTTCCATCTTCTAACTTCTAATTTAAGACACAAACCTATGAAGAAAAGCGTATTATTATTTTTGTTTGGGACTTTATTTATCCAACTGTTCGGGCAACTTAGCGAGGGCGGCATTCCTCCGAGTTTCAGCATTGATATGGATAAATCTTTAACTTTTAAAGACATTAGTTCTGAAAAAGATTTCCGAAATTTGCGCTCAGAGGAACAAAATATTCCGGGAACTCCACTGAAGTTTGCAAAAGTGTTTGACGTTCGGCTAAATACTGAAAATTCAGGACAATGGCACACAACAAAACAAGGCGATAAGATTTGGCGGCTCGGATTGCGCTCGCGAAATGCCTTTTCGCTTAATTTTACTTTTACGAAATTTAAACTAAAACAAGGCGAAAAAATTTTCGTTTACGACATTGCAAAAAAATACATTTTAGGCGCATTTACCTCCGAAAACAATAATCATGCGGAATTGCTTGCGGTGTCTCCGCTTCCGGGCGACGAGATTATTGTCGAGCTTTTTCAGCCGAAGCAAATTAGCGGCATTCCTGATCTTGAAATCGGGAAAATCGGACACGACTACAAAGGCTTATTTTTGTTCGACGACAAAGAAAAAATTCGCGGAACAGCCTCGCAAACTTGCGAAGTGAATATCAATTGTCCGCAAGGCGACGACTGGCAGATTGAGAAACGTTCGGTGTGTAAACTTATCATTAACAATAGCGATATTTGTACAGGCTCATTGTTAAACAATACGGAAAACAACGGAAAACCTTTGGTGCTTACCGCCAATCACTGTTTTGAATCGGCTCCGAACGTTACGAACACGCTTTTTATCTTTAATTACGAATCGGAAAACTGCGAGGGATATTTGGGTTCTACCTCCATGTCGATTTCCGGAGCAAAACTCTTGGCAAAACCGCCTGAGAAAAAAATGGATTTTATTCTGCTCGAAATGTTTCACATGCCGCCGGAAACCTACAATCCTTATTATGCCGGCTGGAGCATTGACCCGACTCCAAGCCGAAAAACAACATGTATTCATCACCCTGACGGCGACGTGAAAAAAATATCAATAGATAAGGATCTGCCTGAAATCAGCACGATTTCGCACAGCACTTTTTTAGACAATTCTTTTTGGAAAATTGCCGAATGGGACCTCGGCGCAACAGAAAAAGGCTCGTCCGGTGCGCCTTTGTTTGACCACAATCATAGAATTATCGGCGGACTTTATGGCGGAGATGCATCTTGCGAAAATCCCATAAACGATTATTTCACAAGACTCGACATGGCATGGAACACATTTGACAACCCGAAAGAACACTTAAAAACATGGCTCGACCCGATAAACTTAGGAGTAACAACAATGAACGGATTAGACTTTTACAACCCGACAGCAGATAACGATGTGGTGTTGTTAGAAATTCTTGAGCCGAAAGACGAATATTGCAGTCTGGGGAATATAAATCCGAAAATAAAGCTAAGAAATGCCGGAAATAATGTACTGACAAGTGTAAAAATTAAAGTGAAATTTGACGACAATCAGGAAACACTTATCGACTGGAACGGCGAATTGCCCCAAAATACCACGACAGTAATCGCGCTGCCGGACGTTAATTTGCTTGAAGGAAAACACACTTTGAGAGTTGAATTGACCAAGCCGAATAATGTAGATGACGAAAAACCAAAGGATAATTTTTTAGATAAAAATTTTCAGGTTTTTACCGGACAACATGTTTCCTTGTTGCTGAAAACAGATAAATTTGGTTTTGAAACTTCGTGGGAACTTGCAAGTTTGAACAACAATACCATGCTTTATAATGGCGATAATTATAATAACGACAGCGAAATTTATAAAGAATTTTGCTTAAATACAGGCTGTTATTCGTTTACAATCTACGATAAAGCCCAAGATGGAATTTGTTGTGCAAATCATTTGGGCGAATATACCCTGAGAAACGAATTTACAGGCGAAGCGATTAAAGTTGGTGGTGCTTTTAAAACCCACGAACGCACAGACTTTTGCATTAATACCGATTTTTTTAACAAAGACGTGGCAATCACGCAAGTTTTCAATATAAACGAAAGATATTGCAGTCCGGAACAATTGAAGCCCAAAATAGAGCTTCGGAATTTAGGAAAAGAGCCTCTTCGCAATTGTACGATTACTTATTTGCAAAATAATACGGAAATTTTTTCTATTGCCTATGCCGAATCGCTCAACAGTATGGAATCCGACACCTTTGAATTGCCGGAAATCACGATTCCATCAGGCGAGTTTGAGCATGAGTTTCGGGTTTCGTATCCCGATGACGAAAATATTGAAAATAATAGTTTAAATATCAAGACAATAACAGAATATAGCGAATTGCTTTCGTTGGAAATTGTTACAGATTTATTTGGCGACGAGGTAACATGGGAAATTCTCGACAGCGACGAAAACAGACTTTTTTCAGGCGGACCTTATCGTCAAGATCTTGTCAATACCATTTACCACGAATTTTGTTTGCCTTTTGGCGAGTGCTATCGCTTTATAATGAACGACAACGGTGCCGACGGTATTTGTTGCAGATACGGAAAAGGAAAATTCCTGCTTAAAAATGAATTTACTTCAGACACAATAGCTTTTGGCAAAAAATATGGCGGGCAAATCAAAGAAGAATTCTGCATGTGGACAAGTAATATTGATGATGAAGAAATTACTTCGGAGTTTTTGATTTATCCGAACCCAACAAGTGGAATCTTTCACTTGAACTACCGCCGATTAGGTGAATTTTCAGTTGAAATATTCGATATTTGCGGAAAATTGCTCGAGAACATAAAAGGTGTTTCGCAAACCCTTGATATTGATTTAAGTCAGCAACATAGTGGAATTTATTTTGTGAGGCTAAAATCGCAAAAACATACAATTACTAAAAAAATTATGGTAAAGAAATAAAGTCAAACGCGGACTTCTAAAAACAGTAAAAATCAGAATTTTCAGGAAATAATGCTTGCATTTATTAAAATTTGCATTTTTAGAAAAGTCCTGTTAAATTTTAAATATAAATCCTGCATTCATAGCCATTGCTTCGTGGCGTATGTCAAGTTGCGGGTTGTTTTTATCTATCGACCTGAAACCTACGGTGTAGCACAGATCAATCATGAGGCTTAAAGTCGCACTTTTTTGAAGCACAAAGCCTGTTCCGAACGAAAAACCGGTATCAAAAAAGTTTGTTTCAGCTTCAATGTTTTGGTTGATGGTTTCGGATAGAATCACATGGCTTATTGTCAATGTACGTTCTTCCATTTTGCGTTTCCCCCTGATTCTTGCCGAAAGCAGAAACGCAGCATAAGGACCGCCAAATACGCTCATTTTTACTTGATTTCCGACTGTCATTTTCAGCAAAATCGGAATTTCAAGATAATTGTAATGATAGTTATATTTTTTTGTTATCAAAGTTGTTATTGTTCCTAAGGCTTCTTCAAAGTAACATCCGCGTTCGGTGTAATTCAATTCGGGACGAAGAGACAAAAAAGAATTTAGCTTATAATCAACAAATCCACCAAAGCACCAACCGAATTTTATGTTTGCATATTCGTCGCTGTCTTCGCCTGTGATATTCGCAAAATTCAAACCTCCTTTTGCTCCAAACAAAATTTTTTGTGCCAGAATATTTTGGTGTATTGTGCAGAAAAAGATACAGATGATAAAAATATGGATTTTACGCATCGTTTTGTTTATTCGTTAAAAGCTACAAATATAGACATTTCCGCTTTGTGTGTGTTAAAACTTTGATTGATTTTTTTCAACAGAGATAAGTCATAATCGTGATAATCTGAATTTTTATTGAATGCAATTCAATCCCGGCGTGTTTTATTCTTCTCCTGTAATCGCAAGCGATAAGCCTCTTATTTTTTCAAAACGTTTTATAACTTTTTCTGATTCCTTTTTTCGAATACGAATCAGAATCATGCAATTTAATTCAAAAGATTGCTTGATTTGCTCAATATTTTCTTCTTTAATGACGCGCATTACATCATTCATTAAGGGATATTCAAAGCTTAATTCCACGATATCATTTACTGTTTTTTCGATAATTGTTGCATCATGAATAGCATTTTCCGAAGCTGTTTTATAAGCATTTACCAATCCGGGAATGCCGAGTTTTGTTCCTCCGAAATAGCGGACAACCACAATCAAAATGTTGGTGAGATTATGTGATCTGATTTGTCCGAAAATAGGAGGACCTGAAGAATTTGCCGGTTCGCCGTCGTCGCTTGCCCGCCAGATATTTCCTTCGGGTTTAAGCCTGAAAGCATAGCAATGATGCCGCGCATCGTAATATTTTTTTCGCAGCCGTTTTTGAATCTCTGATATTTCTTCTTCGGTAGTTACAGGAAAAGCAAATGCGAAAAATTTACTTCCTCTGTCCTTAAATATTCCTTCCGAAGGTTTTTCTATGGTATAATAAGTGTCGTTCATTAAATATGATTTTTACGAAACAAGTTTTTCGTATAATTCATTGAAAACTTAGAATTTAAAGTAATTACTAAAAACACAATTCCTGTTCGGTTCTAAAGTGTTGATAGTACAAATTTACGACTTTTCAGAATTTATCGCCTATTTTTTCTTGTTTTTATTTTCGAAATGCCGTAAGTTTGTATCAGTCATCGACTTTCCTTAATTTTGCTGCTTTTTGTTGTTCAAACAATAAACCGAAAACAATTAATAATCAAACAGTGATGTATGAAAAAGTATTATGATATTTTGGGTATCTCACAAAACAGTTCTGAGAATGAAATCAAGCGCGCTTACAGAATTTCTGCAAAAACACTTCACCCCGATGTAAACACTTCACCCGACGCACACGAAAAATTTATTGAATTGAACGAAGCATATATTTGCTTGTTGCATCAGAAAGAAAACAAAAATAATTTCAACAAATATGCAAGTTACTATAAACAAGCCGCAAGTATGCGCAAAAGCCGCGAAGAAATCTACAAAGAATGGCAACGACGACGAAGAGCCCAAGCAAGAGCCCAAGCTGCAAAACATGCAAAAATGAAATATGAAGCATTTATCAATTCCAAACTTTACAAATCGGCTTTAGTGCTTTACAAATTGGTCGATATCTTATATGTTTTCATGGGATTCATGATTGTTTTTGTGCCATTTCTTACCGTTATCTTAAACGGAATTGAAGAGGAGAAAATCGCCATTACCATTATTGCCTTGCTATTCACAACTATTTTCGGAACAAGCATGGTTATTATGATTTTAAAACCGGATTTATTAAAAAAAATCAAACATTAATTTTTGTATTTTCGGATTAAGTAGACAAGCAAAATGTAGCAAATATGGCGGAAAAAATTTGTTTTTTACTACAGTTCTTCGTTATTATGAGCTTTTTTATTTTTGAGGGTTATCGGCGTCATGTATGGTTCTTTCCCTGCAAAAATGATTGCTAGTTTTATGATATTTTCGGGCTTAATTTTATTTTCTAATAATTCTGTGTAATATTTATTTTTAACTATTTGATTTAAAGCTGATTTTATTTCATTATTTACTCGTTTAATAAAATCCTTCTTTGCTTCCGAATTTCCTCGCTTTTTGATGCTTTTGATTTCAATTACCACACCATTGTTATTCTTATCGTGCGGAATAAGCATTATGTCGTAACGTCCTTCGCCGCTTTCTTTATTAGATTTTATGATGTAATCATCTTTTAGTATTGTAAGTAAGCCAAGGGTATAAACATGATAAATTTGTTCAAACATCCTTCCCAATTGGGTTCTTTAATACTTTTCAGTGAAATATTTATTACGGGATATTTATTTTGATGTTTTTCACAAAATTCTCTTTCTTGCGCTATTTTAAAATCGGCAAACAATTTTTTGCTTTCGGGTTTTTGAATATCAAAAAAATGCTCAATCATGGATAAGTTTAAGGTCTTGCCGAAACGTTTGGGGCGTGGTATTAAGAGAATGTCATTTTTATTATTGTAAAAATCATATATCAACATTGTTTTGTCCACAAAGTAATGTCCGTTTTTTACCATTAATCCGAAGTCGGAACGTCCTATTTTTAATGTTTTTTTCATTTGTTTATTTCTTTTGTTGTTGGGGCGTAAGATTTTACACCCTTATACTTTCTACAAATTTACGATTTTATTTTGATAATCTGTAATATGCTTGTGTATTTTCCTGTCTCTACGTATTGATTTTAAAAGTTTAAATCACTTCATTTTCTTTTGCTGCCGAGAAATATGTTGCAGAAATTGAATTTTATTTCAAGATTGAAGAAGATAAATGTATATTTTTGCAAGAGAATCTTTTCAAGCTACCATAAAAAATTAAAAACTCATGAAAAAACCTTTTTTGACATTACTCATCTCTGTATTCATTTTATCAGTTTACGCACAAGCAGATAAATCTGATTGGGAAGCAGGAATCCCCGACGGTTGTACAAGCATTACGGTAGGGAAAAAAGCTACGGCAGACGGTTCGGTTATCACATCGCACACCGACGACAGCCACAGAACGCGCTCATGGATAGACATTGTTCCGGAAAAAAAACACGAAAAAAACGCCAAATCAACAATGTATAAAAGGGTGGCTTGTGATAGTTTTGCAATGCCGAGCTATGCTCACAACCCGATTGGGGACATTCCCCAAATAGAAAAGACGTACGGTTTTGTAAACACGGCTTATCCGTGTATCAACACAAAGCAACTTGCTATTGGAGAATCGACCTTTGGCGGGCGCGAGTCCTTACAATCGGATAAGGGATTGATAGATTGCCAAAGGCTATGCCAACTTATGCTCGAACGCTGTACAAATGCCAGAGAAGCAATAAAAATGGCAGGAGAATTGACCCAAAAATACGGCTGGAACGATTACGGAGAGTGTTTGACAATTGCAGATAAAAAAGAGGTTTGGCATTTGGAAATTGTAGGTCCGGGAAAAGGAAAAACAGGCTCAATTTGGGTTGCGCAGCGCGTTCCGGACGACCACGTTTCTGTCAATGCAAACGGAAGCCGAATCAGGCAGATAGACCTGAAGAATAAAGACTATTTTATGGCTTCGGAAAATATTTTTCAAGTGGCAAAAGACAGCTCGTGGTGGAATCCGAAAGACGGTGCATTCGAGTTTTGTTATGCTTACGCTCCTAAAAGTCGCACTTCCTATGCTGTTCGCAGGCGCGAATGGAGAGTCTTGGACATGGTGGCTCCGTCCTTAAAACTCAATCCCGCCTCGGAAAACTATCCCTTTTCGGTCAAACCGGACAAGCCCGTAAGCTTGGACAAACTCATTGAAATATTTAAAGACTATTACGAAGGAACTCCTTATAATTTCGTAAAGGACATTACCTGCACAGACAAAAACGGGAAAACGATTATCTCGCCAATGGCAAATCCATTTATGCCTTATGATATGAATGATATTTTCAAGATAAACGGCGGCTGGGGACGACTCGGCGAAAGAACCATTGCGCGTTGGTACACAATGTATGCAACCATAATTCAATGTCGCGATTGGCTGCCCGACGAAATCGGCGGACTTGTTTGGCTTGCTCAAGACAATGTGGCATCGAGCATCTACATCCCGGTATATGGCTCGGTAACAGACTTGCCCGATTCGTATAAAAAACCCGGAAGAATAAGCGGATATTCAAGAGAATCGGCATGGTGGGCTTTCAATAGGCTCGGCACACTCGCGGCTCAACGCTGGGGCGATATGAGAAACGATGTGGACGAAAAATGGATTCCGTTGCAAAATGAATTGTTGAAAAACCAAAAATCAATCGAACAAGAAGCACTTAAAATTAAAAACATCAACAAACGAATTGAATTTCTTACAAAATATACGAATAAATGGGGAAATAAAGTTGTTAATGATGCTTTGAAACTCGGTGATTTTCTGTGGACAAAATACGACGAAAAATTTTAAGCCTTTATTACTATAAACTTATTTTTCGTTTCAACGTAAATATTTGCCTTGTAACGAGAAAATTAACAATAAACCTATGTTACAAAAAATCGCGTTGTTCTTTGTTTTTATAATTTCGGCGTTTTCAGCAACTTCTCAAACAAGGGAAGATTTTATCCGAATGATTGAAAACGAAGATTTTACAAACTTCAAAGAGGAAATAAAAAAAATAGACAACCTGAACAAGCCTTTCAACGATGGTTTTAGCTTGCTGTGCTATGCCGTGATGCTGGAGAAGAAAAAATTTGTAGAACATCTGCTGAAAAATGGTGCGGACATAAATCAGCAATGTTGGAAAAAAACGCCTTTAATGTATGCTACGAAGAAAAAAACACAAATAGATATTCTGAAATTTCTGATTTCTAAAGGCGCAGACGTGAACATTGAAATCGACGGGGCTACGGCATTCTATTATGCAATTAAAAACAACAACCAAATGGCAATCGATACCTTGCGATTGCTAAACAAAAAACAATTAAAACTAAGAGGAGCTGATGGTCCGTATTTGACGAAAAATAAAGATAAAATCATTCAACTAAATGTAGATACAACAAATCAGTTGGTTATTACTACCTTGTCCGAATTTCCAGAAAAGATAAGAGTACATACTCCGGACAATAAATTTTTCGATGTTCGGCTTTGCGAGTTAAAGGATGAAAAAAAATGTGTTTTCAAGAAATCAAAAAAAATTTTTGTAATTTCTGATATTGAAGGCAATTATTATGATTTTGTGAAGACCTTGAAAAATAACAAAATCATCAACGACAAGTTTGAGTGGACTTTCGGCAAAGGCGATTTGGTTTTGGTTGGCGATTTTGTGGATAGAGGAAAAGACGTAACCCCTGTTTTATGGCTGATTTATAAATTGGAAAGCGAAGCCCAATTTCAAGGCGGGAAAGTGCATTTCATTTTGGGAAATCATGAAGTAATGCTTATGCAAGGCGATGTGAGGTATGCACATGCAAATTATCAAATTTTATCGTATCGAACAGGCATTCCGATACAGGATTTTTATGCACCAAACACTTTTTTAGGTGCTTGGTTTCGCACAAAAAATGTGGTTGAAAAAATAGGCGATTATCTTTTTGTACATGCCGGCATAAGCGACTATGTGAAAAATATGAATCTTTCGTTGAAAGAAATTAATCATATAGTTAGAAAAAATATTGACACGCCCGATTCAACATTGTCATCAAAAGCGAGTTTGCTCATGAACAGCTACGGACCTTTATGGTTTCGCAATTATGTTACAAGCTACCGAGACAAGCCGAAAATAACAATGGAAAAGCTTGATGAAATTCTTGCGCATTACAATGCGAAACATGTAGTTGTGGGGCATTGTGTCGTAAAGGACATTTCTTCGGACTACGAGGGGAAGGTCATTCGGATTGATGTTAATCATTACAAAACGAAAAGTGCCGGTATTTTAATCAATAAAAAGCAAATATACAAAATGTCGGAAGACGGTGAAAAAGAGCTTTTGTTCTCTTTGCCGTAAGATTTGTTTGTTCCTCATTTGTAAGCGGGCATTTTTATGCTGTGTTTCTTTGTTGTCAGGGGGTTAAAATTCCCATTTTGCTCCTACTGTGGGCATGACTTCAATATCGTCATCAAAGGTAAAGAAGTTTTTACTGATTTCAACTTCTCCTCCAACAGCAAAATGCGAGTTCAGCTTGAACCAGAGTTGAGGTTCTGTAAGAAAAACGGCACGTTTTCCGTCTCGTTTGCCTTGATTGTTGTAATCGTCAGATGTCCATAAATCAACAAATCCGCAAAATGTGGCTTTGTTGTTGAAAAGCGGAAAATGCCATACGCCGGTAAATTGGAAATCTGCACTTTTTGCATTTTTCTCAGCACGATAGTAATAACTCGTTGAAATGGTGTATTTTCCTATTTTTATAGGAATACTGATGCCTGCAAGCCAAGCATGGTCAATAAACATTCCGTCGTTATACGAAAATGCAAGCTCCATAAACTTTATTTTTGGAATTTTCAGTGTCCTGACAATTTCCCAATAGGCAAACGACATTCCATTTTCCCTGTCGTCATAGTCCATATCCACAAACCAGAAAGTTGTTCCCATTGAGTCGGGTTTAAACATTTCTAAGGTAGTTGTGAAATATTTTCTGTTTTTTTTCATTTTTCCGTCTCGTGCTTCACCAAAATCATAATGGAGTTGTATGTTTTGGCTAAAGCCTAATGTTAAAATGCTTAAAAAGAAAGCAAAAAGAAGTAAATGTTTCATCTGTTTATATTTTTATGAACGATTAGTGATGGGTGATAGGTGATTTTTCTCCCGCCAAAGCAAACAAAAACATATCGCTTTGCCTTACGGCGCATTGGAAGGATTATTCTAATTGATAAAGAATTGACAAAGATAACGTAAGGTAATCTCTAAAAACAGCAACCTCCTGCATTGCTATTTTTAGAGATTACTTTAATTCATATTTTCAACAAGCATATATGTAAAAGTTTGATTTACAAGATGATATGCAATTTCACCAAACGAAATAGGAGCACTTATATTTTCGAACTTTTTACCTTCCAGCTCAAATATAAAATAGTTCATCATACAATTACAATTGAACGCTATACTACTGCTATCTATATTCTTTATTGCTTTCACAAATTCTTTCTGATAATCTATACAATGCGCACTTGCTATTTTATATTCTACATCTTTAAATACGGGAGCATATAATATAGCATTCTTATTTTCATGGTCAAAAATCATAGAAATATTTATTTTTGCACCGGCATAATCGGCTACTAATGGCAATTTGTCGTCCATTCCCATAGCAATTAAATAATCATAAAGCGATTGTTCCTTGCCATTTATGATACATCTATTTGAATTGTATCCATCTTCGAGGAAAGTTATAGTGTCGCCATCTCCTTGTTTATAAAGGTTTATGATTTCTAATCTGGCTAATTTATTTTCGGGTAGTTTAACGTGCATTGCTACTCCGGAATTTTCTAATTTCTGATTACTGTTATATGCTTTTGGTATTCTTTGTCCTACTTCTTCATATCTTACACCTGCGACCCAGCCCGTTAGCGGATTTTTATATAAACCGTTGTAGTTTGGCACTTCTAAAGAGAATTTTTTCATAACATTTGCCAATGCCGGAAATATCAATACTGTAAATCCATTCCCATATTCATCAGCCATAATGTTATTTATATTATCTTCGTTGTATTCTACAAGTTTGAAATCCTCTACTACATCTGTAATGTCGGTAACGTGAACTAAATCGGTACTAAAACAACAACCATCTTTATCCATAAAATATGGAATTGTTCCTGCTATCCAGTTTCCTTTTGGCAATTTATCTAAGTTTTTCTCGTCGCCTGCAAGTAATAATATTCTGTCGTCTTTTATCAAATCTATTACTTCGTCTGTATTGCATAAATATTTTTCCATATTTTTGTATTTTAAAGATTAAAAATAGTTTTCATATCATTTTTTACAGCCAATTCATATTTCTCACATAATGAGTGTATCTCGTCTATTGCAGTCTGAACAGTTTTTTTGTTATTTTTTATATTTTTTATAGCCTGATAAACTTTCATTTGCAATACATAATTAGTGAGTTTATATTGCTTATATCCTGTTACTAAAAAACGCCATTCAGGTCGTGTTTTATCCGGTATCATATTATTCTGTTTTTAAAACGAAAATCTAAATTAATTACTTTTGTGCTACAAATTTAGTTAAAAAATCATTACTAACTTACCTTACTCAGATCAAAAATTTGAATATTTAAAAAATATTTTTATATGTAAAGATTAATCCTTTGTTTTTCATTCAGTTAATAAAAATATTTTTTTATAATCTTTGTCGTCTGTATTGTTCAATTTTTCTCCTTTTCTCAAACCACTTTTATCATGGTTTTTTCCTTAGCGGTCAATTGCCCGAAAGGTTTGGCGGCGATTTTATTTTCGTTCAACACACGCACAACCTCAGCAAGCGAATCCTCTTCTACCGCAAGTAAAAGTCCGCCGCTTGTTTGCGGATCGCAAAGTATGTACATTTCGTTTTCTGAACGCAAATTTATGTTTTCTCCGTAACTTTCCCAATTGCGCATGGTTCCGCCCGGAATACATTTTTGCTGAATATAGGTTTCAACCTCCGGAAATACAGGAACTTTATTTATTTCGATAGTTGCAGAAAGTTTGCTTGCTTCGCACATTTCTGTCAGATGTCCTAAGAGTCCGAAGCCGGTAACATCGGTCATTGCTTTCACTCCGTGAAATTCTGCGAGTGTTTTGCCGATATTGTTTAACATTTCCATTGAGTTCTGAGCTATTTTTGCGTGTTCGGGTTTGAGTTTTCCTTGTTTCTGAGCCGTAGAAAAAATACCAACGCCTAATGGTTTTGTCAGCAATAGTTTGCAGCCTTTGGTTGCCGTGTCGTTTCGTTTTAGTTTGTTTATTTCCACCTGTCCGGTAACGGCAAGTCCGAAAATAGGTTCGGGCGTGTCGATGCTGTGTCCGCCGGCGAGGGAAATTCCGGCTGAACGGCAAACGTATCGTCCGCCTTCGACGACTTGCTGTGCCGTTTCCGGCGGCAATACGTTTACAGGCCACCCCAGAATGGCAATCGCCAAAATCGGCTTGCCGCCCATTGCGTAAACGTCGCTTATTGCATTCGCGGCAGCTATCTTGCCAAAGCTAAACGCGTCGTCGACAATTGGCATAAAAAAGTCTGTTGTACTGATGATTGCCATGCCGTTTTGCATATCATAAACCGCAGCATCGTCGCGCTTGTCGTTGCCGACCAAAAGACGAGGATTTTCAAACGGCAACAAATTGCTTTTTATGATTGAGTTTAAAACTTTCGGCGAGATTTTACAGCCACAGCCCGCACCGTGACTATATTGTGTTAATTTTATTTTGCTCATGTTTTTCTGCAAGCTTTATTAATGTTTTTGCATTTGCCAAATGATTGATTCCTGACAGAGAAATTTCTACAACATGCTTTTGCTCGCGTTTTTCAACGCCTTTTTGGTAGGCTTTGTCGTAGTAGTTCAGTGCCAAGATTGCCACTTCATGGTAATTGTTTTTTGCCAAAGCCTTGTGTGCGGCTTTGGCATTTTCTCTGCCTATGCGTTTTGCTATTCTGTCAATTGCGGCGGCAAGCACATCGTTTCCAAAATTGGTATATTCGTTTACAAGATGTTCGACCCTTTTTTCTTTATCAACACGAAGGAAATAAACCGTTTGTTCTCTTATTTGCTTAAACAAAGCCATCGGTATTTGCACATATCCGATGTTGATGCTTTCGTCTTCGACCCAAATGGGTTTATTGGCATCTAATTTTAGAAATTCGGCAAACAAATTGTTTTCAAATTGCTCGACTGTTGGTTGCGAACTTTCGCCGATTGCTCCGAAAGCAGAACCTTTGTGATGCGCTATTCCTTCAAGGTCAATTACCTGTTCTCCAAGATTTTTTAATTCTTTAAGCATGTAGGTTTTTCCTGTTCCGGTATAACCGCCAACAATTCTTAGTGTGAAATTGCGCTCAAAAAATCTCAACACATGATTACGAAATGCTTTATAGCCTTTTTCGATTACAAAAACCTCTGCAAACCCCTTGGCGAGCAAATGTTCGGCAAATGATTTGCTTCGCATTCCGCCGCGCCAACAATGTATCGCTACGGGCAATCCTTTGGCTGCTTCGCGGCTTTTTTCAAGAAAGTATTCTAACTTTGGTTCAACATATTTATATCCCTGCTCAATTGCTTTTTCTTTTGATTCTTGCACATAGATTGTTCCCACATCTGCGCGCTCTTGGTCTGAGAACAAGGGAATATTTACCGCATTTGGAATATGTCCTTTGGCAAATTCGCCGGGCGAACGCACGTCGATAATCGGAATAGATTGTTTTTGTTTGTAATAGTCAGAAATTTTGAGTTCTTTTAACATCGTGGTAAAAGTAATTTTGAAAAATGCTGTCCCAAACGGCTTTGCCTCTTCAGCAGAAGCAAAGTGCTTGCGGGGCTTACATTATTTGAGCAAAACCATGGTTGCGCCCCAACCGTATTCTCTGAACGAAGCATCTTGAAACGTATATTTTTTGTATTTGTAGCTCAATGCGCTGCGAACTTCCATTTTCAATTTCCCGTTTCCGACACCGTGAATGAAAACAATGCGTTTGAGTTTGCTTTTGATTGCCTGCTGCATTTTTTTCTCAAAAATATCCAATTGAATCTGAAGCATTTCTTTTGCCGTCAAACCTTTCTCGTCTTCAATCAGCTCGTGAATATGAAGATCTACAACCTCTTCTTCCGGTGTGTTTTGCGCTTTAAACCGTTTGGGAGCGTTCAGCTGTTTGTTCTGATGTTCTTTCTGGTTTATTATCTTTTTCACGTCTTGCTTGCTGAGTTGGTTTACTTCTTCTAAAAGAAGATTTTCACTTGCAATGGTAAGAACGAAAGAAGGTTCGTCGAAAAAATCGTTTTCTTTGTATGTTCTTAATTTAAAATATTTTAGCGGATTGATTTTTAGTTCTTTTTCAACAACACTTTGTTTCGGGTATTTTCCGGTTTTGAATGGCAAAATCTGAACGATGAAACAATCAAAGCTATTCAATTTTGATCGTTCTATTTTATTTACCAAGACCTTCAGATTAGGTTCTATTGTGCCTGATTTTAGGCTGCGTAAGTCATTCTGTTCCGGAACGGCAATGTTGTAAAACAGGAAATAATTGCTGTCGTTAATCAAATAAGTTTGCAGATCCGAGTCGTTTGCTCGTTTCGGATTTGTCGGGACAAAGGCAAAAAACACATTCAACGTATCGTCCGGATTTTCGTACGTCGGCTCTTCAAATATTTCGTCAAAGGTCTGAGGCTGTTTCTTTTCTTTTTTTTGCGGTTTGGGTTCGTCAAAAGGCTGTGCATGAAAAAAATTCGTAAGCTTGTGTTGTGTTGGTTCTTCTTCCTCAATCAAAATCAGCTCTTTGATTAGTGTCGGAATTTCAAAACCATCTTGATTTAAAACTTTAACTGTTTTTTTATCAATGAAATCAGTAACAATGCCGCCGCCAACTTCATTCAGAAATTTTACTTTGTCTCCTTTTTTTATCTTCATTTTGTAGTAATGTTATTCAAAAATCTTTTTACGGAATTTCTAATTTTTTAAACGCAACAAAATTAATAATAAATTTCAGACAATTTTCTTTTTCTACTTTGTAAAGTTTATTTCCTTTGAACGGAATAGAAGTTCTGAGGAGAAAAAAATTAAATATTAAAAATTCTAAAAAGCTATTTTACAACTTTATAGCCTAAAATGTTACATCTCGTCCTTAAATATGAGACACATCAATGAATTGTTGAAAAAGCAATCGTTCGCCCCAAAAAATAAGCCAATTTTGGCTCCGAAAGTTCTAAAATCTTTTCAAAAGATCCTGCAAGTCGGCATTTTGCAAATAATCGGCAAAAAAACCGTCTTGCACAAACATAATTTTATTTTTCAGTCCTTTATCAAACGATGTGTTTAAATGTTTAAATGACTTTTGGGTGTTATTTTCAGCAATTTCCCAACAAGCTTTCAAGTATTCGGCTTCCCAGTCGTTCGGGCGAAAAAAAGTGAATATATCCAACATTTTTTTGGCTCTTTTCGTATCCTTGTTTTTTAAAAAACGCTTGTATTGTATAGACGTGGATAAACATACCAGATTTTCCATTCGTTTTGCTCTAAAATAAACATCGCCGGAAGTTGTTTTTTTCATGCTTTGCACTTTCTCAACTTCTTTTTTCCACTTTTTGGCATCAATTTGTGGCGCAGGATTTTGCAATTCAGCTTTAATAAGCGTCAAATAACGCATCACTTCATTGTTTTCCTTATTGATTGCAGAAACAAAATCTGTTTGCAATTGTTGCAAGTTGAATTGTTTGTTGAAATTCAGGAATGCCTTTTTCGGAAACTTCAAATCAATCAGTCCGTCGAGGTCGCTCAAACAACACCGAATCAGATAACCGGAATAAAACGGCATTCCTGCTTTTTCGGCATCGCGCATTTCTTGTCCGGCATTCATATAGTAACTATCTACGACAACAGGTTCTTTTTTCATTTTTCCTCGTTGTATTGCCTGAATCGTAATCCACTCTAAGGCAATATTTAACTCTTTTTCGCCGGGCCATTCGTGCGTTCCGTTAAACAACAGCATTCGGTGCTTACACTTTTTTGTTGCAAGGCTCAAATCTGTTTTCACAAGTTCGCCATAGTTCATATCTTCGAAGCCAATAATTCCGAAATAATCAAGATCTGCAACATTCTGATTCTCGGAAATATATCCTGCTCCGCAAGCGATCAAACCGGCAAAATCGGAAGAATTTGCAAGCAAATATCCTGCTACACGCGCTCCTCCTGAAAAACCGCACAAATACACACGCTCCGGATTTATTGCCAAGCGTTTGTAGCAATCTTCAAACATTGCATTTGCTGCCCGATGAATTTCCTCTATTTTCCCATTGCGCGAATTGTTCGAGCCAATAATCAAGTATCCGTATTTTTCTGCCGCATCTTTAAACAGCGCAACGGGCAAAGCGCCGCGCCCTTGCGAATCAAAACAAAAAACGACGGGGTGTTTCTTTGCCGGATTGTAAGAATAAGGCAAATACATGGCATAACTTTGCAAACTGTCGCTTTTGCACACAATTTTCGAGTGAACAACACCTCTTTCAAACTCTTCTTTCGCCTTATTTTGCTCCTTGTTGTTCCCTGAACACGAACAAAATAACGCTCCTATGAATAAAACAATGATGTTGATATAATTTTTCATACGTTTATTTTTTTAGTTAGAAGTGGGAAGTTGGAAGTGGAAAGTTTTGTTTTCCGTCTTCCGTCTTCGAGGCTTCAAAGGTAATAAAAGCAAGTTTGATGAGAGAAAATCGGGAGGCAATTTTGTTGCAAATGCTTAAAATTTAAGTTTGTTTATGTCTTTCCAGCGAAGATTTTCGTCGTTATGCACCTGAGTCTTCATTTTTTTTGAAGAGTTAAATTGCTTTTCTTTAGGAATTTCTGTAATATCTTTAAGTTCTATTCGGTTTACTACGAATATTTGTCCGAGTTTCATGTCGGCATGTTCGTTTTTTCTAAAAATGTAGCGTTTTGTTATTTTCCCCGATGCGTTCCAGTGAATATTTTTCGGGAAATATTTACCCTTAAAACGCTGATACATGATTTTTTCATAAAACTTGGGTTTTTTTATCGAAATTCCCATTGCGAACAAAATAGGACGCGCCAAAAGCGGAATTACAAAATCGCCTTTATGTTCAATCGAAACCACAGCAAAATTTTCAATATCAATATAAATTGTTCCGTGCTGGTGCATTCCGTCAATTTTTTTCTTTGATTTGAATTTAATCGACTGAATTTTTCGCCCTTCAAACAAATCAATCGTGCCAAAACGGTATTCAAACTTATCAAGCATCAACGTGTCGAGATACGAGGCATTATTGTTTTTCACAACATCAAAATACAAAACGGTTTCAGGTCCGCCAAATGCCAAACCCTCAATTTCGTTTGCATTGTTCAAGTTGATGGTTAAAGTATTTTCGTCGTTTTCTTGGTCTTGTTTTTTTGTTTTTTCGTTTTGCTGCTCAGGATTTTTTGTTTGTCGTTGTTGTCTTTTAGCCTGTTTTTGTTCTTGTTTCTTGCGTTTCTTTTCAAATTTTTTGTGCATAAACTCAAGTTTTTTCACATCATCGTGTTTTTTATACAACAACAATTGATGTTGATTTTTAATCGTGTCAGTATATTTCGGGCAATACGATTTGAAAACAGCTTCTGTTTTATGAATATATCCGTTATTTTCAATCAAATCTTCATTATAATAGCCGATAATCTGAAAGGGTGTTGAAGCGTAGTTTTTCTCGGCAAATTCAATTGCTCTTCTGATATAATCGCTTGGCGATAAAGGCGAAACGTTTACTTCATTCAGCATAACCGTTTTGGCGTTCATTTTGATGATAAAAGACGTTCCCTCGGCAAGCTGATCGAGTTTTTTCATGTAGTTTTCATATCCTAAAAAACTGACAATCAAGGTGTCGTTTAAGGTTGATTCAGGAAAAGTAAAGTCAAACTCCCCGTTTTCATTGCTTATTGTTCCCAACAAATGGTTTTTCAGACTGATAGCAGCAAATGCAAGCGGCTCGTTTGTTTCGCAATCAATTATTTTTCCTGAAATAGATTTATGGCTTTGCCCGAAAGTAAGCAGGCAATTAAACAGCAATAAAAAAAAGAAATTCCACTTTTTATTTGTCATAATTTATATGCTTTTCGTTATGTTTTTTTTTACAAATTGCGTATCAATTCCGAATTAAAAAATCTTTCAAGTGGCGATACAAAGGATCAAAAGCAAGGTAATCGACCAAAACAAGTTCTTGATTATCGTTTACAAATCCGTACATTTTATAAATATCATACACATATTGATTTTTTGTTTCAGGATTTGTATTTGGACGCAAATATGTTTTTATCGTATTTTTTTGTCCGAAAACGTCTTCAACAGAGATGATAACTTCAGGTTTTGCAGCGCGCAAAGAGTCTTTTTGGTGTTTGTCAAGTTCGGTCGTTATTGCGTCGTATTTGACATTGTTGAAATAGCTCACATACAATCCGATAGATTCGGCATCGGCATTCGGAATCATTTTTTGTGCTTGCAGCGACCACAAAACAAAGGCGTTTTCTTTTTTGCTGATTTTGAACGAACTTTCGTTGTATTTGGGATATTCGACCGTAATGGCAGCAATTTCATCAAAACGATAACTGAAAACGGTTTTGTCGCGCCAATACATTTCCGAGAGCGAGAAAATTTTGCGTACCGAGCCGTAAGTTCCCAGATTTTCGACCAAAAACGGAAAGGGCGCATCATCAAGCTGCATAATGCTTGCTTTTAGTTGCACCACATCCTTGCCTACAAGGAAAGATTTCAGTGTTTTTCCTTTCCTGAAAACAGAAACTTTCACGGCATTTTTTTTCAAATATTCGGCTATTTCCGCCTCTTTCTGTTTCATTACTCTCGATTTCATTTGCAAACCCAAAAGTGTTGTAAGGGCTGCGCGCATGGCTTTCTGCCGGACATTGTATTTTTCGTTCAAGAGCCAACGGTGGTCTTGTTTTTCAAGTTTAATTCCATTGCCCAAACCTGTGATTTCAATCTTGTCAATTTCTGCCGTATCCTGTACTGCAAAGTTTATGTATTCGTCAGAAATCGACATGGAGCGTTTGCCCAGATTCAAATAAATGACTATTGTTGCCAATACAGCAATTAAAATCAGGCTTTTAAAATATCTTTTCATGAAAGTTTAGAAAGTAGTTTCACATAAAAAACGATTATAAATCATCTTTGCTTTTTTGTTTTTTTCAAACGCAAAAATATTGTTAAAAGTATAGCATCATCAGAATTTGAGAGCAATTATCTGAATTTTATTTTCAATGCTCATTATTTTTTTTCGGGTCAAAAGTTTTAGATATCGACTTTTTTTATTTGAAGGTTTGTATTTTGGGTTCTTTCGATCAAATTGCCGTATCCGCGCTCGATATTTCCGATGTTTGTAATGAAAGTTGTTCCTTTGGCAATTGCAGCGGCAATCAGATACGCCAGTCCGGCTCTGAGGTCAGGAACTTGAATGGTGTAATTGTCTGAAATCAGCTCTGTCGGACCTTTGATAATCGCGCTGTGTTCGTGATTTTTGTCTTTATACCTGCAAGTTGTTCCTCCGAGACAATGGTGGGTCAGTTGTGTTTCTGCGCCCAATTGATTCAGTGCTTTTAAATATCCGAAACGTTTTTCGTAAACGGTTTCGTGAATAATGGAAACGCCCTGAGCTTGTGTTAATAATATGGCAAAGGGCTGCTGCCAGTCGGTTGAAAAACCCGGGTATACGTCTGTTTCCAGAATTGCGGGACTTAATTTGTTTCGGCGGAAAAAACGAATCACGTTTGAAGCCAAAAAATCAAAACCTCCGCCCACTTCGCGGTAATACGAAAGAAAATTGTTGAGCGTATTGGGTCTGATTCCTTTTATCGTAATTTCGCCGTCGGAAGCACAAGCAAGCGTTGCCCACGATGCGGCATCAATTCTGTCGCCAAGGATTTCCATTTTCGTTCCTTTGAGTTTTTTCACGCCATGCACCCTTATTTTTCGTTCGGGGAAGATATAAATTATGGCTCCCATAGAACGCAGCATGGTAATCAGTTCGATTATTTCGGGTTCTATGGCTGCATTTGTTATCACGGAAGTTCCCTCAGCCAAAACACTGTTGAACAAGCACGATTCTGTTGCGCCCACGCTCGGATAGGGCAAGTCGATATGCGTGCCGACCAAACTTTTTTTACAAACAGCCTGAAAACCCGCTTCGTTATCGACGATTTCTGCGCCAAAAAATTCGAGTGCCCGAATATGAAAATCAACCTTTCTGTTTCCGATATTGCAGCCGGACAAAACAGGAACCATTGCTCTTTTAAATTTATTGAGCAAGGCTCCGATCATCAGAATAGGAATGCGATTGCTGCCGCTGTGCGGCATGCTCACAACGTGCGTATTGATTGCCGAAGGGTCAATCAACAAACTTTTTCGCGCTTTGTCGCAAGTAAATTTCACACCTATCGAGGCGAGCATGTCTTTCGTAATATCAACATCTCCAATGTCCGGAACGTTTGTCAGCAAGGTTTTTTCCTCTGTCAGCAGCGCTGCAACCATTGCTTTGGTGACAAAATTTTTCGCGCCCAAACATTCTATTTCTCCTACTACGGGTTGTCCGCCAAGTATTTTATATGCTTCCATTGTTTTCTTTGTTTTTATGCAATACCTTTCGTCCTTAATATCGTTTCATTCCTCAAAAAAACTGAATTTTAACAAAAAAAGGCATCAGATTTGTTTTATAAGACAAATGTAAATAAAAGAGTTTAGAATTAATTATAATTGAACGAAATTCGGAATAATTAAAAAAAACAGCCGTAATTTTAAACATAGAATCAATAAAATGCTTAGGAATATTTTGGTAATGCGCCATGCAAAATCTGACTGGAGTACGGGCGAAGCAGACTTCAAACGTCCGTTAAACAAAAGAGGCGAAAATGCCTCTGCTTTTATGGGGAAATTGATGAAAAAACGCGATTTAGTTCCGGATTTTATACTTTCGTCGCCGGCAAAAAGGGCAAAGCAAACAGCCAAAAGAGTGGCAAAAAATAGTGCTTACACAGGAGAAATCAAATATGTCGAAGATTTTTACTTTGGCGATAACAACGATGTTCTGAAAGAAATTCGCAAGTCGGACAATGAAATAAAAAGGCTAATGATAATCGGACACAACCCGACGTGGGAATATTTCTGCTTAAATATGATAAAAACAAAAGACATAGAAATCAGAATGCCAACGGCTTCAATAGTTTCCCTTTCTGTTGATCTTGCAACATGGAAACAGCTTGAGTTTGATAGTTGCCAACTTGAGCAAATTATAAAACCTAAAGATTTTCAAGAAAACATTACTTAAAACTCACTTTATTTAGCAAGCAAAAAAATAGATTATTAATAATACAACTCATTTTAATTTTGACTTTTTACCATGAAAAAAACTTATTTTATTTTTCTCGCCTTATGTTTTATTTGTTGTTCGTCTATCACGAAACTAAAAGCACAGGAAGAAACAAACATTAAACAAGATACGACTATTAAAGCCAAAAAAGATTACACAAAACTGTTTAATCCGGAAAACGGGAAAGCCATTTTCGTAGAATTGCAATCGGGCAAGGACGAGAATAAAGGCACAAAAGATGCGCCATTAAAAAATTTGAGCAAAGCCATTGAAATTGCTTCAGACAAAGATATAATCATTGTCAGCGAGGGCGTAATAAACGAAAGTTTTATTCTCGAAAAAGCGGTAAAAATATACGGAAGTTTTCGTTCCGACTTTAGCGAACGCAACATACAGCTTTTTCCTACGCTTATTCAGCCGCTTAGCTCTACGTCCAAAGCACCTTTAATGATATTTACGAAAGATGTGGACGGACTTATTATTGACGGTTTTATTTTTGACGGAGGCAAGCGCAATGTTTACTCGAAAACCAAAGGGCAAGCAGTCGGGCTGCAAAGCGGACAGTTGATTATTGCACCCGAAAAAGACGAAAACAATCGTACTTCGCCCAATTCACCTCTTTTTCAGATGCTTCCCTCAACACAAGGCGGAGAAGTGAGAATACAAAATAATGTTTTTGTAAACGGCTCAAAATACGGAATTTTGGCAAGCCACAGAAACGGTTCGATAATTATCGAAAACAATGTCTTTATCAGCAACAGACTCTCTGCTATAAATGTAGAAACCTCGTGCCGAGACAAATTCGCAGAAAAATGTATCGACTGTGTGGTTTCCAGAAATACCATTCTTTTCAACTGGAACGAAAAAAGCGAAGAAAAAAACCTTGGAACAGCATTGCAACTTTCTTCAAAAATCAATTATTACATCACGTACAACCTCATTGGCGCAAGCGTAAGCGCGGGACTGGACATGAGCGAAAAATTGTCAAGAGATTTAATCCGAATTGATAATAACACGTTTTTTGCAAACAAACAGGCAGATGTACTCCTGAACGAAAACGGACGCGGCATAAAAAAACTCTCGATAAACCAATTGGAAGATATTGATTTTAAAAGCTTTTTCAGCAATGTACACGAAATAGTAAAAAATCTGAAAATCGACAAGCAGTATTTGAACGCCTTTCTTAACACCATTTTTGTCGATTCAAAAGATTTTAAGCGAAATTCTCATGCTGTTTTGTGGCGCAAAGCCCTGAAAATACCTGTCAGAAAAAGACGTGCAAAAAAATCAGATGTTTTTGCCAATTGGTATTCGCCCGAAAAAGCAAGCCTTTTGTTTGGAAATGAAAAGAAACGAGGAGCGCAAATGTTTTACTAAATATCATCAATGACAATAGTTCGTTATTTTTTCGCAACTAATTGTTAGTCAGTAATTTAAACCACCACCAACACACATAATTATTTGATTATAAGCGCATTAAACTATCAACTCTGAATTTAACGAAGTATTGCAATGTTAAAAAAAATTAAAACGGCTATCATTTTTTTAGCACTAAATTTTGTGTCATACATTGTGTTTAGCATTATTTACAACAGAAGTATGTTAGACCTTAATGAGGTGTTATTATTCTATGCTATTATTGCTTTGCTTGTTTTTTTTATTTCTGTTCAGAAGAGACGGTTGATGCGCCGGGGATTGGTTTTGTTTGTCTTTATTTTACCTGCAACATATGCTATATTTACAACTCCGGCAGATAGTTTAATTACTTCATCGGAATTGCTTTTGCATACTCATAAAACAAATGCTCCATTTTTACCCATTATTCAGTTTAAACTCAGTAATGAAAATTACAGATTGTTTATAGAATACTTGCTGTTTTTTATACTACCTATCGTGTATTATTATCTTCTTTATTGTTTATCTAAAATATTAGGTAGATATAATTTGACTAAATAAGGGGAGCTGATCGAGCAAGCTGCCCCTGCCCTACCAATTGAGCAATCTTGTAAGTTCAATTAGTAAATGCAATTTTTTGGCGAAAAAGATGAATTATTTTTTATGGAAAAACGTATCTTTACAGCCATTTTTCAAACCCAAAAAACAGACAATGGCTAATTTCATGTATTCAATTTTAAGTCTGATAATCTTCTGCCTATTGCTCATCTTTGCTTCTTGCGAAGGAGGCGTAAAAAACAGGCAAAATCAGACAAAAAATGCGGCAAAACAAACGATAATCACAAAAGAAAACCCGCTGAAAATAGAAATTACACCCAAAGGAAAGCTCAAACTGGGCGATTCGATAAAAATAGCATTATCCGTTCCGGATAGTTTGCAATTCGATTCAATTGCTCTGTTTATCAATAAAAAACAAAGCCGGATATTTCCGAAACTTCCGAACAGCTATGTTTGGGTTTCAAAAAATGGAAAAACAGGGAAAAATACAATAAAAGCAATATTGTACACCCAAAAAAATCAGGAAACAAAAACAAGCTCGATAAATCTACTCTCGGACATAGTTCCGAAAACCTATGGTTTTAAAATAATAAAGACTTACACACACGACAAAGACGCTTATACGCAAGGATTGTTTTATCACAACGGGGTTCTCTACGAAGCAACGGGTTTGCGAGGAGCATCGTCCTTGAGAAAGGTGAATCTGGAAAATGGCGAAATCATGCAAAGCTCAATAAACGAAAACGACATTTTTGGCGAAGGAATTACTCTGTATAACAATAAGATAATACAACTGAGCTGGCGGGCACAAACAGGATTTGTTTACGACAAAGAAACCTTTGGCTTGCTCCGTGAGTTTAATTATCCGACAGAAGGTTGGGGCATTACAACCATCGGAGACAAACTCTACATGAGCGACGGAACATCGTTCATCTATATTTTAGACCCAGAGAGTTTTATCCAAATCGGGAAACTTCAGGTTTTTGACAACAAAGGAGCAGTCAGAAACCTCAACGAATTGGAATACATCAAAGGCGAAATTTATGCCAACATTTACATGAGCGATAAAATTGCACGAATAGATCCAAAATCGGGCAAAGTGTTGGCATACATTGATCTTTCTCGCATTTTAACGGAAAAAGACAAATATCCGGGCATTGACGTGCTCAACGGAATAGCTTGGGACGAACAAAATAAACGCTTGTTTGTAACAGGCAAAAAATGGGGAAAGCTATTTCATATCGAACTGAACTGAAAGCCTAAAAAAACAAAAGTCGTATGAGTTTCTTTCATTTTTGAAACTCATACGACAAAAACGGGAATCGAAAAGTGCTTATTTCACGTAAAAATCAAGAAGTTCTTCGTTTTCGATCGAGGCAATCAATCGGTCGCCAATTTTTACCGCACCAACTCCTGCCGGAGTTCCCGTAAAGATTAAATCGCCCACTTTCAATGTGAAAAATCTTGAAACATAAGCAATAAGTTCATCAACAGAAAAAATCATATGCTTTGTATTTGATTTTTGCACGGTTTTGTCGTTTAGCTTCAATTCAAAATTTAGATTATTGATATTTGGGTATTTTTCTTTATCGACAAACTCGCCGATTGGTGCGGAATGGTCAAACGCTTTGGCAATTTCCCAAGGCAAACCCTTTTTCACACAATCTCGTTGTTTGTCTCTGGCAGTAAAATCTATGCCAATGGTAAGTTCATTGTAATACCTGTGTGCAAATTCTTTGGCAATATGTTTCCCCAATTTGTTTATTTTCACAACAATTTCTGCTTCATAATGTATCTCTTCCGAGAAGTCGGGCAAGTAGAAAGGAGCATTTTCGCGAAGTAGAGCAGTATCCGGTTTTGTAAAAAAAATCGGCACTTTCGGCACATTGTTATTCAGCTCTTTTGCGTGTTCCTTGTAATTTCGTCCGATGGCTATAATTTTCATAATGTTTATATTTTATGAGTGATAAGCGATAAGTGATGAGTGATGAGTGATGAGTGATATATTTTACTTTTTAACTTTCGCCTTCTTGTTTACCCCAAATAATCATGCTGTTTTGTGTTTAAAAAAACTTTAGTCGTGGGCGTTTCATCTTATTTTTTAAACGCACTCCTCAGTTTGATTCCTGTAAGGATTTTTTTCGTATATCGCGGGAATTGTCCGTTTATCATCCAGCCGTAATATCCGGGATCTGAGTTCAATACTTCTTCAACCGGTTTTCCTTTGTATTTTCCGAAATTAAAAACCTCGACATTGTTTTCGTTGTAAGCAATTCTTCCTGCAAAATCGGCAAATTTCGTTTGTGTGGTAAATTTCGACAGGAATCCTACGTCGTTTTTCAATTCGTCGTAACGTTCGAGTTGAGCTTTTAATATTTCAAAAGTTGCGCCGGTGTCTGCCTCTGCCGAGTGGGCGTTTTCGAGTTCTTTTCCGCAATAAAACTTGTAGGCAGCTTTTAAGGTTCGTTGTTCCATTTTAAAGAAAATCCCCTGAACATCAATAAATTTACTCTTTTTCAAATCGTAATCGACTCCTACGCGCAACAGTTCTTCGGCAAGCATGGGAATATCAAATTTATTTGAATTGTAGCCTGCCAAATCGCAGCCTTTTATCATATCCACAATTTTCCCTGCAACTTGGCTAAATGTTGGTGCATCTTTCACGTCTTCGTTTGTAATGCCGTGAATTTTTGTTGTTTGTTTTGGAATTGTTTTTTCAGGATTTATGATAAATGTTTTTTGCTCTTCTTTTCCGTTGGGATAAATTTTAAGTATCGAAATTTCAACAATTCGGTCTTCTGCAATGTCTAATCCTGTTGCTTCGAGGTCGAAAAAGACAATAGGTTTTGTCAGGTTTAATTCCATTTCGTTTAATTTAATATGAACGCTTAAAATAAAAAATTAAACCGTAAGCGGAAAAAGCAGGTCTCGTATTTTCCGGCTTACGGTTTATTTGTATTGTTTTTTTTTCACTGTTCTAAGACGAAGTAATCATCATAGGCATAAGCAGCATTAATTCATCTTCGTCTTCCGATTCTTTATCGACAGGCACAAAAATTCCTGCTCGCGACGGGTCGGCAAGAAGCCCTGTTACGTCGGTTGAGGTCATATTGTTTAGAATCTCTATCAGAAATATCGACTTGAAACCGATTTCCATAGGCACGCCTTCGTATTGGCATGAAACTCTTTCGTATGCCGAGATGGAGAAGTCGATGTCTTGTGCCGAAACTGTCATTTGGTTGTTTTCGATGTGTATTTTCACAAGGTTGCTTGCCTGATTTGAAAACACAGACACACGACGCAGCGTATTGTAAAGTGCCACGCGATCAACCATGAGTTTGTGCGGATTGTCTTTCGGAATAACTGCATCGTAGTTCGGATATCGTCCTTCCACCAATCTGCAAGCAAGCAAATTATTGCCGAATTCAAAAATTGCATTTTTCTCGTCAAATTTCAAGCTAATGTTCTCAATATCTTTTCCGATGATAGTTTTCAAGAGTGTTGCCGCTTTTTTCGGAAGCACAAAACTTTTTTCAACATTGGGTTTAATGTCTGTTCTGGCGTATCGGACAAGTTTGTGAGAGTCGGACGAGACAAAGCACAGATAGTCATCTTTTAATTCAAAAAGAATGCCTGACATTGTTGGGCGAGTTTCATCGTTTGCGGTGGCAAAGAGTGTTTTCCCTATGGCTGTAACCAAAATTTCCGCTCCGAACGTGATACTTGTAATATTTTCTTCAAGCAACTCGTGTTTTTTAGGAAAATCAATATGATCTTGCCCTACTATGCTAAACTTTCCATTTTCTGAATAAATATCTATTGAATAGCTCTCCAGATTAATTTCAAAGGTAAGCGGTTGTTCGGGAAATTCTTTCAATGTATCATTAAGAATTTTTGCAGGAACAGCCAAAATTCCTTCGCCTTCAGAGTTTTCAATTTCCATTTTCGAGGTCATTGTTGTTTCCAAATCTGAAGCTGTGAGGGTTAAGATATTGTTCTCCATATGAAAGAGGACATTATCAAGAATCGGCATTGTGTTTTTCGGGTTTATCACTCTGCTAACAGCCTGCAAATGATATAGCAAATCGGTACTTGATACAACAAATTTCATTTTATTCCAGTTTAATTATTTTCTCCAAAATTATAAAAAAGATTAAAACTACCAAAATGATTTTATCTTGCCAACACAGCCGCATACTGTTTTAATCTACAATACTTCGTTGAAAAATTGATTATCAGCAACATATTTTTTTTAATTCTTAACTCTCAATTCTTAACTCATAACTCATAACTCCAAATTCTTAACAATTGTCGGGCAAATTATTTTGCTATTATTTTTTTGACAGCATCTAATGTCGGCTCAACGGGTTTCGGCAAGTTCAGTTTTGCCTCAACCGAATGTATATCTTTGAGTCCGCTTCCTGTCAAGAGAACTACGACTTTGCAGTTTTTCGCTATTTTTCCTTCATTTTTGTATTTCAGCATTCCGGCATAAGCTGCGGCACTTGACGGCTCGGAAAAAATGCCGCGTTGTTTGGCTAAGCTCAAAGATGCGTCTAAAATTTCGTCATCGCTGACTTGCACGCTTTCGCCTTGATATTCGTTCATGAAGTGTTGGGTCATATAAAAATTTCGAGGTATTTTCACGGCAAGAGAATCGGCAATGGTGTTGCAATCGATAAAATTAAAGTTTTTTTCGTGTAAATTATTCGTCAGATTCGGACTTCCTTTTGCTTGCACGGCAACAATTCTGGGCATTTTTTCAAAAATATTGAGTTTCAATAAGTCTTCAAAACCTTTAAAAACGCCTGAAATTATAGAGCCGTCTCCCACAGGAACGAAAATCATGTCGGGCAATTCTTGGTTCAATTGTTTAAAAATCTCGAACGACACTGTTTTTTTCCCTTCTGTTGTCATCGGGTTGTATGCAGTATTTCTGTTGTACCACCCGAAAGCCTTTGATGCTTGAATACTTAGCTCAAAAGCATGGTCATAAGTTCCGGCGACAGGAATGATGCGCGCTCCATACATTGCCGTTTGAATGAGTTTTGCTTTCGGCGCGCTTGCCGGAACAAATACCACAACATCTTGCTGCATTGAAGCTCCTATTCCTGCCATTGACGAGCCTGCATTTCCTGATGAGGCAACCACAATGGTCTTGTAGTCGTTTTCTAATGCAAAGGCAGAAACCAAATTCGAGGCACGATCTTTAAACGAGAAGGTCGGATTTTGGGATTCGTCTTTCAGGAAAAGTTTGAAATTTATTGCTTTTCCGTCAATTTTGGTGTAAGAATACAGCGGCGTTTGCCCAATGCGCAAGGCAGAGAAACTACGCACCGAATACAAAGGAAAAAGATCTATAAATTGTGTGTTTACCAATCTGTCAAAGGTTCTCAAATATTTTCCCAATTCGAGTATTTTCGAGTAATTGTAAACAGCCTTCACAACGCCTTTGGGCGGATTTCCCGAATTGTTATCCGCTTCGCATTTCGGACAAAGGTATTCGACTTCGTCGTAAAAATATTTACTTCTGCAATTTACACACTCGAAATAAAATTTATTATCCATGACATTCTGTTTTAGTTCTGTTTGATTAAAAGATAAAGTTTTGTGCTTCCTCTTTTTATTTAGCTTGTTAAAATTCAAGATCAAAATAAGCAAGTATAATGCCGTTTTTGTGGCAACAATATATAAAATATTGCCTTTCTATTGATATTTTTTTGCCAAACCTGTCATTTCGTTAAATTCATTAATCAACTCGTCCCATTCGTCGGTTCTTTTGAATTCTTTTGTCCAATAATCTTCCTGATACCACTGCGCATCAAGTTCTTGAACGTCTTTTCCTTGTTGTTCAATCCATGTGAAATATTTCAGGTTGTGCATTCTTTTTTTATCGTAATAGTTCATTTCTATCATATGCTCTATGCCTACTTCTTTCAGTCGGGCATGGAAATCGGTATGTGCATTGCGTTCTGTATATTCGCCAAAGATTTCGCGTTGTTCGGTAATTCTGGACTGATACATTTCCATCGAATCGGTTGCAAGGGTGAACAATGTGTCGTTTTCGTTCATTTCGTAATATTTTGCCATTTTTATAGCACCAATGATGTTTGCGATAGACGAAATGCCAAAAAGTTCGAGTTTCCCGACAAATTCATTGCTGATACCATTTGCACGCAAAAGTTCGTGTCCTGCTTTTTCGTTGAACAGGCGCATGATGTTCATCACCAGATTATCGTCGATTGCGGCAGCCATATCCATATTTTTCAAGTTGTGAACCCACGGCACGTGTTTGTCGCCGATACCTTCAATGCGGTGTCCGCCAAAACCGTTGTACAGCAATGTCGGGCACTGCAATGCTTCGCCGGCACACACTTTCATGCTCGGGAAAATTTCGCGAAGATACTCCGCAGCACCGAGCGCGCCTGCCGAGCCTTGTGTCAAAAACACACCCGAAAATCTTGATTTTTCGGTTTTGTGCTTGTTGTACACCTCTTCCATCGCTTTCCCCGTGAGCGCATAGTGCCACTGTGGATTGCTGATTTCGCTAAATTGGTTGAAGGTAAATACTTCATCTCCGCGTTCCTGCTCCAGTTCTTTCACTTTGTCGTAGATTTCTTTCACATTCGATTCGCAGCCATGCGTGGCAAATATTTCTGCTCCAACTTTTTTGAGCCATTCAAAGCGTTCGGGCGACATGTCTTCGGGAAGAATCGCAATTGATTCACAGCCCAAGAGGTATGAATCGTAAGCACCTCCGCGACAATAGTTTCCCGTAGAAGGCCAAATGGCTTTATGTCGGGTTGGGTCAAATTCGCCGGTTATCAGTTTCTGTACAAGCGGTCCGAATGTAGCACCGACTTTGTGCGCTCCGGTTGGAAAATATTTGCCTATCAACACAAAAATTCGGGCTTTGACACCTGTGAGTTCTTTGGGCAACTCCACAAAATTTACGCCGCCGAAACCGCCGCCGAATTTTACAGCTTCGTTTTTCCACGTGATTCTAAACAAATTTAGGGAGTTTAAATCCCACAACCCGATGTTTTTAAGCTCGGCTTTTACTTTCGCGGGAATAAGCTCCGGATTTTCCATTTGCTTATACGTAGGAATTAAGATATTTCTTTCACGGCATCTTTTAATGGTCTTTTTTAATATTTCGTGATTCTTTTTCATTGGTATTTCTTTTTTATGTAATGTTCTAATAATAAATTTTTTCGACATTCTAAAACAAACACCGATTGAGTTTAAGACAATAAACAACAATGCTTTGTTTTGCGAAAACGAGCCTGTGAAGGTAAGTATTTTTTTCTTCGTATATCAAATTTGCAAAATATAATTAGGTCAAACGCATGAAATTATTAAATAGTCAGTAATTTAATTATTCTGTTTTTATTGATTTACACATGAACTCTCAAGCAATTTTTAAAATACTGGTTTACAGCACTAAAATTTTTTAAATTAATTTCGTGCGTTTGTCCTAAAAATCTAACAAATCCGGTTCACGGTGTTAAATTTTGCATTTTTTACTCGCCCTTTTTCTTTCTACAGTTAAACTACCATTTATGCCATAAAACTCATTATCGCCTCTCAACGTTTTTCAACAATAATGGCTCAGGTCGTAATTGAGTTATTTTGTTTTCAGACATAATAAATACCTGTTTATAAATAATTTATATTAAATAATAAATGCTTAAAGCCTAAGAGAAGCAGTCTTGTCCTGAAATAAGTTTACATATTTTGTTTTATTTTGATTTTATAATTTTTCCCGGTCAAAGTTACTGATATTTTTCTCCTCTTCGCTGAAATTGATGCCAACGAGATAAATTTCCTTGTTTTGGTTTAAGAATTTTTCGTAATATTTTTTCTCTTTTATTTGTTTTAAAGCGTTTTCGTCGCCCATTTTAAACTCAATAATGTATATTTTGTTGTCAATTTCGAGGCTTAAATCC
>PDWJ01000482.1_pt1 | contig 59635 bp, 45 predicted proteins | sample 1430881 | NCBI WGS metagenome assembly PDWJ01 (sample SAMN01162460, study PRJNA174530) | Oral metagenome, whole genome shotgun sequencing project. | biome: Marine environment; feature: Marine mammal; material: Swab sample of the gingival sulcus; isolation source: swab sample of gingival sulcus... | reverse complement strand
TTTTAAGTGGGGATCGATCACTGTCAGGGGTTCATCGAATAAAATAGCCGCAACATCACTTCTGACCAGTCCTCGGCCTAATGAGATTTTCTGTTTGGCGTCGGCTGACAGGCCGGCCGCCTTTTTCTTGAGAAACGGCGTCAGATCGAGAATTTCAGCCACCTCTATCACCCGTTTTTTCACATCGGCTTCTTCAACCCCGCGATTCCGCAACGGAAAGGCCAGATTATTAAATACGGTCATCGTATCATATAATACGGGAAACTGGAACACTTGCGCGATATTACGCTTTTCCGGCGGCAGCAACGTGACATCCCTCCCGTCATAGAGCACCTGCCCCTGACTGGGAGTTAACAACCCGGAAATCACATTCAACAACGTGGTTTTTCCACAGCCAGAAGGCCCGAGCAAGGCATACGCTCCGCCGTCATCCCATTCATTGTGAATATGCTTTAACGCATAATCAGACGCATCTTTCGGGTTTTGTACATAACTGTGTGCAATCTCATGTAATGTGATACGTGCCATCACAATCTCCTGTATTATCGCGGCATTTCTACGCTTTTGCGGGCGGGTGACGCTGCTAAAGCCCCCATTTTATCAAAGACGAAAAAATTTCCAGGGTTGGCATAAATAGAAATATCTATTCCCATTCGGCGGGGATGCACACCTTCTTCCTGCACCACCAGGCCGATGTTGTCATAGTTAATATGAATAAACGTTTCTGACCCGCTGATTTCGGTCAGTTCTACTGCAGCGCGAATTTCAATATCTTCAGTGCTGCTTTGATTGAGAAACAGATGATTAGGACGGATGCCGAAAATGTAGTGGCCGTTCGGAAGCGATTGCAGATGGTTCGTGAGGGTAAATTCGAGACCCTGGCCCAGCGATGCTCTTCCTTCCCGAATAGTACATGATAGATAATTAATGGGAGGGTCGCTGAAAACTTCTGCGACTTTAGTAGTGGCGGGTTGGTGATAGACAGCCGACGTAGAACCGGTTTGCAGAACACGCCCCTCGTCCAGCACCATAATGTTGCCTCCAAGGGTAAGCGCTTCGCCCGGCTCTGTTGTCGTATAGACGACGATTGCCTCACGCTGCTGGAAAATTTCCTGAAGCTCTATTCGCAGTTCTTCACGCAACTTATAATCCAGATTCACTAAGGGTTCATCTAACAGAAGCAATTCAGCATCTTTTGCCAGGGCGCGGGCGATAGCGGTGCGTTGCTGTTGTCCTCCGGACAGCTCGCTGGGCATGCGGTCCAGCAGATCGTCAATACGAAGCATTTTGGCGATCTCCCGGACCCGTTTATCAGTATCCGTTTTGTTTATACCGCTGATTTTTAAAGGGGAGGCAATGTTGTTATACACCGTAAGGGAAGGATAATTAATGAACTGTTGATAGACCATTGCGACGCTGCGTTCTCTCACAAAACATTTTGTAACGTCGTTACCGTCAATGATAATGCGTCCCCGACTTGGACGATCGAGTCCGGCCATAATCCGAAGGAGAGACGTTTTTCCACTTAATGTGCGCCCCAAAAGCACATTATGCGATCCAGCTTCGAATTCGAGGTTAATATCTTGGAGATACATCTCCCGGTTGACGATCTTATTAATATGCTGGAGTTGCAAATTCATTCATGTATGCCCCTTTCTTCAACACAGATAATTATGTTAACAGCGCATCCCCAAGACCCATTACCGAATATGCAGGCGGTATAGCACCAACCCCAAACCTTAAGGCTTAAAAATGTAAAAAAATAGCCCAAACTATCATCTTTAAGTATGTAGTCAATGAAAATAAACAGAGAGAAGTTATGCTCTTTTTGTCAAGTGTTATTTTATAAAATTATATAAAAAATATGTTATTGTTATGTGCTGTAAGCGTTGTAATCAGAGTCGTCTTGGTGGAACGCAGCCACGCTGTCAAAACGTTCGTCCCCTGTCAGTGACAGACGTCCCTGGGTCGACTCTTTCGTTTCGGGGTGACGCGGTGCAGCGTAGCAGTAGAGCGCGTCATGTTTGTTGCCGGAAACCACGGCGTCACTCGACGGAGGGTCTAAAAATTCACCGTGCCGCCATACCTGGAGTGAGGGTCATGGCTTTTGGAGGAGGGGCGCTAAAGCTCGCGTACAGCTTGGCATTGCGTGCGATGTCGAATTTTGAAAAATCAAATAGAAAAATCAGTAATCTCACGGTCTCAATCTTTGAAGAAGTTCTGCAATTTGTCGGAAGTCTTTTTTATTTCCTTGACTCAAACAGGAGGATATACACAACATTAAGATACTGTGAACATTTTTTCAATAATGGACACATCGTGATATATGTAATTGAGTTGAAAAAACTGTAACCAAGCAAAAATTTTATAATTTTTGCTTACATTGAATTCTTGTACGTCATTTATGCCTGGATACGAAGGCCCAGATTTAATCGAAAGTATTTGTGAAGGAAAAGGAACGCGTTTCAACGGAACTGTCTGTGATTTTTATACATGCGTGGATCGAATCTGTTCGCTCCTCCAACGGCAGCAACTCGAAGATTTTTGGAATCTGGGGCGATGCGCGTATATTGTTCTGCAAACGATTGAAGAATGCTGCTTGAAGACCTTACATGAAATGTATGAAGGGCTTCCTCTGGGAGACTCGATTGACTATGATATGCAGTCTGTGGTTCAACGACTGAAGCAACAGCATCTTGAGTTCGGATTCAACCTGGCGGTCTGGCATCGCTATGTCTATACAACCGTTTATCGAGAAATTCGAAAACAATTAACATTCCTTCCAGACAAAAAACATTGCGGCACCTGTAAGCATATTTCGAAGACCAATGGATATGTCTGCATGGAACGGGGTGAAATTCGTTCGAATCTCGATTTTCGCTGTCTGAAATATCAGCCCAAAGCAGTGTTGTCGGAGCCGCCGGAGGTTGAGACATGCCAGAACTGTGAACATCTGTCGAGGAAAAGTTATTTCTGTTACGCTCGAGGGGAAACGCGCAATAAAACCGACGAGGTGTGCGAACAATACAGTCAGGACATTTCTGCGAATTTTGTGTCGCTCGATGAAGAGCGTCCTAACAGCGGAGGAGCGGCATCTCAGTACGTCGATCATTTATTATACAAGATCAATCAGGAAAATGAATATTTCTCCGACGCTCCCGACGCCGCTCTTCTTCCGCAAGATGAGCTCGAAACCCTTCAGACAGTGTTGCAGGATCGAATCGAGTCGGTTTCGGCAGGCACAAAAAAGCACGATATGTACGAACGGCAATATCGGCTGTTCATGACCTTATTATTCAAGCTGTATGATGATATGCCGGAAGAGGATGCTATCAAAAGTGTGGCTCAGGAATACGATGTCAAAGAATGGACAGTAAAACGTGATATAAAAGATGTCAGAGAATACTTAAAAAATGTTTTAGAATACCAAGCCCGCACATCTTCATAAAGATAAAAGAATGATCACGATCGGGGCGTTCATTTGACATGATGAAATTCGTTGATAATGATCAATTGCCAATTATTCATTTTAAAGAGCCATGTCTCATGAAACACGAACACATCGCATTACAACAGGCCGTGAACGATCAGGCCGAGTTCCTGACATTTTTACGGCAAAAATCCCGTTCTGAGGGCTATCGGAGCAGAAAGCGACGCATTGAGCAGGGGCCCCATCCGACAGAAGAACTGCTGCATGACTATGTGTGGGGCGCGTTGGATCGGAAAGCCAGCAGAGTTATAAGAACGCACGCCGCATTCTGTTCGGGTTGTATGCGGCAATTAAGACGTTTGGCCCAAATCAGAGATGAATCGGAAGAACAATTTTTATCCTGGGCCAATACTCCCAAAGTCGAAGCATCTCTTCCTGAACATGCGGAGAAGGCGTTGTCCCCAGATCTTCTCGATAATCTCGCGATAGAGTTTTGGGAACCCATTGGAGCTGGTGAGGCGCTTGTTGCGGCAAGTTCTTCTGTGATGCAAGAGCACGAATTCCACACGAAAGCTGGTACGGTGAAAGTGCTGTGCGCCTGGGGACAGGCCGTCGGAGATGAGCCTGCCTTTCTCTGGCTGTCCTGGAATGCCGAATTACAGGATGAACAGACGTTTCTGATTCATTTAATCGATCCGGAACTTCGAACTATCCGATATGAAATCGATCCGAAGGGGATTCGACAAGGCAATCAGACCTTTACGCAAGATGTGCTCAGCTTCGATCCGGTTGGGCAGAAATGGGCAATTGCCATTGTCATTCCGGAGCGTGAGGGATGAGGCATTTTGCATTTCCGAATGTCGAAATTTTGAACCAAACATTTATAGGCTGTGGTCGTTATGCCGTAGCCTTTGATGTGCCTGGAGATGACTACAGCCTTCCGGCATCGATCGTCATCAATAAGGCCACGGTTGAGCGTGCTGTCGCTTTGTTGACTTACGAAGCTGGTTCGACTGGCAGACGACTGTATGAAAAGAAAGATCGCCTGGCCAAAAAATATGTCGGCGAATCGATGCATTTGGCCTATTTTTTGGCGCTCATCCATCGTTTCCGCAACGTAAAAGTCGACTGGAGGACCGACATCTGGTGTACCGGCAGTATCACGATTGCCGACGGCGATCATCCTCTTTTACAAGAGGCCGGTCATGAAGAAGAATTTACACTCAAATTAACTGCATTTCTGGCTGAAACAAATCCCGATACGCTGTTCCTTGTGCCCGCCGATAATATCGTGTCTTCTCATAGGGATTTATGTGAAGCAGACAATGCCCGCCTTCTTTCGCTGAAGGAATTTCAACGACTTTCACCGTCGAACATACACCAGGAAAAGTATGTGGTGACAATCCTCCCGGATGAATTAGATGATATTATTCGGGTATTCTTTGCTCCCGATAAAAATCCGTATAAAGGCTTGGAAACCTTTGGGGAAGATGATTCAGGACAGTTTTTCGGACGTGCACAAATCGTGCAGACCTTGTGGGAGACATTTACCGAGATCCAGCAGGTTTCCCATAGTCGCCCTGTTGTTCAGCGTTTTATGACGATCCTTGGCCCTTCTGGATCTGGAAAATCGTCATTAATTCAGGCTGGACTGCTCCCGATACTTCGCGAACGGCCCCTCCCGAATCGTGCTGCTTCACGAGTCGTACTCATCACGACAGGTCCGCACCCGATCGGTTCGCTCGCAAGGGCGCTTGCCGATTTGTTATATCGTTCGACAGAGCACGATGGGCAGTTACAGCCTTTGGCAAGTCCCCGGGAGGTGGCAAAGATTCTGAAGCAGCCGAATAAAGACGGTGAATATGATGGGCTCAAGCAGATCATTACAATGCTGCCGGATAGTGCGTCACGACCTTTTGTGCTGGCAATAGATCAAGGGGGAGAGATCTACTCTCAGTGTCAGGATAGAGTCGAACGATATCAATTTATCAGAAACATCCTTTCAGCTTCAGCAGGGACGGAATTGCCGATTTCGGTGGTGATGACCTTACGCAGCGATTTTCTCGAGCAGACACAATCTATTCCTGATTTCAATAATGCTATCGTTCGCAATAGCGTGCTCGTCCCTGTTATGAATCGGACCGATCTGCGTGAGGTGATCGAACTGCCTGCTCAACGGGCAGGGTATCGTTTTTCTCCTGAAATTGTCGATCAGCTCATTGCCGAAACCGAAGGTTATATTGGAGCTCTGCCCCTCCTCGAGTTCACGCTTACTCTTCTCTGGGAAGACATTGTGCAGGGCATCCCTCCGGAAGACGCGCTAAAACGGATCGGTGGGGTCGGCGGAGCGCTGGCCGACCGCGCGGAAAAACTCTACAGCACCCTGGAACCGGGAGACCGGAGGATTGCACGCAAGGTCTTTATCGATCTGGTTTGCCCTGGTGAAGTTCGAAACTGTTATACCCGAAAACGGCTGTTGCTATCGGACATTGCAACATATAGCGACTACAAGGAACAGGTTCTGAGAATAGTGCGCACGTTTTCCGAATCCCATACTCGCCTTGTGACGCTTTCGGTTGATTCCGGCGGCAATACGACGGCTGAAATCACCCATGAAGCCTTAATTATACGCTGGGGACGCCTCCGGAGCTGGTTGGAAATCGATCGGGAATTTCATACTTGGCGCAAGGATCTTGCTGTGGCTATTCGGCAATGGGAACATTCAGAGCGTGACGACGGAGCTCTGCTGCATGGAATTTTATTGGCGAAGGCCCAGGAATGGCTGGAAAAGCGTCCTTACGATCTCAGCACGCCAGAACAGGAGTATATTCGTAAAAGCCAGGAAGCATTTCACCGGGAAGAAGAACGTTGGAAAAGACTCTATGAGAGAGAGCGACTCACCAGTTTAGACGCCTACCATTCATCGAGTCGCGCATTATTTGCCGCTCATGATGAACTGGGCGCATTGATTGCGGCCTTGAAAGCGGGGAAGATCGCTCAGCAACTTGAGCTTTCGGAAAAGACTAAACGGCCGATTGTCGCTGTGTTACGGGATATTGTCTATGGAATTCATGAGTCTAACCGCCTTGAAGGCCATAACTCTCCGGTTGAAAGTATGAATTTCAGTTCGGACAATACACTGTTGGCAACAGGCAGCTATGACGGCACCATCAAGTTATGGAAGATCACAGACGGCACACTCATACTCACACTTCACGCTCATTCCGATATTATCCGGCATGTCTGTTTCAGTCCTGACGGCAGCTTACTGGCGTCAACCGGAGACGATGCGCGAATTCGGCTTTGGAACGTCGAAGATGGGACGGAAGTCGCGACATTGATCGGGCATACCAAAAGGGTGTATAGTTTATGTTTTCATCCGGACGGCGGCTCATTATTCTCCGGCGGTGAAGATACCACGATCCGACTATGGAATCTGTCGGCACAAAGAGAGCTCGCCAGACTGGATGGGCACGAAGGAAGCGTCTTTTGCCTTGCATGCCGCCTGGACGGCTTGATGCTGGCGTCGGGCGGTGACGACATGACAATAAAGCTCTGGAACATCGAGCACTTGCAAGAAATGATGAGCCTACCAGGACATCAACACACGGTTCGCGCACTCGCGTTTCATCCCAAAGAAAATGTCCTGGCTTCGGGAAGTGACGACCGAACGGTGAAACTCTGGAACCTGTCAAATGGCAAAACGTACCATACATTGCGGGGGCATGTTGAAAGCATCAACAGCGTGACCTTCAGTCCGGATGGGAGTCTGTTAGCGTCAGGGAGCAGCGACAAGACTCTCAAACTTTGGAATGTTTCTGAAAGAAGTGAATTGGCCTCGTTTGCGACTCATCAGGATGAGGTGCTCGATGTCAAATTCTCATCAGACGGAACAGTGTTGGCGTCCGGCAGTTGGGACACAACTGTTAAGTTATGGAAAAGACATGAGCAGCTCAAAATAACAATTTTAAGAGGAAGTTACGGACATATCAATACGGTGTGTTTCCATCCGACCGAACCAATTCTGGCTTCAGGCGGTCGTGACGATCGAATTATCATTTGGGATTACTCCGAAGGCCGTAAAATTGCAATGTTAAGCGGTCATTCGGACGTGATTCAGAGCCTTGCTGTGAGTCCTGATGGACGCCTGTTGGCTTCAGGGAGTGAGGATCACAGTATCAAACTCTGGGATGTGAAGGATGGGCGGCTTTTGCGCACCTTCTCCGGTCACACCGATACGGTGTTAAGTGTGGCCTTCAGCCCGGACAGTTGTTTCCTGGCATCTGGCAGTGCTGATTGTACGATCAAGCTGTGGAATATCGATCGTGGACGAGAACTGTTCACATGCACAGGGCACACAGAGGCCGTCTGGTCTGTCGCGTTTCATCCCCAAAAATCATTTTTGGTGTCCGGTGGAGGTGGAAAAGACAATTCGATCCGTTTCTGGAATATGGAAGATGGCTTACAAACTCACCTTATCCAGGTTCCGAATTGGCCTCCTGCCAAAAGCGGCATTAAGCTGGCGTTCTCACCTGATGGAAAATGTTTGGCTTCCGGCAGTAATGAAAGGGGAGCGATCATTCTCTGGGATGCGGAAACCTTTAACAAACAAAAGACATTACTTCAACATACACAAACCATTTTAAGCCTGGCTTTTTCTCCTGACAGTGCTCTCCTGGCTTCCGGCAGCAAAGATAACACGGTCAAAATATTCGATGTGGCAACTGGCCGAGAAATCACGACCCTTCGCAATCATTCCAATGATGTGCGACATGTCACCTTTAGCCCTGATGGAAGGCTTTTAGCCTCTGGTGGACTCGACAATACAATCAGGCTCTGGAATGTTGTTGAGCAATGCCATTTTCATCTTGACGAATTGATCGATCTTGGGTGCCAATGGGTACAGGGGTATCTTCTGAGCAATTCCTCGCTTTCTGAGGAAGATCGATCTCTATGCGATGAAGTTGTCCATACTGACGTATTTTAGCTGCGTTACAAGATTCACTCAGTAGTATTCACAAAAATTAGGGTACGAGTCAAGAAGAATGACTGCCACCATATATGCCGCCGTGATGTTTGTTGTTATTATCTTTGTATGGCTCATCATATCCTGTAGGCATTATCGGAAAGAACGTTTTGACAGGGCTCTCTGGTTGAACAGGATGACGTTCCCTCTTCACAGCAATACGTCTAAAAACCTTCGCTGCTCAGAGACATGAAGACAGTAGCGGTTCTTCTCGACATACATGGTGTTCTCCGTGCCAAAGGGGGAAATTCTCGCAAATTTTTCTTGATCCTGTGAGCCTATTGTCATCTGGTGTTTTGAAGAGCCGAAATAAAAATTGACAATTTTATCTTTTTCTCCCCACGGTTTTGATGCTAATCCGAATACAAGGCGTTTCATTCCGTAAGCGGTTGGCATGAGTGAAGCGTTTCCTCCAACTGGATGGAAAAACCACGACGACACATCAGGGACCACGAAGAGAGGCGATGCCCTGTTTGTTCTTTGTCGCGTGTTTTCGTGGTTTCAGCATGTTCAAAGGAGAATGTATGGGCCGTAAAAAATATTCAGATCCTTCCTCCGGAGAAACTGAAACGGGAAAGATTATTCGATTCGGAGTGTCTGCCGATGTGAGGCTGCTTGAGAAGTTCGATGAGATGATTGACGAAAAATGTTATGCGAATCGCTCAGAAGCCATTCGAGATCTGATTCGCGATGAATTGGTCGAGCATGCCTGGACGACAAGCAATGAAGAGGTCGTCGGGACGCTCACATTAGTCTATAATCATGAATCTCATGAGCTAAACGATAAATTAACAAGCCTTCAACACGACCACCATACCAATATCATTTCCACTCTTCACGTGCACCTCGATGCACATAACTGTCTGGAAGTTCTGGTCTTAAAAGGCAATAGCAAGGAGATTAAAAACCTCTCTGATCGTCTGAGTGGTGCAAAGGGTGTCAAGCACGGCAAACTCACGATGAGCACAACAGGAAAGGAGTTGTACTGAACCATGCCGATTGATTTTTGGGAACAACCCGAACGAGTCGAACACTTTGCCTCTCGCCCCCCTGATAAACGTTTAGTCAAACTCCTCGAATCATATAAGGACCCATCTCGAATTCGAGTCTTAGATGTGGGATGTGCCGGAGGACGCAACACACTACTCCTCGCTGAACTCGGATTCGATGTCTATGCTTTCGACAGCTCTGCTGCGATGGTGCAGAAAACCAGGGAATGTGTCGCAGCGATCTACGGAAAGTGGGAAGCAAGGAGACGAATTCAGGAAGGAACAATGCAGAATTTGCAACAATTTGAGGAGAAGTCTTTTCATCTCATCGTGGCGTTAGGAATCTATCACAATGCCACATGTCGCCCGATGTGGGAGGCTGCATTGAAAGAGAGCTCCAGAGTTTTAAAACACGATGGTTTACTTCTGACGTCAAATTTTAGCCCGGCCTCTCAACCGGAAGGAAAACCTCTGATCCCGATTCCTGCAGAACCTCATGTGTACCGAGGTTTTAGCGCGGGACCAATGTTTTTGCTAAATGCCGATGACCTGGATCAAGAAATGGCCTGCGTCAGGCTATCCCCAAAAGTTCCGACAGAGACAGTCATTGTTAAAACCGACACTGGTCGACGAGTCACGGTGAACGCCCTCTATGTGAAAACCTCAGTGTGACGGTGACAAATCTTTCACCCTGGAGATCGAGGGGGGAGACGCAGAGGGATTTCGAGACAAAGCTGTTCTCTTGGTCGTTGTTCATGGGCATGTTACTTGGACACACAGCATAATCCGGTATGTACTGATTGTGATTTGCACGTTCAAAGCTATTTTTTTTCTGGTACGTTTTATACGATGGCAACTTTTTCGATCGGATATGCAAGCATAAGATTTTTGTAAATACTTTTTTTTCAGGGAGTTGGGGAAGATATGAATGGAGACGCGATGGAAAGATCATGGGAATACTGGGTGCAGGCATTGGAATTATGCCCTCATCCTGAAGGCGGGTATTATAAAGAGAGCTACCGCTCCCCCGATCGTATCGGTACGCAGGGGCTTCCTGTGAGATACACCGCTGAACGGGACTGTGTGGCAGCGATCTATTTTTTACTCGCTGAAGAGCAGGTTTCGAAATTCCACCGATTGAAATGCGAAGAGATGTGGTTCTACCATCATGGCACTTCTCTGATGCTTTCGTTGATAGCACAAAATGGTTCATTGCGCCACATCACACTCGGTCCCCATGTTGACAAGGGAGAACAGCTTCAGGTACTCATTCCGCACGGTGTCTGGTTCGGCGCCAGGCCAACTACACAAGACGCGTATTCTTTAATAAGCTGCATTACGGCTCCGGGATTTGATTTCGATGATTTCGAGCTTGCAGATCGCCGCACACTACTCGATGCCTATCCACAGCATCGGGAGATCATTCTCATGTTAACGTGAGAATTGGGGGCTGGTTTATCAACACCCTTCGACGGGCTCAGGACAAACGTGAGGTTCGGTCAGGCGTTTAATTATTGGATGGCATTCTGTTCAGTTTCGACAATGGTAAAAATTTTGATGAGGCGGGTTAGATGCGAGATCGTCGTATCCACAGATTCGGGAAGATGAACGAAAATGATACGGCCGTGCTGTTTCTGGGACTGAAGAATGATGGTTGAAAAGACTCCAATCCTGGCACTGCTGATATAGTCCAGATCTGTGAGGTCTACCAGGAATTTGTGATGGCCTTGCCGGATTTTTTCATCAATGTCTTCCTGGAGCTGATAGGCGAGCCTCGTATCCAGAGAGCCTCAGATCGCGATCGTAAAGAATCTCTGGCTGGTTATCAATTGTTCTGATTTTTACATCATTAATCTTCACTGGGTCAGCCTGCTCAACGGTAATCATAGCGATGTCCGATTGCACGCCGATATTCTTGATCAAGATCGCTCATTCTGGAATAAATTCCTTCAGGGCCTCTTCCATATTCGGTCGAATCGTGAAGATGGTTGTCAGGCCGATCATCGCAAATAATTTTGCAATTTTGGAAGAGACATGAATAAACACGATCCCTCCTTCATGTTCATGAAGCGTTTTGGCGATAGCAGGGAACACTCCAATCCCCGCGCTACTGATATACTCAAGAGCTTCAAGATTAATAATGAACTTATATGTGCCAGTTTCGATCAGATCCTCTAGCTGTTCTTGAAACGTATAGGCTGCCACAGTATCCAGAGGACCGTCGATTTGAATCATCATAATGTCAGAAGACTGGTCAATGATCTTTGTTTGAATTTTTACTCTTCCCATGAGTCTGACATGAGAGAAGAAAAAGGAGTGAGAAAAAGGATAGACTTCCCCTTTTCTCACTCCTTTTTCTTCTCTTCCGGAGCAAGGCGCATGATTTGAAGTATGTGGAATGCAGCATCGAGGGCATTTCGGCCATCAACACCCGACACGACAGGGGAGCCTTCCGTTCGAACACACTGAATGAACGCTTCTAATTCCGCTTTGAGAGGTTCTTGTTTTTCAATATCGACCTGATAGGGAAGGATTTTCGGTCGACTGTTGGGGTAAGCGTGACGGCGTTCAGCATGTTTCAGCTCGACAACATGCAGCGTTTGGGCCTGATAGTCGAGCGAAAGATATTTTTCCGGTTGAAACATCCGTAATTTTCGTTCGCGCTTTAAACTCACCCGACTCGCCGTGACATTCGCAATACATCCACTTTCGAATTCTAAGCGGGTATTGGCAATGTCGATCTTTGAGGTAATGACAGGCACACCAACAGCATCAATTTTTTTTAACGGCGATTTCACCAGGCTCAGGATAATATCAATATCGTGGATCATAATATCTAACACGACATCAATATCAGTACTTCGTTCGGGAAACGGGCTCAGACGGTTCGATTCGATAAACGCTGGCTTCTCGACAATCTTTGCCAGTTCGACAACCGCAGCATTGAAACGTTCCGTATGACCGACTTGCACGATGAGGTCGTTCTGCCCGGCAAGTTGGATGAGCGCATCCGCTTCTTCCAGCGTTCGCGTGATCGGTTTCTCGATCAACAGATGAATCCCTCGCTGTAGACAATCTAATCCGACGCGATAGTGGTATTCTGTTGGAACGGCAATGCTTAATGCATCGACGTGTTCGCAAAGCTGTCGGTAGTCCTCATAAAATTGTGTGTCATGACGTTGCGCAATCTCCTGTCCTCGCGCCGTATCGACATCTGCGATTCCAACCAGATGGCATGTATCGAGTTCAGCATAGACTCTGGCATGATGTTGGCCGAGATGGCCGACTCCGACAACTCCTACTCGTAATTGTTCACCCATGATTCTCTTTAACCCCTTGTAATAACTAGCATATTCCTGCAACAGAAGACAGTATTCCCTGTATCGCCTTTTCTGTCAATACGCTTTCACGGGAGATTATCATTTTCTGATGGGGAGGGCTGGAGAGAGAAGGGAAGAGAAGAGCTGGAGGCTCCTATGGCCCCAACTCTTCAAGGTGCTGTTCATTTTAAAAGGCAGGGGCAACCTCTTCTTCTTCTTCGATCGGAGGTGCTGAAGCGGCCTCTTTGTGAGCCGGTGGTTCTTTCTTTGACTCTGCCTCCCCTCCCGGAGCGGATGGCTGCTGGACTGGGGTTGGCTGAGGTTCGACGGCTGTCGGCTTTGACGAAACAGGCTCCGGCTGCGCTTGAACAGGTGATGTCTTTGGGGACGCCGGGGAAGAGGTTTTTGACGCTCTGCCCGCCTTCGAGCGAGATCGCTTTGGCTGCCATTGTCCGTTTCGGTTTGCAAGTCGAAACCATTCATCATACGAAAATAAAGGCTTCCAGTTTTCTCCAACAACAATTTGTAGTGTTTTCCCAACAGGAAGACGGTTGGGGTTTTTGATGACATGGCGATTGTTCTGGTAAATTCGTTTCCATTCCCTGGGGTTTAGGTAATAAAATCCTGCTAACAGATGAAGATTTTCTTCTGAGGATGTGATTGGATGATATACAATCCCATTTTCATAGCGAGCTCCGTCAGACAATCCATTCTCAGTCCCAGACAAACGTTGAAGAAATCCATTCGTTTGAGCGAAAAGTGGTTGTCCGCCGACACTGATGGCGATACAGGCGAATACGACTGCAAACAGAACATTTTTTCTGGATAACATAGCGTGTCATCTCCCTATTTCTGGCAATGTTATGTTGACGTCATGAATTTTAGCGACAACCACCAAACACACGAAAAAAAATACCGTATTCATGAGTTGTGTTACCCTGGCTGAGGTATTTCGTGTGTTTCGTGATTACAAAATATCAGGAATTGAGCAACACACATTATTATGTTGACTATATGATCGCAAGGCGGAGTGTGTCAAGCTTAAAATGTCATGTTCTGAGGGAAGGTGCTAAAACAGTTGATCTCGCGAAAAGTCATTGACAAATTTCTCAAAGTGGTAGAAACTATAAAAGTATCGTGTTCGTGATAATTGGCAAGGGGTAATTGATCCTTTATGGATGGGAGATGACACAATGAGTGAGAACATCATACAAGAAATTCAAAAGCGAATGCAGGAAATTGAAAAGACCAAAGCCGAGCTTTGGGACACAGGGGCATATGATCCCATGATGGAAGGGGAATACTGGGATTGTCAGATCGTGTTGAAGCAGATGCAAGAGGGCGAAGGTGCAGATATCTCGGAGTTGCAATACAAAAAACAAGAAGGCATTATTGCTGCGCAGCAACAGATTCATAAAGTCGCTGAAAAGGAGTAGTCTCAGGAAGTATGCTCGACTTTGTCGTTTTGCAGAAGCAAATCAATGAGATGGTGTTCGATCAGAAAGCAGCGCGGCGGAGTTATGAAGAAAAACTGTTCATTGCACGTTCGACGTTAACTGAGTGGTCATCTCGTTGGCAAGAGCTGTTGGTGAAAGTAGAGAATAGTCGGACTTCCTGGCTGCTGGCTGCTGACATTCGCGAACCCATCGACAGTCACTACTCGCTCCCAATTCGCCCAAAGCGGCTTACAGCAATTGCGACTGATGGTTCACAAATTTTCCCGGATCGGCATGAGCTGTCAGCGTGCCATCTCATCAATATCGGGACCGTGATTTTACACTACGGCTCTGGTGAACGCCCTATACTGACCAGCCATCCGATCCTTTTTTATAAAGATCGTGATACATACCGCGAATGGAACGGGAAGCGTATTCCTGTAAACGGAGAGATTATCTCATCGTTGAGAGGGGCTTTTGAAATCCGGGAGCTTGCGAAATCGGTCGAAGAGAGGGCAGCAGAAGGCCGGCAGGTTGTCGGTTTAACTGATGGTACACTGATCCTTTGGAATCTTATCGGGAAACCCAACGATTTCCTGCAGGAAATTTTGAACATCTATGTGAAAAGTTTCGAGCGCTTTAAAGCCTTACATGTTCCTCTTATGGGATATATCAGCCAACCTGGAAGCGCTGATGTCGTCAACGTGCTTCGGGTTGCCATGTGTCCTGAAAATCCGACCAATTGCGATCGATGTCCCTATAAGGGGCAGGATGATGAGTTGCCGTGCGAACCGATTGCCGGAGTGACTGATGCTATTCTCTTTGCTGCTGTTTTGCAGCGAGGGGAACGGTCGCCGCTCTTCAAAAGCCGTTCCGATATCCTTCGCGAATATGGCAGTCATGGGATTTATTTTTTCTATCTTCATGTCGGTCGCGAAATTGTCAGGATTGAAATCCCTCAATGGGTTGCTCAGAACGAGGATCTCCTGAATATCACTCATGCCACAGCGTTCGACCAGGCAGAAAAGGGCCAGGGCTATCCGGTGAGCCTGTCTGAAGCACATGAGCAGGCTGTGATCCGGGGGAATGAACGAGAGCATTTTTATCGACTGCTTGAGCAGTTGTATGTCCGAGAAGGATTGCAGGTCACGATTTCGCGTAAATCTTTCAAGAAACGGTATGTCAACATCTAACAGTATGACGCAAAAAATCCTATCTATCGTGATCCCGGTGATGTTCATGGTTCTTCTGGTGGACGTTTGCGTTTCCAACGCCGGACCGTATGACGGCCTCACGATTACGAACATCAAGATTACCTGTATTGACAAAAAATGGCACGATCGTATTTTAGAAAAGCTTGCTGTTCGCGCAGGCGATCCTTTCTCGCAACAGAGTATTCAAGAAAGCATCCGAGCGCTCTACGATCTGAACGAATTTTCTCAGATCTCTGTTGACGCTGAGAAGGTTGATGGTGGGGTGCATCTGTCGTTTTGTGCGGCCCAGGTCAACCGAATCTCGAAAATTGTCGTCACGGGAAATCACGTTGTTTCTTCTGAAGCTATCCAGGAGGCTAGCGATTTGGAAATCGGTCGTTCCGTGACGACAAATGAGATGAGCGATATGAAACAGAAGCTCTTGGCGTTGTATAGGGATCGCGGTTATCATCAGGCCCAGCTTAGCCTTTGGACAGAAGATGAAACTGGCTTGCACAAGGTGGTTCTCCACATCGATATTCAGGAGGGGGTGCCAAGTACTATTGTCTCCCTTGGATTTCGAGGGATGACGGTTTTTACGGAAAAAGACCTGGTAAAGGTTTCGAAGTATCGCTCATTGAAGCGCTTCACATTGGAGAATCTGGAGACGATAGAGGACAGAGTGAAGCGGAAGTATGAAAGTAAGGGCTATTTTCATACAGTCATCACAGATCGAGATGTGAAGGTGGATTATGACTCCGGTAAGGTTGATATTATCCTGACTGTTGAGGAAGGCAGGCCGACCATTGTTCGGATGGAGGGAAATCATCATATTTCTTCAAAAAAGCTTGAACAGCTATTTTCTTTTTCCGAATTCAGAGAGCAGAATGAGACGATTCTTGACGGGTTTGTAGAGCGGATCACAGAATATTATCATACAAAAGGCTTTCCGTTTGTCCAGGTTGCCTACCAACAAACGACAGAGGACGACAATCCGACCCTGACGTTTTTGATTGACGAAGGCCCGAAGGTGCATGTTGATGATATCAGCTTTGAGGGAAATCAGTCTTTTACTGGAGAAGAACTGCGATCGGTAATGTTTACAGGCACTCAAGGGTTGTTTACAAAAGGACTCTATCAGGAAAATGTCCTTGACGATGATGTGATCGCGATTAAAGCGTTTTATCAGCAATATGGTTTTCTCTCTGCCGATATTGTGGCTGTTTCCAGAGAGTTTAGCGAAAACCGGGACCATGTATCGCTGCGCCTTACGATCGAAGAAGGGGTGCAAACGCGTATCGGCGACATTCGCATCCTTGGTGAAGATAATGAGACAAGGTTCAAGAGCATCGAGGAGAGTCTGCTGTTTCATACCGGCGAGCCTTTTGATATAAATCAGATCAAAAAAAGTGTCAATCTTATCAAAGAAATGTATGCCAATCAGGGCTATATTATGGCAGATGTTGCGGTGATGCCGGAATTCCGTGAGGATGATACTCAGGGAAATGTGATCTTGAAAATTACCCACGGCCAGCAATTTTTTATTGGGGGCATTACGATCAAAGGGTTAGTCCGGACACAGGAAAAATTTATTACGAGAGAGCTTCAGGTTCAGGAAGGGGACGTGTATGACCGTGAAAAAATTAAAGATACGGTGCGCCGGCTGCTCCAATTAGGTTTTTATGACAGTGTCTCGTTCCGACGGCTCGATTCGAAAAATTACGACAAATTCCAACCGATGCTGTTGGAAGTCAAGGAAACGTCCGCAAAAGATATCAAGGTCGGGGCCGGCTATAGCACTGAAGACGACTTTAAAGGCTTTGTCGAATACAGTGACCGGAACATTCTGAATACCGGGGGGCGGCTTACGGCGCGAGCTGAAGCGAGTATTGAGCATCCGAAAGTCACGTTGCAATACGTTCAACCGCATTTCCTGACATCTTATACCAGTTTGGTCACGACAGTGTTTGATGATATTCAAGAGGATAATAACAGTTACGATGTGGAAAAGCGGGGAACCAGCCTGGGGTTACGATATAAGTTTCATGAGTCGGTGGCGATATCAGCCTATTATTTCCTTGAGTGGGATGAGCCGAAAGATGTCGAAGAAGATGTCATATTATCGGACCTTGATTCTGATGTGCTGAGGATTGCCGGTCTATCCATACAGGTGACCTGGGATACGCGAGATAATCTGCTCTTCCCCGTTCAGGGCGGACAGGTTCAGCTTAATGCGCGTATCGCTCTCGACGCACTGGGCTCCGAAACCGATTTCTTTGAGACAGGGCTTCGAATGAGCTGGTTTCAACGGCTGTATAAACAAGTGATATTAGCCGCATCTGCGAGAGTTCAAGCCATCGAACCGGTTGGTTATTCAACATCCACTCCCATCTATTATCGCTATTTTCTTGGCGGCGATATTTCACAAACGAATCCTGTGCGAGGGTTTAATAAAAACAGCATCGGTCCGATAGGCGTTTCCGGCAATGCCATCGGAGGAGATCGGATGGCTGTGCTCAATACTGAGTTACGGTTTCCCATCTATGGCGCGATCGGGGCGGCTGTGTTCTATGACACGGGCCTCAACTGGCTAAGATTCGAAGGATTTGATGACGAATACTGGCGACATGGGATTGGTGCGGGCTTACGTATTCTTACCCCTATCGGCCCGTTCCGTTTCGATTATGGCTGGAAACTCGATCGCCGCTCCGGAGAATCGGCAGGAGAATACTATCTCACCATTGGTTCGGCCTTTTAATATATCCCTATGACATTTCTGGACAACTTGAATGAAAAGCAACGACAGGCTGTCACTGCGGCCAGACAGTCGATTTTGGTCCTGGCTGGTCCGGGAACCGGGAAAACTCGGACCCTGATCGCGAGAATTCTCTACTTGATCGAACACTACCGAGTAGATGCGTATCATATCATGGCGGTGACGTTTACGAATAAAGCCAAAGAAGAAATGCGGACCCGTCTACGTCAGGAATTAGGTGACCTGGCCGACGATGTCAGTATCGGAACCTTTCATCACTACTGCCTGGATGTCTTACGAACGTATCATCACGAGGCTCATCTGCCAAAACAATTTGCAATTGCCGACGAAACTTCTCAGTTGATGGCCCTTTCCCGCATCAGCCGCATCGGCGACGAACGGAGTTTGCGGACAGTCTTGAACGCGATCAGCAGTTACCGGTTAAATAAGCATAATCTGAACCCGAATTTTCAGGCCATCGCTGAACACTGGATCGAGCCGTATCAAGAAGAATTGCGCAAAAACAATCTGATTGATTTCGATCAAATTATTTTACGCGTTCAGACACTCTTCGAGAAACATTCCGAACTCGTCGAAGCGCAGCAGCATCGCTTTACGGCAGTGTTGATCGATGAATTTCAGGATACCGACCCGGTCCAGTATGGCATTATAAAATCTCTCGTACAACGCCATCGTAATATTTTCGCTGTCGCAGACGACGATCAATCGATTTTTGCCTGGCGGGGGGCACATGTGGGAAATATCCAGCGCTATATCAAGGATTTTGACTGCCAGGATCGCGTAATCGTTCTCGATCGAAACTACCGTTCCGCGCAGGGCATCATTGATGTGGCATCGCAATTGCTTCACGAACATCGCTTGATAGACAAGGGGCTGCATGCTGTCACGGATGAGCAGAACGATGATACGCTCCCGAAACCTCAATTTCTGAATTTTGCCGATGATGAAGAGGAAACAGACTGGATTATCGAGCAGATCAATGCGTTTGTGGAAACAGGCGTGCGCTATGCGGACATCGCAGTGTTGTTCCCGAATCATGCCATTGGCGAACAGTTGGAAACGCGCATGTTGGCTGCAAATATTCCCTGCCAACTCGTCAAACGGCAAGGGGTCTTCGATCACGATGATGTGCAGAAGTTGATTCTTTTAGTAAAATTATTGCAAAACCCTGATGATGATGTCGCTCTGGAACAGTTTTTTCAACGTGAACTCAATAACGATCTCGTGTTTCAACAGATTAGGCCCCTTAAAACAACAGATCGAAGTTTCAAACATACGCTCTATGCTGCAGCAAAAACACATCTTTCCGGTATCTCGCAAGGACAATTCTGGAAGATCGTTTCGACCTGTTTTGGTACGATTTCGAATCTGCTCTCGTATGTTGACCACAACCCTGAAGCGGAACTCGATGAGTTGATGAATGTGATTTGGAATACCATGCAGCCGGAGCAGGCGAGTACCATTCATAACAAAGGGCATGAGTTACGCGATCCTCTCGATATTCCTGGAATTATTGAAGCCGTAGATCTCATAGTGTCCACGATCGACGAAGGTGGTACGATTGCCCTGGTAGGGGTTTCTGCGCAAATGTGTGAGATCTGCTGTGAACTGCTGAAAGCGTCTCCAACCATGGCTGAGCATATTGATTCTTCAACATCTCCATCGCCGGATCTTCTCTTGTGTCTTGATATGGAGTCAGCAAGCTCTCTGGATGAACGACCAGCCCTTGTTTTTCGGAAAATCCGTCACGAACAAAAAGGAGAGGCTCTGGTTCAGGAACGACCGGGAGGCGGATTGGTCATTTGTTCATCATTCTCACCAGTCTTTATGGTGTTCAAACTCCTCCAGGCCTTAAAAACCTATGACCTTCCAAAACCCTTCCGAGAGTATGTTGTGCTCGATTTAGAGACGACAAGCGCTGATACACGAACCACAGGTATTGTCGAAATTGGAGCGGTGAAGGTTCGGGATGGAGAAATTATTGAGCGACTCGGACGCCTGGTAAACCCTGAAAAACCGATCACACAGGGCGCATACAAGGTGCATGGTATCTCTGACAATGATGTGAGAGAGCAACCCACATTTAAAACGCTGCTGCCTGAATTTCTCGAATTTATCGGTGACGATCTCCTGGTCGCCCATAATGGATTTGAGTTTGATTTTCCTATTTTATGGCGTGCCTATCGTGAAGCGACCGGCGGCAAACTGTTGCCCAATCGCCGATTTGATACCTTGCCGTTGGCTCGACGGCTTTTCCCCGGACAGAAAAATTCTGTTGACGGCTTGATGCAGCGTTTCAATATTCGGGATGTTGGCGGACGCCATCGAGCACTGGATGATACGGTGTATCTGACTCCTATTTTCGAACGCCTGCAAGAGATCGAGCAATCACTCAATCGCCGGACCGAATATGAGAATTTGCTCGACGTGCTTGCATTGGGACTCTTTCTTGATGGAATGGTCCCATCGGCTGACGATGCATTCGCATTGTCTTTGACGACTGAAGAGTGTCTGTTGTTTCAACTTGGAGCCGGAAAACTGCTTTCACGATTTTCTGAGCTTTCAGAAACGCTCCGCGAATTGTTCGTTCGGCATCAGGAGTTGATTCAGCGCTCTTTCGAAGCGAATGCGAATCGTGAAGTCGATGAACACCACCATGCCCTTCGAATCTTTAATGGGAAAGAGGCAGCTATTGCCCGGCTAAAAGAACTTGCTTCGGCGTTTTCAGGGGAAAATTTACGTGAACGCATTCAACGGTTCCTCGATCATGCAACGCTCTATTCTACCCAAGATGACATCTGTCAGGTGAATGCGGTCAACCTTCTTACGATCCATTCATCAAAAGGCCTGGAATTTCCAATCGTCTTCGTATGCGGAGTGGAAAAGGGAAATCTTCCCAGTTTTTATTCCGTTCGCGAGGAAGGAGAATTACGAGAAAAGAAGCTCGATGAGCAGCGTCGGCTGTTTTACGTTGCCATGACCCGTGCTAAATACAAACTGTTTGTGACCTATGTCAATAAGCGAGGAGACTATCCCAAAAAACGTTCACAGTTCTTGATTGAACTGGGCATTGAGTTGCAAGAAGAAGTCTTGTGAGATCGTGACTCTCAAAATTTTTAACATGCATAAAGATGATTTTCCCTTAGTTTACTCCCTCTCTCATTTCTCCTTCTTTACTCATACTGCGATTCGATTCAGCGGCAGGAATAACTTGACGGACGGCTCTTATCGTCTGAAGAAAGTAGAGCATGAGAGCTCTGCTATGGTGTCGCTGGAAAAATAAGGGGCACAGAATTCTGACGAAAAGACAATTTGAAGTATGATTCAGCAAAGCAGGATGTGATCGTCCCGTCATTCAGGAAACACGTACCATGTGTCCTGTATGATGTACGCGAACTTTTTAACGTATTTGAGTCTATCGATTTTTTCAGAGGTTATTTCTTTGTATCATAAATGCGGTGATATTCGCGATAATACCAGAGCACTTTCTGGACATATTTCCAGGTCTCACGGTAGGGAATCATGGAAATAAAGGCCGGGGGGTCATGTTGATACTGTTCTTTCCACCAGGTACGCACTCGATGTTCTCCGGCATTATAACTGGCAATGATTGGTGGAAACTGCGACGAAAACATGCGGGAAAGTTCCTTCAAATACGTTGTCCCCAACAAGATATTCACGTCTGGCTGAAAATAATCATTGGGCGAAACAATTGTTATTCCTAGTGTGTCAGCCAACCGCTTTCCGGTATAGGGCATCAATTGCATGAGTCCCCTGGCTCCTGCCGCAGAAAATGCGCGTGGGTCGAAAGCGCTTTCCGCCAGTATGAAAGATTGCACCAGATACGGATCCAGCTTGCATGATGCGGAATGTTTGTTAACGAGGGCCGGAAAACTCTGAGGAAACGCCAATGTCCAGAATTCTTGCGGCAGACTGGCGTCGCCGAACTGCACCCAATAGCCGAAATGACCGTGCATGACTCGAAAGAGGTTATGATAATTGCCGGAACGGTAGTATATCCGGGCTAGCTCCCGATATTGTGAATGGCTTTTTGCGTCTTTTTCGATGGCATAAGCCAGTTCTTCGCCTGCCTGTTCGTAGAGACCGATCTGAAGAAAGGCATTGGATTTCTGTTGATGGAGCAGTCCTTGTTTGGTCGTAAATGTGACCGGGAGATCCCATTTTAAGTCTTTCTTTTTCGTGTTCACGGCCTCTTCTCGTGATGGTTTTCTTTGGAGTATTCGGGTTAATGCATGCTGGCTTTGTTCCCCAAAATAAGAGTTTTTTCCATCCTGAATAACCTTATGATAGTATGTGACGGCTTTCGGTAATTGATCGATCTGTTCTGCCGAACGACCTGCCCAATATCGGGCTTCTTCCCTGTGATAGGATTTCGGGTAACTTCTGACGAGTCGCTCAAATGTGGACAATGCCTTCTGATATTTCCCGAGTTGATAGTAGACCCATCCTGAATTCCAGAGGATGTCTGAGGTCAGAGAATTTTTGGGGAATTGTGTGCGAAAAAGTTTAAATTCTTTCAAAGCCATTTCATAATGACCTTGCAAAACGAATTCTTTCCCTTTCAACCGCATCATCGCAGCAGTATGTTTGCTCTTCGGATATTGGCGCTGTAGTTGATCGTAGATTTTAAGGAAGGCGGCCATGTTCCCTTGCCTGAGATAAATTCGTCCGATGCGTTCGAGAACGTATGGCAGTGATGGGCTCTCTGGATCGTCTCGTAAAAACTGACGATAATGCGCTTTGGCTCGATCGTTTTCACGAAGCCTGTAATATGCATACGCTTCTTTAAGCGCTAACTTCTCCCGGTTGACTGGTGTGAGGGAATAGGTTTTTACCATGCCTATAAATGGTAAGGCATCCCGGGCTTTGCCTGCTTGAGTCAGGGCATCGATGCTTTTGAGGAGTTGTTGTGTTGTGTAAAACGCGCGGGACTTAGGATATTTCCTGGCGATCCGTTCTTCAGCATGTTTTGCTCTGTCATAAACAGAGTTCGCCGGGTAACGTAAACGAGCTTGATGATACAGTGAAAGCGCCGATATATACTGTTGCTTATACTCATAAGCCTGGCCAAGTTTCAGGTATAATTCAGGCATGAGAGAGTGTTTTTTATATGCCTTTTTCTTTTTGAGGGCAAGATATGCCTGAATGGCTCGATCGTAATCTTTCTGAAAAAACCAGGTATCTGCTTCGAGAAACGCCGCTTCTTGCAATAACCGACTTGACGGATGGGACGTGCGCAACTGTTGCAGCCTGCTTCGAGCCGTGTCGTATTTTTTAATGCGCAAGAGACTTTTGGCCTGGTAAAAACAAACATAGTCTGCGAGAATATGATTGGGAGCCGTTATAAAAATTTCTTGAAAAGCGCTCATGGCATCCTGTGGTTTTTGGGTTTTAAAGAGATGGTAGGCTCTTTGAAAGGTGTGCAAATCTTTCTCAAGGGGCTTGCGGGACGAGGACGCAGCTTGAGGGGGGGAGATGATGAAAAAGGAAACAAGGAGCAGCAAAAAGATTCGGAGCCAGTATTGAACATTCATAACCAATAGAAATTTAACGTAATTTGAGTACGATAGTCGTAAATTCGCATATGCTCAGTTGCACATCATTGAATGTGCATATGAATAACATGGGAAAGCTTTGTCAATGATTATTATTTTTTACGCGTTTTTCTGTCATGTAGAAGGGGATAGATTCATCGTGTCAGAATAAAAAAGTCATGAAATTATAGTTGACACAAATTTTACATTACTATAAGTGGCACTACGATGTGATGAAGCTCTTTTTCCTGCTTATTCCGCTCAACAGAGAAGATGAGGACAATCCATTAAAAACATTCGTGCCTTTATACTCTCGTGGTAACGTGAGTACAAGGGGAAGGGGGGCAGCTTGAGATTTGGTCTGAAGCCGAAAGCTTTTAGCATGTTGGGCAGGTACAAAATACAATGACAAAACGCGATTATTACGAGATATTAGAAGTTCATAGAGATGCGACAAGCGATGAATTAAAAAAAGCCTATCGAAAGTTGGCCTTGAAATATCATCCCGACCGGAGTCCGGATGATAAAGAGGCTGAAGAAAAATTTAAAGAAGCGGCAGAAGCCTATGAAGTGCTTTCGAATCCGGAAAAACGGAATTTATACGATCAATACGGCCACGAAGGCTTAAAAAGTACTGGGTTTAGCGGGTTTAGAGGATTTGAAGATATTTTTAGCAGTTTTGGAGATATCTTCGGATTTGGCGATCTCTTTGGCTCGGCAGGTGGACGTCGTCGCAGCGGACCGCAACCTGGAGCCGATCTGCGGTATAATCTTCGTATTCCTTTTCAAGAAGCGGTGTTTGGAGCCGACAAGGAGATCGATGTCGAAAAATTGGAGACCTGTTCAATTTGTGGGGGAGAGGGAGCAGAACCCGGAACCTCACGCATGACGTGCCCGACTTGTAACGGTCGAGGACAGGTTGCCCGTTCTCAGGGATTTTTTACAATCAGCACGACGTGCAGCCGCTGCCGAGGACAGGGAACCGTGATCGAAACCCCTTGTCGTGAATGTCATGGCGCTGGAAAAGTGCGTAAGCAGAAAAAACTCTCTTTGAAAATCCCCGCAGGGGTTGACACTGGAGCAAGACTTCGGCTGCAGGGCGAAGGCGAAGGTGGTCTGCGCGGGGGACCTCCGGGCGATTTATATGTATTTATTGATGTTGAGCCGGATGACATCTTTCAGCGGGATGGAGATGATGTGTATTGCGAGGCAAGTATCTCGTTTACGCAGGCAGCATTAGGCGCAGAGATCGAAGTGCCCGGTCTGGAGTCACGGCAGTCTCTCACTGTTCCAAAAGGCACACAAACCGGTAAAGTTTTTAAGATTCAAGACGCCGGAATCCCTTCGCTGCGGGGCTATGGCAGAGGTAATGAATTTGTCAGGGTCACTGTCGATACGCCGACGAATTTGAGCGAAGAAGAAGAAGATTTATTCCGAAAACTGGCCGAACTGCGGGACGAAAAAGTCGCTGCGAAGAAAAAGGGCTTATTAGAGAGTATCTTTCACAAAGAGTAGCAATGCCATAAGCCTTACGGAGATTGAACGACATCTTCGTAAGGCTTCCTTCTTTCCGTTTCCTCCTTGCCTGTCTGTTTGAAATGTGCCGTAGCTTTTCGACATAATTCATCGAAACAGTGCTCGAGTTCTTCATTGCTGCCTCGTAAGCCATCAATCACCTGTTTTGCCCAGTCCGTATAGTCTTGCAGTCGTTGCCTTGACCATCCGACTGGAGGAGCCTGGATGAGATCCCGAAGGTTACAGATTTTATCGGCGAGCTTGACGTGACGAGCAGCAAGTGAGGCTTTCCCGGCCCTTTCAATTTGAAGACGTTTACGTTCCGATTTTGGTAAGCGTTTATCATCAGTGACTTCCTCGACAATCGAACGGACCTTTTCGCCGAAAAGATCTTCCAGTTCCTGTGGAGATGTCGTAGTATCTTCAAGAGTGTCATGAAGAAGCCCTGCGAGGACCGTATCAATATCGCGCACCTTCCCACGTTCCCACAGGGTTTCGGCTACTGCAAGCAGATGATTGATGTAGGGCACGGCCATTTCGCATTTCCGGCGTTGATCCCGATGTTTATAAGCCGCAAAGCTGATGGCTTTGAGAAGCCGTGAAATGTCATTCATGTTTTCTTTCATGAAGCTCCTGGTAAAGATTTGCGTGTTCAATGGCAATTGAGGCGTACATGGAAATTGACGACAATAAATACATATTGTCTTCGTTGAAGGGTTCATCGTCTCCGTGGTTAATCACCTGAATCACGCCGATGACCCGATTACGAATTTTTAACGGCACACAAATCATAGATCGGGTTTGAAATCCTGTGATTTTGTCAATGGAACGATCGAAACGCAGATCGGCGTAGACATCTGGGATCAGCAATGGCTTACCGGTTTTGGCGACCCAGCCGACGATGCCTTTTCCGAAAGATAGGCGTTTCTTTTTGATCGATGGGCCAGCCATCCCCAGAGCGACTTCAAAAATCAAATCGTTGGTTCCCTCTTCAACAAGCAACAATGAAACAGCTTCGACTCCCAGAATGCTCTGGATTTGGCCCATGACGATATGCAGCACTTCATTAAAATCGAGTGTAGAGGTTAATACACGCCCAACATCATTCAAGAGCGTGAGTTCTCGGATTCGCTCTGTCAAATAATTGACATCCTGGAAGATCATTAACGCACCGCCATAGTCCTGTTCATCAAAAAGGAGGTTCGCAAAATTGAAATCCAGGGTTCGTCGTTCATAGGTGAGCGACATTTCGATATTCATGGGCTTGGAGGCATTTCTCAGCCGCTGTAGGATTTCTTGAAATTGACCATCATAGCGTTTCCCCAACACATCGGACACATTGTGCCCGATAATCTGCATTTCACCTTTTTTGAGAATTTTTTGAGCTGCCGGATTAACATACGTCACAATCTCTTGAGCATTAACCTCAAAGATGCCATCCCCGACGTTATGCATGATCGTTTCGTAATGTCGGCGTTCGGAGAGCAATTCTTCGACCACCACCCGGGGAGAGCGCCCCTCAAATCCCAACATTTTCCATTCAGGGGAAAGGCGTTCCGTTCCGCTCTCGATCAATTTCAAACTCCGAAGAACATTATTGGCCACATCCATGATATAGCCTTTTGCAATATACATATCTGCCTCAGCTTTCACGATCTCTTTGGTTTCCTGGGCCGTTAGAGGCGAAAGGATAATGACCTTCATCCCTTCGAATTCCGGATACATTTTGACATATCGGCAGAGACGAATACCGTCAATTCCTGGCATGAAAAGATCGATGACGACCACTTCAGGAAGGTGCGCTCGAATAGTTTTCAACCCTTCGGTTCCATTATACGCTTTAAATACAGCATACCCTTCTTTGCTGACAATATCAGCTAAGGCTTTTACTGAGGCGCTATCATTGTCGATAATAACGATTTTTTTCATGGGGTATCCTTGAATTGATATCTAAGCCACAAAGTCACGAAGAAGAGCACAGGGAGTATCGAGAATGTCCCATGTTATCATTGTTCTCGAAAGCGTCTTAGGGCCAGAGACAGCGAATCCTCCCAACTGACACTGTAAAAACTTCGTGTCGTTGTGTCGTTGTGTCCTCAAAATCCTTTACTGTGAAGCGTTCCGCGCCCGAGTTTCCGCCCAGGCACGCAGCGCAGAAATATGTTCGGCCATTGTCTGAGACAGTGGAACGGTTTCATGTAAACTTTTTACAATATCATCTGTGCAGAGCGGCCTCCCATGCTCAAAGGCATCATAGAGCGCTGAAACGATCACTTGTTCGATTTCCGCTCCGCTGAATCCCTCTGAGTGCGTTTTTAGGAGGTGCAAGTCAAATTGTTTTGGGGAACGGTGGCGCTTTTGGAGATGAATTCGAAAAATATCGTGCCGTTCTTCAGCACCAGGCAAATCGACGAAAAAAATTTCATCGAATCGTCCTTTTCTCAGCAATTCTGGAGGAAGTAATGAGATATTATTGGCGGTGGCTATCACAAATACCGACTTCTTTTTTTCTTGAAGCCACGTAACAAACGTTCCAAAGACACGCGCTGCAGTTCCTGCATCGCTAAAATGAGAACTTGCTGAACCTGAAAGCCCTTTTTCTATTTCATCAATCCATAAAATGCACGGAGCAATCGACTCTGCAAGTTGTATGGCTCGGCGGACGTTTTCTTCCGACGATCCAACCACCCCGCTGAAGACTTTACCGAGATCGAATCGCAACAACGGCAATTTCCATTGGAGCGCCACAGCTTTAGCCGTCAGTGATTTGCCGCATCCTTGTACGCCGACCAGCAATAATCCCTTCGGAACCGGCAGGCCAAATTTTCGAGCATTTTCGGTGAAAGCCTCATCACGCTTTGAAAGCCACCGCTTCAGTGCCGGTACTCCGCCAATTTCTTCAAAGGTTTCGTCAGGAGCATAATATTCAAGAATCCCGGATTTCCGAATAATCTGCTTTTTCTCTTCCAACATCATCGGAATTGTGCTCTCACCGATCTTTTGGTGAGCAACTACTGACTTGCTCAATGCGCTTCGCATTTCATCAATTGTTAAACCTTGCGATGCTTTCAGCAAGCGTTCACGCTGCTCTTTTTTCAGCCGAACGCTTTTGATGCGATGATCGCCCTTAGCCTGGTCGAGAAAACAATTTAAGCTCTCTCCCAATTCGTCGAGGGTGGGCAAACCATAATCGAAAACCACGATCTCCTTTGATACTTCATGCGGCAGAACAAGCTTTGGTGAAAGAAAAATGACAGTTTTGTGAGTATTTTTGAGAGCCCTCGCGACGTCCCTGACGCGACGGATTACTTGATGGTTTTCCAAAAAAGGATGAAAATCAAGAAGCACAAAGATGGCCTTCTCTTCTGAATTTATAATAGCAGTAAGAACCTGTAACGGATCGGCTAGAGATGAATCAGTGTCATCGAGTACCAGGTTTTTTAAGCCGAGGGTTTCCGTCCATAGGAACACTTTTTTTCGCTGGTCGTCTTCGATGGCAATTTTTTCAATTTCTGTAATAATTCGCTCTTCTTCCCATGAAACAAGGTAGACTATCGGATAACGAGCCTGAATGTGGAGTTTCAAGTCTTGCGTCATTGATGAGAGTGAAGATATCTGTCTGGTCGGCTGCATAATGTCTGTCTGGAAATCAGGCATTCTGGTGTGTGTCACCTCTGCTCTGTATTCGTATTCTGGTGAAAGTGATTATGAGAGAAGCCTCTCATGTAAAAATAGCAAAATGGAAGGCAAGAGAAAAAAAGTCAACTATTTATTTCATAACGCTGGAGTTCTTCCCTCGAGCGATTTGTATCGCGATGGAGCCCTTGCATCATCCAATTCGCCAAGGCATACCTCTGGTGCGCCTGCGATTTTAACCAAACGATGAAGTGATCGGCGACTGGGTCGCTACAAATCGATGTGTTTCAAAAGATAGCTTAATCGGTCCACACTGATTTTATCGAGAAGGAGAGGAGAACCTTCTTGAGAAATCATAAGTGCTTTTTTCAATGTTTTCCCTTGTTTCCCCCGCTTCCATCCAATATACCAGGCCCGAATTGCCTCGGCGGCTTCAACCGGACTTCCGGTAAGACCGGCGATAGTCGCCTGAGTCGTTACTAATCCGTCTTCTTCGAAATCGTCGTCTTCAAGCTGCCAGTGTCCGATCAGTCCGTTGATCGTGACTAATTCCTGGGCGGCTTCTTCTGCTCCGGTTCCTTCGATTGACAGTTCGATTTCTTGCATAATTCATCCCCTTAATGTTTATCTTGACGCAACACTTTTCCCTTGACACGCTTTTTTCTTCTTTCAAAAGATACTTGACATTTTGACAAATGTGCCGGATGCTGCTGTTGTAATGAGGCGTAAAGTCTGAAAACACCTCACATGAGTTTCTCTTCATGATTGACTGAAACGATTTTTTCCGTCAAGGAATAATGACGTGTTGAAGATAATCCTACATGAGGATGTGTGTGCATGCTTGATACATCACCGTTTCGCCATTTATACCCTTTTGATTCCCATTGGCTTGATTTAGATGGGATCCGTTACCATTATCTTGATGAAGGACCGCGAGATGCCGCCTGTCTCGTGTTGTTGCACGGAAACCCGACCTGGTCATTTTATTATCGGACTCTTATTCCTGAACTAAGTCAGCAGTATCGTGTGATTGTTCCCGATCATATCGGTTGCGGTTTGTCAGATAAACCGCAACGCTATTTATATACGTTGGAGCAGCATATTCGAAATCTGGAGCGCTTGCTGAAAGATCTTGATGTCAGAACTGTCACACTCGCATTGCATGATTGGGGCGGAGCGATTGGCATGGGCTATGCCACTCATCATTACGAACATATTAAGCAGTTTATCATCTTCAATACGGCAGCGTTTTTTGTGCCTGTCCTGCCTTTCCGGATTGCTGTCTGTCGAATTCCTGTTCTTGGTAAGCTTCTGGTCCAGGGGGTAAACGGTTTTGCAAGGGGGGCATTGCATTTTGCCACTTCTCAGCCTCGACGTTTCACCAAGGCCGTAAAAGCCGGGTATTTGGCTCCTTATAATAGCTGGGGAAACCGTATTGCTACCCACCAGTTCGTGAAAGATATCCCGATGGAGGCACGCCATCCTACTCGCAGGATCTTAGATCGTATTACGAAAGAACTTCCTCGTTTTCGTAATCATCGGATGGTGATTTTCTGGGGAGCAAAGGATTTCTGTTTTACAGTCGGCGACTTCCTTCCCGAATGGCAAAAACGATTTCCTGAAGCTGAAGTCCATGTGTTCGAAGATGCCGGACATTATGTGGTCGAAGATGCTCACGAGCGTATCCTCCCTCGGCTGCTTAAATTTCTGAATGAATAGTTTTGTCCTTGCCAACAGAGCCGCAGAGGCACAGAGGCTTTAGGGAAATTTTTCTCCGTGTCTCTGTGTCTTTGTGGTATAGAATCGATTTTTTGATGAAGTATAATATTGCACAGGCTTTGGCCGAGATGGCCGGGCGCTTCCCTTTCCGGCCGGCGATTATCTTCCCGGCCGGAAGAGAGAAGCAAGGGCGGGCAAAGTATACTCAATTGAGTTTTTCTCAGTTGAATGCGTTATGTGATGCCTATGCTCACGGCCTTTCCAAGTATGGCATACAGCAGGGACAGCGTACACTCATGATGGTGACACCTGGTATCGAGTTCATCGCCTTAAGCTTTGCTTTGCTGAAAATCGGCGCGGTTCCGGTATTGATCGATCCTGGCATGGGGCGTAAAGCCTTTTTGCAGTGTGTGACCGAAACGGAGCCCACTGCTATGATCGGCATTCCTCTCGCTCATATTCTACGGACGATTTTTTCTCAATCCTTTAAGGGAGTTACCCATGCGGTTACCGTCGGAAAACGTCTGTTCTGGAACGGTGTGACATTGAATGAGCTGTCTTCGGCACAACGCGGCGCCTTTCCTGCTGCTCCGACAACAGTCGATGATGAAGCGGCGGTGGCTTTTACCTCCGGTGGAACAGGAATTCCCAAAGGTGTGGTCTACTTACACGGAATCTTTCGTAAGCAGGTCGAAATCATGCGTGAAGAAATGGGGGTCAGGGAAGGGGAAGTCCACCTTTCTGTGATGTATATCTTCGCCCTGTTTAATCCGGCATTAGGAGTCACAACCGTCATCCCCGATATGGACCCTCGCAAGACCGCTGAAGTCAATCCTGCCTATTTAGTGGAGTCGATCGAAACGCACGGCGTGACAATGAGCCTCGGCTCTCCATTAATTTGGAGAATCCTCGCCGATTACTGTACGGAACATGCGCTCACCCTCCCCTCGTTGAAACATGTCTTTATGTTCGGGGCAGCAGTAATGCCGGACGTCGTGGAGAATTTTGCTTCTGTCATGCCGCAGGGGAAAGTTTATACGCCGTATGGAGCGACCGAAGCCCTGCCGCTGACCATGATTGGCGGAGAAGAGATCCTTGAGGACACCGGGACGCAAACCGAACAGGGAGCCGGTGTCTGTGTCGGAACGCCGATTGGAGGATTACAGGTTCGGATTATCCCGATCCGTGACGAGCCTATTTCACATTGGGATGGTTCGTTGACACTACCAACCGGAAACATCGGAGAAATTGTTGTGAAAGGCGACGTTGTGACAGGGCAATATCTGAATCGTCCACAACAAACGGCGGAAGCTAAAATTCCAGATGGCGATGGTTTCTGGCATCGCATGGGTGATCTCGGCTATCATGACGAGAAAGGGCGGTTGTGGGTGTGCGGCCGGAAAGCGCATCGTGTGGAGACCTCTTTCGGACTGTTGCTGCCGGTGCAGTGTGAAGCCGTCTTCAACCGCCATCCCGATGTGGCGCGTTCGGCACTGGTTGGCATTGGAGAATACGGACAGCAGCGGCCAATAATTCTCATTGAAGCGAAGGCGGGAAAAGCACCGAAGACAGAGAATGCGAAACAGACATTCGTCCAGGAATTATTGGCTTTGGGGAAAGAGCATGAACATACGAAGTACATCCAAGACGCGTTGTTCCACCCTGCTTTTCCGGTCGATGTGCGGCATAATACGAAAATAGATCGTTCGGCATTAGCCGAATGGGCAAAACATCAATTATTGTAATTGCGAGGACACTCGGAGACACTCGGAGAACAACAACGAATTACAGGGATCAAGTTATAGATAGAGAACATCAGGCAGCGATTTGTTCCATTTTTTCATTCGTTGTTCGATGGACTTTTCTGTCTCTGTCTTTCCTTCGAGCATCTTCGCGGTTAAGCATGTCAATGAAAGCGCTTGTTACTGGAGGCGGCGGGTTTTTAGGCCGTTACATCGTTGAACAGCTTCTCGAACGCGGTGATTCGGTTTGCGTATTTGCGCGGGGAGAATATCGTGAACTCGAACAACTTGGCGCAACCCTCATTCGAGGTGATCTTACTGATAATGAAACCGTAAAACAGGTCTGTACCGGAATGGACACGGTCTTTCATGTCGCGGCAAAACCGGGCATTTGGGGAAGCTGGGACTCGTTTTATCAAACCAATGTCGTGGGAACGCAGCATGTGATCGATGCTTGCCGGGTGAACCGTATCCCGAAACTGGTTTTCACTAGTTCGCCAAGTGTCGTGTTTGACAATCAGGCCCAAAGCGGTTGCGATGAAACACTGCCATATCCTGAGCGCTACGAAAATTTTTATTCCCATACGAAAGCCCTTGCCGAACAAATGGTGATAAAGGCAAATTGTCCTGATTTACTGACCGTTTCCCTACGTCCTCACCTGATTTGGGGCCCCCGCGATCCCCATCTGCTGCCCCGTTTGCTCGATCGTGCTCGTACGGGGCGATTGGTGCAGGTCGGAGACGGCACGAATACGGTTGATATCACCTACGTTGAAGATGCGGCGCGAGCCCACCTGCTGGCTGCCGATTCGTTACGGGTCAATTCTCCGCTCGCCGGGTCGGTCTATTTCATCAGCCAGGACGCTCCGGTGAATTTGTGGAGCTGGATTCACAATCTTTTACAAACCCTCGATATTCCCCCAATAAAAGGCCGGATTTCTCTGTCTGTTGCCAGAACAATTGGAGCCGCGATGGAATGGGGCTATCGCACATTTCGCCTGAGCGGCGAGCCTGGAATGACTCGTTTTCTGGCCAGTGAACTTGCCCTGGATCACTATTACGATATTTCCCGCGCCAAACAGGAATTTGGCTTTCACCCACTGTTCAGCATGGATGAGGCCCTGGAAAAAACCGTACCGTTTTTGTCAATGTCCTCAAATAAAGCCATGAGATATTAAACGTAAGGTACAGACGATTGGAATGCCTGGGGGCGGTGCGGTAATGAGTACGTTGACGGTGTATTCTGGCAGTTCATTGATGGGAGCATTCCACAAACCGCCAACATGCCATCTCCCATCCATCTCCTTCGACAAGCAAAGCTGCCGTATAACCTGAACCAGGATCGAGTGCGCGCATTGCCCAGCGCGAGACATCAGGGGGATCATTTCGGGTCTGAAGTAACCGGGCTGGTTCTCCGGGAGCCAGAGAGACATCGAACTGATCGAGAGGAAGAGATAAACCGTGGCCTTTGGCTTTGATGTAGGCTTCTTTGCGCGTCCAGCAGTTGAAAAATCCTGCGCGTTTTTGCGATTCTGGTAAGCGGCGCAGCCTTTCAATTTCTTGCGGGGAAAAATAGCGTTCTGCAATCTGCTCCGCTTGGTCGATCCGTCGCCCGGTCCATTCGACATCGACGCCGAGTTCTCGATCCCATGCGAACGCATAGAGAGCCCTTTGGCCAGAGTGGGAAAGATTAAACGTAATATTTGTTTGATGGGTTGTCGAGCATAAAGCTGGTTTCCCGTATTGATTATGCTCGAAGCTGATCTCCGTCGGAGGGATCGCCGTATAACGGGTTAACAGCAATCGCAGCACAGCATGGGCGACAGTAAAATGGCGACGATCCCTGGGGAAACGAAATCGGTCTGCCCGTTGTCGTTCATAATCCGGGAGGATCTTTCGATAGCGTTGAATGGTTAAGTCAGGCACTTTTAGCGATGTCTGCCAGACGTGGACCTCATTCTTCTGTAAAATCAAACATTCCGGTGGAAAATTCCACATTGTGTGTGTCATACGAGAATCATGCTCCTGATGCCGTCATACGGCGAATTATATATGCCTGGTGTCTGATACATATTGCTCTTGATACGGATTCTGTGTGAGAGATGCCGCCAAATTAGACAAGCTTTTTTCATGACGGAAAACATTTTCCTCACCCTGGTTGTTGCCGACACGTAACTTCCGAAATCAGGAGATGGCGATGCCACGGCACGTGAAAACATCTTTTTCATCATAAAGAAAAATCGACAAAATTGTGAAGAAGAATATATCTCGGACCCGTCTTCATTGGTCTGACTCGTCCGAAAAAAGATGATATCGTGAAAAATTTTTACTCCAAACCATTAGAGCGCCGTAAAAATCTCCTGATGATTCTCTCAGAAAAGTCCTTTTTTCCTTGACAGGCTATTCCGCTTTTTTATCCTACCTACGCTGAATTTATCTTATACGTTTAGGATAAGTAAAATGATTTCTTACACGATTGTAACGACTTAGAGAGAAGTTTTCTCATATCATTTCCCCCAAAGCATGAACTATGATGAAAACAAGCCCCGTAACCTCTATCCTGGGTTGGTGGAGTTCGAATGGCGCCTCTCCGGTGACTGATGAGGCCGCACTTCAAGAAGTTCTTTTGCAACTCACTCACCCAGTGTATATTTTGCAGCAGAAAGACGACTATACTGCTGCTTCAAGTGGATCTGTACAATTAGGAGGCGAACAAACCACTCAATCTCCCTTTCCGGTTGTTGCCTATGCCCCTCCGATTTCCCTTGCTCAACTTGGCGACACTGGCTTTTTGAACGATTATGGTCTGGAATATCCCTATATTGCCGGGGCAATGGCGCATGGGATTACCTCCGTCGAAATGGTTGGGGAAATGGGACAGAATGGCATGTTAGGATTTTTTGGCGCTGCCGGATTAGCGCCGAATACAGTCGATACAGCAATTACTCGCCTTTCCGAAATCCTTGGCTCTCGTCCTTACGGGTGTAATTTGATTCACAGCCCGAACGAACCGGCCCTGGAAACCAGCATTGTCGAGCTTTATCTCCGACGCGGTGTTCGGTTGGTCTCTGCATCGGCCTATCTTGGATTGACACTGCCGGTTGTACGCTATCGTGTGCATGGCATTCACCGCGATAAGGCCGGGAAGATTGTGACGCCGAATCATGTCTTTGCCAAAATCTCGCGGGTCGAGGTCGCCAGCCAGTTTTTTGCACCGCCGCCGGAACGCTTTTTACGAGAATTGGTTGGTAGCGGGGATATCACCGAAGAGCAGGCTCAGTTGGCCTCGCAGATCCCAATGGCACAAGATATCACAGCTGAAGCCGATTCAGGCGGACATACTGATAACCGTCCGGCAATGGCATTGATTCCGACGATTATGGCGTTACGGAATCAGATGCAGGAGAAGTATCATTACGCGCAGCAATTACGGGTCGGGGCTGCCGGCGGCATTGCAACTCCGGCATCAGCGGCTGCGGCATTTTCAATGGGCGTTGCTTATCTCATGACCGGCTCCGTCAACCAGGCCTGTATTGAATCCGGTTCTTCGAATATTGTCCGGCAGATGCTGGCTGAAACACAGCAAGCTGATGTGGTCATGGCTCCGGCTGCCGATATGTTCGAAATGGGCGTGAAAGTGCAGGTGTTGAAACGCGGAACTATGTTCGCCATGCGCGGCGCAAAACTGTACGATTTGTACCGGAGCTATGGAAATCTTGAGGAAATTCCTCTTTCCGAAAGAAACGCTCTGGAAGAAAAGTTTTTCCGCAAACCGCTCGATGTAGTATGGGAGCAAACCCGGCAGTTCTTCTTGCAACGGGATGCAACGCAAATTGAACGAGCAGAGCGTGACCCGAAGTATAAAATGGCTCTGGTTTTTCGGTCGTATCTGGGGCAAGCATCGCATTGGGCCAATCGGGGTGAACCCTCTCGTAAGGTCGATTATCAGGTTTGGTGCGGCCCTGCTATGGGAGCATTTAACGAATGGGTACGCGGCACATTTCTGGAACGACCGGAAAATCGACGAGTTGTGCCGGTGGCGTTGAATATTCTGTACGGAGCCGCTGTGATTCATCGATTGAACACCTTGCGAGCTCAAGGGGTTCAATTTCCGACAAAATTTTGGAATATTCTACCATTGCCCGAAGGTGAACTAAAACAAAAAATCTTCAGTAGTTATGACAAATAAGAATGCAGGAGTATTGAGCTGTCGGCAATATGTATTTCCTTGAACAATCGTTGTAACGAACTTTTGAATGTCTGTTTGCATTGACTTGATTAAATGACAGAACTGTTATTACATTTACGACAAATTTACCAGAAGCACAGGACATGTTCAAAACTGTTCTCTCTTTGTGTGCCTCTGTGGTGAGATATATTTTAGGAGTAAACGAGGTGTAAGCTCATGGAGAAAGAGACGCATTCGACATCACAACATCAACCTGCACAGGTTCCAATCGCGATTATCGGCATTGGCTGTATGTTCCCCAAATCCCGCAATCTTCAAGAGTTCTGGAGTAATTTGCGTGAAGGGGTCGATGGAATCTCCGAAATTCCTGATACCCACTGGAATCCTCAGGACTATTTTGACAGCGATCCCAAAAGCCCTGATAAAACGTACGCAAAACGCGGAGGATTTTTACCCCCGATCGAGTTTGATCCGCTGGAATTCGGGATTCTTCCGAATGCTCTCGAAGCGACCGACACTTCACAGTTGCTCAGTCTTGTCGCGGCTCAGGAAGCGTTGCGTGACGCCGGCTACTTAGAGCGAGAGTTCGATCGCGACCGGACCAGTGTGATTGTCGGTATCACTGGTACGCAGGAACTTGTGATTCCGCTGGGAGCCCGGTTGGGCCATCCAATTTGGCGCAAAGCCTTGCAAGATGCAGGGCTCGACGAAGAATTGACACAGGATGTGGTGGAGCGCATCGGTCAGGGCTATGTCGAATGGCAGGAAAGTTCGTTCCCTGGTTTATTAGGGAATGTTGTGGCTGGACGGATTGCGAATAAATTCGATCTTGGCGGCACCAATTGCGTGGTCGATGCGGCCTGCGCGAGTTCTTTCAGCGCCATTCATCTGGCCATGATGGAATTGAGCAGCGGGAAGTCCGATATGGTCATCACGGGAGGGGTCGATACCTTTAACCATGTGTTTATGTACGTCTGCTTCAGTAAAACTCCGGCCTTGTCTCCGAGCGGTTATGCTCGGCCTTTCGACCATCGAAGCGATGGAACAACACTGGGTGAAGGCGTCGGAATTGTCGTCTTGAAACGTCTTGAAGATGCAAAACGGGATGACGATAAAATTTATGCGGTCATTAAAGGCATGGGCGCATCCAGCGATGGTAAAGGTACGTCGATTTATGCGCCGAATTCGACAGGGCAGATCAAAGCTTATCGCAACGCCTATCGAGAGGCTCAGGTTACGCCGGACTCGATCGAGTTGATTGAGGCGCATGGCACGGGGACGGTCGCAGGTGATGCAGCAGAAATCAAGGGCTTACGCGAAATGTATGGCTCGTTTCAGACGAATGGCTCATGGTGTGCGCTGGGATCGGTAAAGTCTCAGATCGGCCATGCAAAAGCTGCGGCCGGAGTGGCCGGCTTGATTAAAACCGCCATGGCCTTACACAATAAAGTGCTTCCGCCAACGATTCATGTGGAAAAACCAGCCCCGGCTCTGGCGGAAGAAAGTACACCATTTTATGTTAATACGAATAAGCGTCCCTGGGTTGCGTCTGAGGCTCATCCTCGCCGGGCAGGAATCAGTGCTTTTGGATTCGGCGGTACAAATTTTCATTGTGTGCTCGAAGAATATGATAAAGAAAAATCTCTGATAGATTGGAGTGGCAACACACAAATTTTATCCTGGTCCGCTGGAAGCATCGCCGATCTGCAATCTGCTCTTGATGCCATAAACCCGAATATGCCCTGGGAAGAGCTTCGTCAACTCGCCGCACAACTCCGTCACAATTTTGACAGGAAGCAGACGCATCGCTTGTTGATTGTCGCAGAACGGGACAAGTCGGATCTGGCAAAGTCCTTTAAAAATGCGCAAACCATGCTCGAAAAAAATCAGGCAAAAGCCTCCTGGAACACTCCCGACGGAATTTTTTACGGACAGGGAAACGTTTCTGGAAAGCTCGGTTTTATTTTCCCCGGACAAGGTTCACAATATGTCGGAATGCTACGTGATATAAGCTGCCAATTCCCTCAGATGCAGGGAGTGCTTGATACAGCCAACCAGATTTTCGATCGCGATGAGCATGGGGCTCGTTTAAGTGATTTGATTTATCCACAACCAGTGTTTACCAATGAGGAGGCTCAAAAAAATTCAGCGGACTTACAGACAACACAAGTCGCACAGCCGGCAATCGGAGCGGTCAGTCTGGGAGCCCTGAAAGTGCTCGAACACTTTGGTGTACATCCTGAATCGGTTGCCGGACATAGCTACGGAGAATTGGTGGCCTTATGCGCGGCTGAAGTGTTGGATACGGAAACCTTTTTCGCCATGTCAAAACTGCGCGGCCAGCTCATGGGACAAAAATCCGGCGATAAAGGCTCGATGCTGGCAGTCCAGGGGGAGCTGGATTTTGTCTTGAATGTTGTGAAAGAGGAGCGAATCGACTTGGTGATTGCCAACAAAAATTCTCCACAGCAGACAGTATTGTCCGGCGCGACCGGCGAAGTCGAGCGGGCTGCAAAGGTGTTAAAGAAACGGGATATCCGTTGCAAACAACTGAATGTGGCCGCCGCGTTTCACAGCTCGTTTGTCTCGGATGCTAGCGGCGCGTTTCTGGAAGCCCTCAAACAGATCGACATCCATTCCCCCAAAATTCCTGTGTATGCCGATAGTACTGCCGAACTATACCCTGATGATGTTGAAACAACTCGCGAATTGCTGGCCGGACAACTTGCCAATCCAGTCGAATTTGTCGGCATTATCGAGCATATGTACGAAAGCGGTGTGCGGACCTTTGTCGAAGTCGGCCCGTCATCACAGATGAATGGACTTATCAAAGCTATCCTCGATGGCAAGCAGGTTGAAATATTTTCTCTGGATGCCTCAAAGGGCAGTCGCTCGGGAGAAGCCGATCTCGCCCGGACATTGGCCCAACTGGGCGCGGGAGGTTATCCTGTGCAGTTCACTGCCTGGGATGATGCTGTTGCGATTCAGAATGACATGAACGCCCAGTCGAAAAAGCGTAAGATGTCCGTTGCGATTTCCGGGGCAAACCATTTCAAGCCGAAAGCCCCCAAACCTCCATTAAAAAAGACAAATGTCACAACTGTGCCGAGCAACGGTTCTGCACAGCGACAGGCACACACTATGACACAATCATCACCAACAGTAATAGCCCCCAAAAAGGCACGACAATATGCCGAAGCTGTTCACCCTGAGAGAGCCCCAAAAATAGGATCGTCAGTTCAAGAAACTGCCAGCCGGACAAAGGTACCGCCCTCATCGCCGATGCCTCCTCAAAATCATCTGGCTCAACAAGCAGGTCCATCAGGAAATCCGCAGGTGCTTCCTGAGGCATTGCGCATGACACAAGAAAATTTACGGGCGCTTCAACAATTTCAACAGCAGACCGCCGATTTGCATAAGCAATTTTTGGAGGGACAGGAAGCGACGCGGCAGAGTTTTGAACGCTTATTCAGTCAGCAGCAAAGCCTGTTGTCAGGACAGACGATAGTGGCACAGCCTGCCTCACCGGTCGTTCAGTCTGTTGGTCCACAACCGAGCATGCCTTCTGCGCCGCCGGTGAGACATGAAACGGCACCTCCAGTTGTCGAGGCTGTGGTCACGCCGCCACAGACCCTTGCTGAACCTGTTCAGACGCAGAAAGAGTCTGAAACACTTTTACAGCAAGAGAGTCCGGCTTTTGCGAACGATAGCGCACAGATCGAACGGGTTTTGATGGAAGTCGTTGCTGAAAAAACCGGCTATCCGGAGGAGATGCTCGATCGTGACATGAACTTAGACGCAGATCTAGGTATTGATTCGATTAAGCGCGTGGAAATTCTCTCGGCCCTCCAGACGAAGCTGCCGAATGCACCGGAAATTACATCCGATCACATCGGGACGATTCAGACATTGGGACAGATCGTGGATTTTCTGGCTACAGCACAGACCAGACAGGAAGAACATACCTTTTCCGAACAGTCCGCACCCGGCGCGGATTCATCGCAGGTTGAAAAAGTACTCCTTGAAGTTGTGTCTGAAAAAACCGGCTATCCGGAGGAGATGCTCGATCTTGATATGGGATTGGATGCGGATTTGGGCATCGATTCGATTAAACGCGTCGAAATTCTCTCGGCTCTACAACATCAATTGCCGGGCGCTCCTGAAATTGGCTCCGAGCATAGCGGTCAAATTCAAAACTTGCGGCAGATTGTGGATTTTCTGAGTGTCAGTGTGATGACACCGTCATCTGCAACACGGAGCGCCAATGCAGCCCCGTCAGGGCAAGCAGGGATTGATTCGAATCATGTCAAAACAGTGCTGCTGCAAGTTGTCGCCGAGAAAACCGGTTACCCTGCAGATATGCTCGACCTTGATATGGGGTTAGACGCTGATTTAGGCATTGATTCAATAAAACGCGTCGAGATTCTCTCTGCCTTACAGACCCAATTGCCGGAGGCACCGGAAATCGGGTCCGACCAGATCGGGCAAATTCAGAACCTACGACAAATCGTCGAATTTCTCTCAGAAGTCTCACTCGATCAAAAAAAAAATCTAATGACCGGATAATATCGCCTGATATCGAGGACGAAGACCCCCTCGCCGATCTTGATCGTCATCTTGTTGCGCCGGTATTGCTGGCACAATCCGACACTCGCAAGCGGATTGTGCTCAATTCCGGCGCGGTTGTCTGGCTGACAGATGACGACAGCGACGTAACGTCCGCTCTGGAAAAATCTCTGCAAGAAAAGGGCTTTCTGCCTCAGCGAATTGTATGGGACCGGCTTGATTCCTTGCAAGCCCCCGATTCTCTTGGTGGGCTTATTCTTCTCACTCCGCCAGAACATTCGAATCGGACAGCATTTTTCTCGAAGGCAGTGATGCTGACTCAACTGGCCAGGCCGGCTCTGAAAAAACAATCATCATTTTTTGTCACTGTCTCACGTCTGGATGGAGAATTCGGTTTCGGGACGTTAACATCTGGAGTAGACGTGCTGTCAGGCAGTCTTGCCGGACTCGCCAAAACTGTCGGACGCGAATGGCCGGAGGTTATGAGTAAAGCCATTGACCTGGCAGAAGATTGCTCGACTGAAACTGCTGTTGCCGCTCTTATGGATGAAATATTTCTGACCGGTCCGTCAGAGGTCGGGATCTCTGAGCGGGGACGAGTGACGTTACAGCTAAAAACCGTTCCATTGAACCAGAGAAAACCTACTGAGATTCTTTCAACGGAGGATGTCGTGATCGTGACAGGCGGGGCCAGAGGTGTGACCGCTGAATGTGCTGTTTCTCTTGCCAAGGCTTTTCAGCCGACGATCGTGTTGCTCGGTCGAAGCGAACTTCCGACAGCGGAACCTGGATGGCTGACTGGCTTGAGTAGCGAAGGAGATATCAAAAAAGCGATTATTAGCCACGCTGACCGCAAGATGACGCCTAAAGAGGTGGGGCAGGTTTATCAGAGAATTCTTGCAGGCCGAGAAATCCGTGAGACTCTTGAGCGAATAGGGTTGACAGGTTCGAATGTTCTCTATCGTTCAGTCGATGTGCGTGATCTTGAAGCTGTTCGGGCTGTTGCGAAAGAGGTTGAGGATACATGCGGAACCATTACCGGGTTGATTCATGGTGCCGGTGTCTTGGCCGATAACAAAATCGAGAACAAAACACCGGAGCAGTTTGAGCGGGTATATGGTACGAAAGTCGAAGGAGCGCTGAATTTGTTAAGTGTTCTGGAATCACATCCGTTGAAGACTCTCGTCATGTTTTCATCAACGACAGCACGTTGCGGGCGCACCGGTCAGGTCGATTATGCAATGGCGAATGAGGCGTTGAATAAAATTGCGCAACAGCAGGCTCGTGTGCGTTCCAATTGCCGGGTTTTATCAATCAACTGGGGCCCCTGGGCCGGAGGCATGGTGACGCCTGCGCTTGAAAACTTATTCCAACAGGAAGGTATTCAACTCATCCCTCTGAGGGCTGGTGCTGAGTATTTGATTCAAGAACTCTCAGCAGGACGGGAACCATCGAGTCCGATCGAAATCGTGATACTCGGCAAGGGGAGTCGATTGTCGGAAGATCTTTTCAAACTTTCGCAAGAAGAGAGCACTGACATTCCTGCCGGCTATTTCAGCCAGGAGCCCTGCGAGCCGGAACTTGCCTTGGCGTTTGAACGAACGTTAGATATTGAGAGTTATCCTTTTCTCAAATCCCATGTTATTAATGGCTGCCCCGTACTGCCAATGGCAATGATGATCGAATGGCTGGCCCACGCGGCGTTGCACGATAATCCCGGTTTCGTGCTCTATGGCTTTGATGGACTCCGCATTCTGAAAGGTGTCATTTTGCACGATAACAAACCGATGACTATGCAAGTACGGGTTGGAAAAACGCGAAAAGACGGTAAGCACTATCTGGTTCCTGTTGAACTGCATAGTGTGAATGGCAGCGGTCAACCTGTTCGTCATGCCTGTGCGGAATTTGTCCTGACCTCCAGGTTGCCGAAAAGCGAGCCTGCAATTCACAACGTTACTGTACAACCGGCCCCGTATCAGAATGGCGATGTGTATCGTACGTATCTTTTTCACGGCCCGGATTTTCATGGGATCGAACACATTGAGGGAATTTCGCCGGAAGGAATTATCGGCATCACAAAGGCTGCGCCCAGTCCGTCAGCCTGGATCAGGCAACCCCTTCGGAATCATTGGCTCACCGACCCACTGATCGTTGATAGCAGTTTTCAGATGATGATTCTATGGAGTTTTGCGCAGCATGGAACGGCTTCATTGCCGACGTTCATCAAACGCTATCGCCAGTTTCAGCCGAAGTTTTCACCGAACGTCGGACGGATTGTGGCCCAGGTCACAAAGAGCGAAAAACACAGCGCTCAGGCCAATATCGAATTTTTAGATGAGAACGGAGCCTTAATCGCCAGGATGGAGGAGTATGAGTGTACGATCGATCCATTGCTCAATGAAGCCTTCCGACGGAATAGATTGGCTGAATAATCAAGATTTACCGCAAAGAGCACAGAGAAGCACGGAGAAGGTCACAAAAGGTTTTTTCAACGTCTCCTTTGTGTTCTCTGTGCCATTATTGTATGGAGAACGCTGTGCGTTCATGAATGTCGACACATATGATACATTATTTCTGTCCCGCTCTTAATTCTTGTTCCAAAGCTGCAACGATATATTCTTCGGCGTCCCGTATTGTCATCTCACGCAGCGTACAACCGGCAGCGCGGGCATGTCCCCCACCATGGGAGCTCATCTTCTGGGCGAACTTTCCGACATCGAGTGCGCCGTGAGCGCGGAACGAGACTTTGATCTCGCGTTCGGAGACTTCTTTGAAGAGCGCAGCGACATCGGTGCCTTTCGTAAAGGCGTATTCTGTAATGATGCCTTCATCCTGATTGAGGCTTGCGCCTGCTCGCTGTAACATGTCTTGCGTGATGCGGCTCCAGATGACTTTACCGCTGGCGCTGCATTGCAAGGTATTCAGGGCCTCTTGCAGCAGACGAATCGATGAGAGTGGTTTTTCCAGGAATAACTGCTCGGAAATTCTGGCGAAATCACAGCCAGTCTCCAGAAGTTTTGCAGCGATCTGAAGCGTTCGTGAGGTGGTTTTGGGATAGCGAAAGGAACCCGTGTCGTAGATGATGCCGGCATACAGATATGACGCAATATCGGTCGTGAGGTTGATGTGCCAGGCCGGATGTTCGAAAAAGGCAAAGAGCATCTCACACACTGAGCAGGTTTCAGGCTCGATCCATGCCAATGTTTCGATTCCCTTTCTTCGACTCTGGTGGTGATCGATATTGATGATATGCTGGCAGGTTTCTAACACAGGCAGGACATTTCCTATACGATCTGTTCCCGAATCAAGGACAAAGCCAGCATCAAACGCTTTGTACGGAATTTGCTCGAAAGGGATCACCGTGTCAACCTTGGGGTAAAACGCATATTGATCCGGAACAGGGCAGTGGTTCGTAATGACGATTTCAGGAATCCGATCTGATGTCGTCGCTTCTCGTGACTGGATCAGAATGTCATATAGCGCCAATTCCGCACCCAGCGAATCGCCGTCAGGATCCCCCTGGCCTGTGATGAGAATACGGTCGGCGTTCTCTGCAATATGGTATATGTGTCGTAAAATGTCATATCGTTTCATAGGATACTGTTCTCTGCTTTCTTATGTACAGCATGCATCCTCGTTTGCTTGTGCTATCCATCGGTGCGGAGGACACGCGGGATGCATCTGCTGCTAAAGTGAAATAAATTCCCGAAACACTTCATTCGACAGCAACACACCTTTCTGGGTCAAGCGTACATGATTTTCGATGATCTCCAGCAATCCTTGAGTGTGTAATGTCTCGTATGTCTCCTGGTACATTGTTTCGAAAGTTTGACCGAAGCGCTCGTGGAACCATTGTAAATCCAGTCCATCGAGCATTCGAAGATTCATCATAAGGGTTTCGCCGATTGTTCCTTCTTTAGATAAGCATTCTTTTCCGTCGACTGTCAAGGGATAAACATCTCCTTTTTCCTTTTCTGCCGAAATTGAATATTGTGTACTGCGCTGAAGATAGTCTGTCAGTCTGACTGTGTTCCAATATCGACGACCTTGTATATATGAATGGGCCCCTGTGCCGAGTCCGAGATATTCTTCATTGCGCCAATAAATCTGGTTATGACGGCTGCGATAGCCGGGAATCGCAAAATTCGAGATTTCGTAATGTTCATATCCAGCCTGGGTGAGCATACGGCATCCGGTTTGATACTGTGCCAACTGTGTTTCTTCGTCAGGAAGAGAGAGGTTCCCTCGTTGATGCTGCTGCCAAAATGGAGTCCCTTCTTCTATCGTCAGATTGTACAGTGAAATATGCTCCGGCCTCAGGAAGAGAGCCCGCTGAAGGCTTTCTTCCCATTGCGTGAGCGTTGAGCCAGGGAGACCGAACATCAGGTCGACGCTGATATTGCGAAAATCGGCTTCTCTCGCAGCGTGAAAGCTGTTGATCGCTTCTTCCGCCGAATGAATTCGGCCGAGCTGCCGAAGCTCGCTATTATGGAATGATTGAATGCCGATACTCACACGATTTATTCCGACCTGTCGGAGTTGTCGGAGTTGTGAAAAAGTAATGGTTCCAGGATTGACTTCAATCGTCGATTCATCGTCTGACCGTAGCACCAGTCGTGGATAATAGGTTGTCAAGAACGGAAGAAGCTCGCGGGTGGCTAAGGATGGCGTACCTCCGCCAATATACAGCGTGAAGAATTGGTAGTCATTGAGAACATTGTGGTGATAGTACCATTCGAGTTCTTGTTGTAAAGCATATATGTAAGCTGGAGTTCTCTTTTTCTGGCCGGCGTACGAAATAAAATCGCAGTACGCGCATTTTTGGACGCAAAAAGGAATATGAATATACAGTCCCAGAGGAGTCATAGCTGACTACCTGTTCTGACCACAACACCTAATTCTCATCGTTTGGTAAGAATCCGTCGAGGTTATGGGTGGTATAGCGGCACGTGGGATCTTGCGATTTGAGTTGGTGAGCGACAAGCGCAAGTAAACGTCTGATACCATCATTTTTCTCAGGGTCCGTCAAGGCGTCGAGATGGACTGATAGTTTTCCATTCTTGTGAGAAATGGCAATGTAAAATGACTGAGGGATGCGATCATCTACGACAATACATTCGAGCAGTAATTTTGTTTTGCTGCCATTCAGAAAGGCGTCTTTCACTTTCATGATACTGCCGCCTTCCCGCATATCGATCGCTTCAAACGTCTCATAATATTTTTCAATCGAGGCCGGGCCATCGATGATAGCATGTGGCATGAGATTTCTCTCCTCCGGAACTGGTAAAACCTGACAGGTCTTTCGAAAAAAACGAAAACCTGTCAGGTTTTCGTCAAGCGTCAAGCGTCAATCATCACCATCATTGTCAATCTCATGGCTGTCAAGAAAATTATAGTTAACTATATCAGGAGAATGGACGACAGGTTACGGTATGCAGACAAGATCTCGGATGATGTTTTTCTAAAATATTTCGTGGCTTTGGCCCTTTGTAGTGATGAATTCATTAATTCTCAAAGAAACAGTTTGACAAAAAACTCTGACATGACAACACCTTGACCTGTTGTTTCGAACACTACAATAATAATAGAAGAATCACCTTTTATACGAAGAAACCTTGAGATTGATCCGGGAAAGAGGATGCTTTTCTGAAACAATGCACCGTGGTGTGATTTGATGTATAAGGAGGTTCTATTCGGAGGAAATTATGAAACGAATAATCGTGAGTTTATGTGTCTGTGTGTGTATGCTTATGGGAAGTCTCTGGTCTTTCGCTCAAACTGCAGACCCTTCACAAGTGGTTGCAACTGTCAATGATGAAAGTATTTTGCAGAGTGATGTCGATGAAATTATCACGATGTTTGTGTTACCGCAATTTCAAGCTCAGAACCCGGGTCAGGAGTTTCCTGAAGAGCAAAAGGCACAACTGCAGACGAACCTGGTAACACGGCTGGTTATGGAGAAGGTTTTGCTTCAAAAAGCGGGTGAAATGGGATTGACTGTCGATGAAGAGCAGCTCAGGCAACGGGTTGAGATGGCAGCAAAACAGCGGCCGGATATTTCGGAAGATAAATGGAAAGAGCTCCTGACGAAAGAGATGTTGATTCAGGCCCTGATTCAACAAGAAGTCATTTCGAAAATTGACGTTTCCGACGAAGAAGTTCAGAAACACTATGACGAAAAGAAAGAACAGTTTCAGGAACCGGAACAAGTACAGGCAAGCCATATTTTGATTCAAGTGGCCCAGGATGCGACGGAAGAAGACAAGGCTGCCGCCAAAAAGAAGATCGAAGAGATTCTGGTTCTGGCAAAAGAAGGGCAGGATTTTGCCGAATTGGCAAAAGAGCATTCCGAAGGCCCATCAAAAGATAATGGCGGGGATCTCGGATTTTTCCCGCGCGGCGCAATGGTCAAACCGTTCGAAGAGGTTGTGTTTGCTTTAAGTGAAGGTGAGATCAGCGATGTCGTCGAAACCCAGTTCGGCTATCATATCATTAAATTGACAGGAAAAAAAGAGGCGCGCGAAGTGCCATTTGAAGAAGTAAAGGAACAATTAAAACAAGGGCTTGTTCGGCAAAAATCGAATACCGAAGTGATGGCATGGGTTGAAGAGATGAAAGCCCAGGCTGACGTTGAGATCGTGGGTTCTGATAAGAACGCAGATCCTCAAGCCGTGAATTAGTAGAAGCTGGATGGACATATGTCTGTGACCGGCTGTTTTATCATGTGCTGCATAACCTGAAATTGGGCTATGCAGCACATGGGTTTTTGTTAAAGAGATGAAACCCCATGAGTGTACAGGTTTATAATACCCTGAGTGGACAAAAAGAACCTTTTGTTCCGCTTACCCCTGGTAAAGTGACGATGTATGCCTGCGGTGTAACGGTGTACGACTATTGCCATATCGGCCATGCCCGCAGCGCAATGGTATTTGATGTGATCCGGCAGTATCTTCAATATGTGGGCTATGAAGTGACATTTGTTAAAAATTTTACCGATGTTGACGATAAAATCATCAAACGATCCCTTGAGGAAGGTATCTCCGCCCAGGAAGTTGCTGAGAAATATATTGCGGCCCATGACGAAGACATGCGACGTTTGGGCATTCAGCCCCCTGATATAACACCGAAAGCAACTGGACATATCGATGAAATGCTGGAGATGATCGGAGGGTTGGTCGAACAGGGAATTGCCTACTCTGTTGATGGCGATGTCTATTTCTCAGTCAAAAAATTCCCAGAATACGGCAAACTTTCTGGCAGGAATGTTGACGATATGCGTTCAGGGGCTCGTATCGAAGTAGATGAGCGTAAGCAGGACCCGCTCGACTTTGCCCTGTGGAAAGCCTCGAAGCCTGGTGAACCATTCTGGAAAAGTCCCTGGGGGAATGGCCGTCCAGGCTGGCATATCGAGTGTTCGGCCATGTCACGCAAGTATTTAGGAGAAACCTTTGATATTCACGGCGGCGGCAAAGATTTGATCTTCCCGCATCATGAAAATGAAATTGCGCAGGCCGAAGCGCATAGTCATACGCCTTTTGCCAAATACTGGGTGCATAACGGATTCGTCAGCATTCATCAGGAAAAAATGTCGAAATCGTTAGGAAATTTTTTCACTATCCGGGAAGTTCTCGATAAATTCAGCCCCGAAGCGATCCGGTTTTTAATGCTGTCAACCCATTATCGCAGTCCCCTCGACTATTCTGAGGCCCGACTGGAGGAAGCAACCTCAGCCTTTAAACGTTTCTTGAATACCTTTCAGGGTGTTAAAGAATTGCAATCTCTGGTCCTGACTCAGACATCGATAGAGCGTACCGATTCCGCTGAAGAAGTCTCACAGCTTGCCCATATCCCCGATGAGATCGCTCGAGCTGAACAGGCATTCAAAGAGGCGATGGACGATGATTTTAATACGGCAGCGGCACTTGGGGTGTTGTTCGATTTGCTGAAAACGATAAACTCCGGAGTGCAAACCATTACCGGCGAAAGGGCTCTTACACCACAATTGGTGCAGCCATTAACGGAGGCTGTTGAGTGTGTGAAACGTCTGGCCGGAATTTTAGGCTTTACGTTTTCAGAAGGCGAACTGCAAGGTTCTGGGGCTGACCGGGAACGTATCGACCAATTGATGGGACTTTTGCTTGAAATCCGTAAGGAAGCGAGAACCTCAAAGAACTGGGCGCTGGCCGACCGGATTCGGGACGGATTGACGCAGATTGGGATTCACGTCAAAGATCATCCTGGCGGCGAAAGTACCTGGAAAGTGGAAACGTGAGCCGCATTATTTTTGGGATTCATCCTGTGCAAGAGGCGTTGCGCAGCGGTCAGACGTTCGATTGTCTCTATATCGCTCAGAGCAAAAAAGGGAAGGTCATGTCAGAAATCGTTTCTCTGGCAAAAAGCTGTCATATTGATGTCCGCTTTGAACCCTGGGAACGTCTGACCAAAAAAGCGGGAGGCAGTCCAAAGCATCAGGGAGTGCTTGGGGTGCTTCAGTCATTTTCATATACCCCGTTTGATGAGCTTCTTTCAGACTCCCTGCAACGTGATGCCCCCCCATTTTTTTTACTACTGGATGGAATTCAGGACCCTCATAATTTAGGAGCAATCTTACGTTCAGCAGAGTGTGCCGGTGTTCATGGAGTGATCATTCCAAAACGTAAAGCTGCGGAAGTGACTCCGACAGTCGTCAAAGTGTCGGCTGGTGCAACTGCCTATATCCCGGTCTGTCGTGTCACAAATATGACCGCGACGATTGAGGCATTACAACGCCATCATATTTGGGTCATTGGCACATCCGACGCGGCGAAGCAATCGTATACGACAGTCGATTATACCATGCCGCTTGCGTTCGTGATCGGCAATGAAGAAAAGGGAATTCGACGACTTGTCGCTGAAAAATGCGATCTGGTCGTATCAATCCCCCTCTATGGGAAGATTTCTTCTCTGAATGCCTCGGTATCGAGCGCTTTGATGCTGTTTGAAGTACGGAGGCAGCGTTCACTATAAATGAGAACCATATCGTCATAAAAAACCTGACAGGTTTTCATACAATGAAAAATCTGTCAGGTTGCTTGAACGATCTTATGAGAAAGGAGTGTGAACGATGAAAGGATGGAAGAGACATTGGTCTGTCTGTGTGCTGTTCGGTATGAGTATGTTCTTCTGCGGTCAGGCTGCCTTTGGGCAGCAGACAGCGTCGGCTGCTCGCGAACAGTTGTATATCGCTTTGGAAGAAGTCATTAATCTGGCTTTACAAAACAATTTAGACATCAGCATCAAGCAATATAATCCGGAGATCCAAAAAGAAGCGATCAGGAAGGCTGAGGCAGCCTTTGATTCGTCAACGAAGAGTTCGTATTCGCACACATTTTATGAATCGGAAAGTTCATCGCGCCCGGTAGGACTGTCGTCTCTCGATGCCAGTATCAGCAAACTCTTTCAATTCGGCGGCTCCTGTGAGGTAAGCTTTGATACCGATGTCTCATTCTACGATGGCACAGCAAGCTCTCCTGCAATCGATCAGGTAACAGGAGAGCCGTATCTTCAAGAAACCGATCTGGACAATGATTACAAACACACGCTGACAATGCAATATTCGCACCCACTCCTCAAAAATTTTGGCACCGATGTGAATACCGCGGCGATTAAGATTGCCACGACAAATCGAGACATTTCCGTCAGCCAATTGCGGGCAACTGTCATCGATGTGTTAACGAATGTCAAAAATGCCTACTGGAGCCTGGTGGATGCGATTGCCGAGCTCGAAGCGAACAAACAATCGTTACAACTCGCCTACGATCTGGTCGAAATCAATGAAGCACAGGTCAATGTCGGCACATTAGCGCCGATCGAGGTGTTACAGGCGAAATCCCAGGCAGCTTCCCGCGAAGTCAGCGTCACATCAGCGGAACAGGCGGTCTTGAATGCGGAAGATCGATTGAAACAGTTGTTGAATTTTGCTGAGGATGATCCGATTTGGGCCGCCGCAATTGTGCCGACAGACCAGCCGTCTGAAAAACAGCCTACGCTGTCGCTGCAAGACGCCATTGCAACCGCGTTGGAGAATCGTGAGGAATTAAAACAATTGCAGCAAGCCATTCAAATCCAGGAATATGCTCTCAATGTCGCCGCCAACCAACTCAAACCGGAGCTGTATATGGTCGGAAACCTGAGTCTATCCGGCGATGACACGACTTACAGCGATGCCTTGGGAGAATTATCCGGTTTTGATAATGTCGGCGTGACGGTTGGAGCGAGCTTCAGTTACGATCTCGGCAACCGGGCAGCGAAAAGCTCCTATCATCAGACGAAACTGGCATTGGATCAGAAAAAGCTCTCTGTCCGAAATATGGAAAAGGCGATCTTTGTCGATGTGCGCGTCAAACTCAGGAATGTCGAAACAGCCTATAATTTGATCGGCGCGACCAGAATTGCGCGTCAACTCTCGGAAGAGCAGCTTGACGCCGAACAGAAAAAATTTAATGAGGGGCTCTCGACGAACTTCCAAGTGTTGAGCTATCAAGATGAACTCACCCAGGCCCGCACGAGCGAATCACAGGCGATTACCGCTTACAACCAGGCCCTTGCGGAATTAGATGAAGCCATCGGTATGACATTACACCGGCATAATATTGCAATCGAAGAATAGAGGAGTATTCAGAGTTCTTGGAGTCTTTGGAGTGCCTGGAGTACTTGAGGTACTTGCTCTGGCACTCCGGGCGCTCCAAGTTCTCTGTTTTTTTATGGATATTCGTGATCTTGTCCCGGAACATATTTTACAGATTACCCCCTATCAACCCGGCAAACCTGTCGAAGAACTCCAGCGGGAACTTGGCATCACCGATTGCGTGAAGCTGGCGTCAAATGAAAATCCTCTTGGGCCATCGCCCAAAGCGCTTGAAGCCATGCACAAGGCAGTGGAGAACGCGAATGTTTATCCTGATGGCGGCAGCTATTACCTGAAGGAAGCGCTCGCCAAAAAGTTTGATATTCTGCCGTCGCAGGTTTTTACCGGCAGTGGCTCCGACGAAGTCATCGAATTGATGATGCGCACGCTTCTGACACCTGACGATTCTGTGGTGTTGTCGCAGTATTCCTTTATTGTGTACTTCCTGTCTGCGATGGGGATCGGCTGCACCATCCATTCGGTTCCGCGTCAGCCGGATTATACGCACGATCTCGATGCGATGGCCGATGCGATCACTGAGAATACAAAAATGATATTTATCGATAATCCCACTAACCCGCTCGGAACGATGGTGAATCAGAGCGCTCTTGATGCCTTTATGAAAAAGGTGCCGGAACGCGTACTTGTCGTGTCCGATGAAGCATACGACGAATATGTCGACGCTGATGATTTTCCAAACACCCTGCAATATGTAAAAAACGGACGGCGCATGCTTATACTGAAGACTTTTTCCAAAATATACGGCCTGGCTGGCCTCCGAGTTGGCTATGGTATGGGACCGGTCGAAATCATCGACGCCGCCAATCGAATTCGGCCGCCGTTTAATGTGAACGCGATCGCACAGGCTGGCGCTCTGGCGGCACTTGACGATCTCGAACATGTCGAGCGCAGCCGACAAGTAAATTCAGCCGGAAAGATTTATCTTTACAAGGAACTCGAAAGCATGGGACTGAGCTATATTCCGAGCTATGGGAACTTTGTGACGGTCGATTTCGAACAGGAAGCCGCGCCGATTAACGATAACCTGCTGCATCAGGGCATTATCGTGCGCCCGATCAAAGGGTATGGCCTGCCGAATCATTTGAGAATCAGCATTGGCACGCAAAACCAAAATGAGCGCTTGATTCAGGCGTTAAAGAAGGCTCTTGCCGAGACAACATAAGAAGCCTGTATACATCATTCCCACACAAAGGCACAAAAGGCACAAAGAAAGCTTTTTATACTTTTTTGTGCCTTTGCTGTTTGTATATCTTGTTAGACTTCATTCTTAATGAATCTGTAGGACTTTTATATACACACTTGTGTGTCAAACATGAGAGCGGTTTTGTTGTTGTGTAAAGTCGCGGAGTGCTAAATCATACTTTTCTCTGCGATTTTGCTGCATATGTTTATTAATTGAAAGGAAGATTCTTATTGAAATGTGTTCGTTTTTCAGGGTGCTTGCTTGTCGTGTGTTTCACAGTTTTGATCATTTTCGGGAATAACGTCTCTGCGACAGAAGAGTACAAAATGGCAGTCATGTTTCCAGGTTCGATTCAGGATGCTGACTTTAATGCGAGTGACGATATGACAATGCAAGATGTGAAAAAAGCAGCACTCATGATTGAACTCTTCGAAAAAACGCTCATAAGCCTTCTGTGAACCCAAAGGAGAAAGCGAACGTGCTATGACACATTATAATCTATCCAGAAATACCGCTAACCGAACCGTGTGTGAATGATAACTGTTCGTGCGGACTCTATCAACGACCATGCGTGATTTACACACAGCCGCACCTTATCACCTCATTTTTCTTGACATTTCTCGACTTTTTGTGTATTCTTCATACGCCTCTGTTGGTGGACTGCCAATATCATACGGAAGTACTGATTGATGAATGTTATGTGAGAAGTAAAGGGTAACGTTATGAAAAAGAAGCTGACAGTAGTGATTCGCGTATCGATCATACTTATGGTTTCGCTGTTCTTATTGAGCGGGTGCGCCGCATTTCAGGATATGCTGGACGATCTGTTGGATATAGAAAGCCCAAGCGACGAAAAGAAAGATGATGACGACAAGCAGGTTGCCCCATCCCAAAAACCGATAGTCTTATGCACCTATTTTCACTATTTTAAGTCCGGTCCTGAAGATTTCGATCAGTGGTGGATTCATGGGAAAGATCCGAATAATATTCGTGGGCCAGAACCCTGGCGACGGGATATTTGGGTGGGGAGAGAAGGAGATTATCCGTATATCGGAATCTATAATAACGTTAACGACGGCGAAATCATGCGCTGGCATATTCGGCTGGCAAAAGCAGCAGGGATCAGTGCTTTCTTGATTTATGTTAATAATTGGCAGAATGAGCGCCCTCAAACCGATCTTCTGCTCGCGATTGCAGAACAGGAGGATTTTAAAATTGGTTTTATAGAACACCATAGTTTCCTCGGTGCGCGAGCGATCCGAACGCTCGAAGGACGTTCTCAACCCCTACTCCCGCAAAAGTATGTCGGCTATGAAGAAATCATCAAAGAGCAATCTCGTCGGATTGGAACATCGATACCTTCGACTCTTTCAAAATATAACCGGCCTATGCCGAGGGGACTGCGTAATGTGCCTGCCGATGCGATTCAGCGGGCAAAAGACAGGATCTCCGGGATGTTGAATCAATGGAAGTCGTATCCTGCCTATTTACGGATTGATGGGAAGCCGATCATCGTCATTCCTTACATGGTTGCCGGGTTAGAAGCTCATGAATTTGAACAGTTGGTCGATATGATTACCGGGCAAGTTGGTGAAGAACTCTATGTTGTGGCGATAGTGCCGCCTGTGTATTGGTATTATGCTCCGGAGGCTGTTTTGGGGACAGGTATTACTCAAGAGTGGGCTGATACGGGTGCCAGTTCGTTTACGCACTGGACTCCGAACGGCATGATCACAGCGTCGCAGTCGCTCCGTAAAAAAGTCACACGGTACAATGTCAAAGATTCCTTAAAATGGAAAAAAGATGCCATGATTCCAGTGATGCCCGGCTTTGATGATGATGTCTGGCGTCCGGGCGATGTGCCTGCTCCCACAGCTCCGAGGAGGAATGGAGACGCCTGGAAAGAACAGCTCGAAGCAGCATTTTCTGCTAAACCGCGTTTTCTGTTTATTCAGGGATGGAACGAGTGGCATGAAGGGGCTCAGATTGAGCCATCAACCCATTACAGCGATCCTTATCTCTATCTTAAAATATTATCGCAGAAGCTCAATAAACCCTGGCAGACTCCGTCCCTTCCTCCGAGAGACCGTGTCGATTCGATTCGACAAGGATACTTGCCGTATTAAAAGTCGCGGGGTATTGGAATGATGAAGGATTGCAGTCTTGGGCTACTGAAGTTCTCTATCACTTCATCACTTCACTGTGCTGTTTCATGTTCTTTCCAGGCCTGACGAATACGAATGGAAGGAATAATGTTTTCTAAATCTGCGATGTTGAGTTTGGCGGCCTCACGAAGCATGGCTCGATCTTCATCATCAAGCTCAGCAATATCTGCGGCCGTTTTGAAATTGTTAAGATAATCGCGATAGATCTCTGCCTGCTGAAGTTCAAGGGGATTCCTGGGGAAAGTGAGCTTGTCTCTAATGATTTCACAGAGTTCCTGAAAAGGAAGCCTGCCTGCGTGATATTCCTCAAAAAGCGGATGAGCGGGAGTATAGATAATACCAGTGAAACGGCAGATTGTTCCAATGATTTGTACGTGCTGGTGCTCGCCAAGCATATCAAACGCAATATTGCAATTCTGAATTTTTTCCATATCTTTGATGCTCGATTTGACTTCGGTATAACTCACGTAATCGATCAGGAAGAAATCCCGTACATCGATATGAATTCGTGTTCTGTCAGATTCTGTGAACACAACAGGCAAGATAAGGGTTTTGTGTCGAGGTTGCACTGTGACACCGAGTACCGGATCGATGCCTTGTAATTGCCCAAATCGTTCTCCCCAGCTCATGAGAAGCTCGTCCATGACATCTTCGATACTGATCGACGACGAATCAGAAGGGATCTTTTGGATGAACGTATGTTTGATACTTTCGATCGTATGGTCGGAGAGCCTGCCATTTCGATATGCATTTCGATCTTCGCGATCGATAAGCTCCTGAATTTCACGAACGAGTTCACTAACAAAATGACTTTTATCGATGGAGGGGGGCAGGATGTTTTTATGTTTAAGCTTGCTATAAAAGGTTTCGACACTGTTCGGAATATCGACATATTTCCTCGAATCGTGCCGTGGATAGCCCTCTCCAGCCATCACGACGATCGATTGATTACGGAGCAATCGCGCAATATCAATTCCGGCACGGAATGAGCTGTTGGGATCGTGACGATTCAACATCAGGTGACCAGATAGTGTGCCGATTGTTCGGTACAAATACTGAACCAGCCTGTTGAGTGGGCGGAATTTGAGATAGACAAAGGTGATCTCATCGGTCGCAAGGACGACATGTGGATATTGCCCGCTAATTTGCAGCGACAGCTTCATGCAATGATACATCATGGCCAGGGTATGACGTCTTGCCATTGGATGGGAAGGGATGAGGATGATCGAGTAGCCTTCTTGAAATTTTTTGGAAACCTTCCCGATAATTTCAATGCTATGGGCTGTTTTCTCCGGGGTGATGGCGCCAATCCCAAGTCGAAGAAATGGAGTGACCACAAACTTATTCATCAGAAAAGGCAGAGAACGGTTCCATTTCTCCTTCAGTGATAAGAAGGGGTTCCAAAGTCGCTTCAGCAACACGTTATATGTCATAGCCGTCACACACGTTGATTCTCATAGCAGAAAAATGGATATGGATTTGGAGGTTATCTTGAAATACATATATCATCAATGTATGATATCTTGCTTGTATAATACAAGACAAGAGGAGAAAATGGAAGTTTAATCCTAATGATCTGTAAATTTTTTACTGACAATCTTGACAGGCAGTAAGACCTTGTTATATTGTAAAAAATGGATGTCAACCATTTTTTTGGGAGAAAGAAAGAACTCCTGGAAAATATAAGATGCTGAAACGACGAAACAAAAGGGTTGAAGACTGAAACCGAGGTGAAGAACTTAGCATGAGAGATTATTATGAAGTGCTTGGTGTGAAAAAAAATGCGAGTGAAGCTGAACTGAAAAAAGCCTATCGTAAATTGGCGATGAAACACCATCCTGATCGGAATAAAGATGATAAGGCGGCGGAGGAAAAATTTAAGGAGATTAACGAAGCCTATGCTGTGCTCAACGATCCTGAGAAACGAAAACAATATGACATGTTTGGGGCTGATGGTTTTCATCAGCGCTTCAGCCAGGAAGATATCTTTCGCGGCACAGACTTTTCGAGTATTTTTTCTGAGATGGGATTTGGCGGAGGCGGTGATTTATTTACGCATTTGTTTGGCGGTGGAGGCGGTCGGCAACGTTCTGGTGGGTTCCCTGGCGGTCAAAACCCGTTTGGCGGATTTGGCGGAGCTGGCCGGGGCTATCAGCAGCCAATGAAAGGTCAGGATATTGAAACGTCGATCACCATTCCATTTCAACTCGCCTATAGCGGCGGCAAACAACGTCTAAGTTTCCAGCATCCCGGAGGAGGTCGTCAGAATGTTGATCTGAAAATCCCTGCCGGTATGGAAAGCGGCAAAAAACTCCGCCTGTCGGGTAAAGGGAATCCGGCTCCGGGCGGTGGAATGGCAGGGGATTTGTATGTAGTGGTGAATATTGCGCCCCATCCTGAGTTCGAGCGCAATGGCGCCGACCTCGAAGTCCAGCATACGATTGGGCTGACGGAAGCTCTTTTGGGAACGACGCTGAAAATCACAACGATGGAGGATCAAAAGCAATTAAAAGTTCCGGCTGGCGTATCGCCCGGTACGAAAATGCGGATCAAAAATCATGGATTTCCTCGCATGGGAGGCAAAGGCAAAGGCGATCTGTACGTCAAAATCAATATCAAGTTCCCATCGACTCTGACTGATCGCCAGCGTCAGCTCATCGAAGAACTCAAAGAAACTGGCCTGTAATGAAAAAAGCCGTCTATCACCCTGCATTATAAGGAGTTGTCATGGGCGGGGCACACCCGGCATGATGAATAGAGTGTATCGTATTGGTCGACAACCGTGTTGACCAAATCTTAAGTTCTCGGCAGCCACAGGGCTGTTGACCGGTACGGTTCTTTACACAGGAGATTCTATGGTTTTTAGTCGAAATGTTTTGAGTGTTGTACTTGCTTCCCTCATCATGTTATTTTCAACAGCGCTGGTATTGGCTGAAACTGTGCCGTCGGCTGACAGCGTTCCGATCTCTTATCGAACACGGGGTGAAGGTGAACCCGCCTTAGTCTTTGTCCATGGCTGGGCATGCAATCAAAGTTATTGGGATGCCCAGGTTGAATACTTTGCCAAGCAGCACAAAGTCGTCACACTCGATCTGGCCGGTCATGGTGAATGGGGGAGCGAACGCGAGCAGTGGACGATTGAAGCGTTTGGCGCTGATGTTGTTGCTGTTGTGACGCATCTTAATCTGCAGCAGGTTGTGTTGATCGGGCATTCACTGGGGGGCCCTGTTGTCGTCGAGGCTGCCCGGCATCTACCGGATCGAGTCGTGGGGGTTGTTGGCATCGATACGCTTCAGAATGTTGAGTTGAAGGCTACTCCGGAACAGATTGTGCAAATTTTAACCCCACTGCGCGAGAACAGCAGCGAATTTATCAGAAAAATTGTTCCCTCGATGTTTCCGCTGGGAAGCGATCCGGAGGTGATCGAACGAATCGTGGCTGACATGTCATCGGTCCCGCAAGACGTGGTTGTGAATACGATGAAAGCGTCCCTTGAATTTGATTTAGCCCAAGCCAGTCAAGAACTTCACGTGCCGGTTCGATGTATTAATTCCGATAAATTCCCGACCGATCTTGACGCCAATAGACGTCATCTTGAATCGTTTAAGGTCGTTTTAGTTCCTGAATCAGGACATTTTTTCTTTCTCGAACATCCTCAGGCGTTTAACAGCGGCTATCTTGAGAAAGTGTTGGAGGAATTGGCAGGCCTTTTACCCGGAGTTGAGCTTAATCTAATCCGACGAGCTGACTGTTGTGGGCGACCAATACGTGGTGAAACATTTTGTCAAAAAATTTGTCTTATATGTGTTAACATGATTGTGATCAATCTAAACAATTGAGCATATTTCTTGCTTCTATGAGTGTTATATGCCTAAAATAAGTCCATTCGAAAAACACAGCGATGCTTATGACGAATGGTTTGAAAAGAACCGTGATTTGTATGAAGCCGAACTGGAAGCTATCCGTCAGCTTCTTCCTCCCGTTGGAGCTGAAGGCTTGGAAATAGGTGTCGGTTCCGGCAAATTCGCTGCACCTCTGGGAATAAAAATCGGCGTTGAGCCCTCAGAAAAGATGGCCATCAAGGCAAGAAAACTGGGTATCAATGTCTATCGCGGTATAGCAGAGGATTTACCCTTCCCTGCTGGCACGTTTGATTTTGTGCTGATGGTAACCACGATTTGTTTTGTCGATGATGTTGCCAAGTCTTTCAGGGAGGCGTTTAGGGTGCTAAAACCCGATGGGTGTCTTGTTATAGGATTCGTGGATAGAGAAGGCAAATTGGGTAAAGTTTATGCGGAGAAACGGGGAAAAAGTAAATTTTACCAGGAAGCCACTTTTTTCTCCACACAAGAAATTCTTAAATATCTTGAAGATACAGGCTTTTGGCCTTCGAGAATAAAACAAACTCTTATACCCGGAAAGTCACCAAAAATCATTCTTGATAACTTTGGAAAAGGTTCTTTTGTTGTTATTAGGGGTGAGAAATAAAACTGGTTAACAAGTCGTTT
>PDWJ01000919.1_pt1 | contig 59683 bp, 46 predicted proteins | sample 1430881 | NCBI WGS metagenome assembly PDWJ01 (sample SAMN01162460, study PRJNA174530) | Oral metagenome, whole genome shotgun sequencing project. | biome: Marine environment; feature: Marine mammal; material: Swab sample of the gingival sulcus; isolation source: swab sample of gingival sulcus... | reverse complement strand
AGGTGCTTTACCATTACGAAAACCGGGAAGCTTGACTTCCCGAGCGATCGCCTTGAACGCCAGATCGATGTCCTTATCGAACTCGGTCTCATCGACCTCGACGTACAGCTTGACCTTGTTCCCCTCAAGGGGTTCGACCGAAGATTTCACAGTTCGGCCACTCTATCGCCGCCCGTACACGAGAGTCCGAGTCGTTTCGTGTAACAATGGTTTCGTGACCGCTTGGAAACCCCATCCCCTCGCTTCACCCCCAGAACATGAGCTTGATCTTCGTCCTGGAGATCAGGTGCGTTCAATCAGCGAGGTACCCGGTGTTCCCATCGGCACCACCGGCCGAGTACTCCTGGCCAACGGGTTCAACTGGCATCGCTATCGGATCCTGTTCGGCAATGGGGTCGAGATCGGCGACCTCGATCAGCGTCATCTCGAACCGGTGGGACGGGCAGCAAAACGAGCCGCCAAACAGGCCAAGTCGTAGGCCACCACTCTCGTTGACCCTGGCGACCTGAGCTGAGAGATCGTGATGAGGCGAAGCTAGCGAAAGAGCCCGATCAGGGCGTGCGATGGCAAGGGATTGGCCCCCATCGCCCGAATGTCGGTAATGATCTCGGCATCATTGGTGACGACAACCACCGAGCGAGACGCCGGTAGGCGGCGCACCTCATCACGAATGATGTCATCGGCGATCACCTCGGGTGGCGAGAACACCACCCTCACCAGACGACGTTGACCATGTGCCCCCACCACATGGGCACCATCGAAGACCACGGTGATATCGCTCCCGGTGGTTTTGGCGAGATCTTCAAGGGCATCGATCAGGCGTCGTCGTTGATCGACGAGGGCCAGACCGGGCCAGGCCAGCTGAGAGATGTTGTAGCCATCGACGATGATCGAGGCGCCCGAGGTGATCAAAAAGCGCGCTCCATCGCGAGAATCCCTGGTGAGACCGCCGGGCAGAGCCAACGGTACCCGGGTCTCGGGCGTGGAATCATCGATGGCGACCAGCGAGGCGAGCTGGGTCGACAGCGAGCCAGCCAGATCGGCGAGGCGGAGGAGCTCAGATCGATCGGCGAGCGAATCAGCCCGGTCGGCAAGGGCCTCATCCCGCACCTCTTCGGCAGCCGATTGGGAGAGCCGAGCCTGGTCGAGCTCGGTTTGGGCTGCAGCGAGACGCTGCTCGGCAGCCAGTTGACGATCTCGGGCATGACGAGCCTCACGTCGGGCTTGGGAGACCTCCTCGGTGAGGCTGGCCAGCCGATCTTCGAGGTCGGCGACCTGGCCGGCCACGAGCGCGAGCTGACGGTCCCGGTCGGCCACGGTGTCGGCCAGGGTGACCAGTTCAGCTCGGGTACGAACCGTGGCCTGCTCGGCGGCAACCCGGCGTCGGTCGGCGCGGGCCAGCTGGCGGGAAAGATCGGCATCGCGAGCCTCGATTTCAGCCTGAGCCACCAGCTCCTCAATCTGGGCTTCCCAGCCATCGGGACGGGCCAACCAGAGCTGTCCGATCGGATCGACCAATTCGGGCAGGGCTCCTCGGGCAAGCCGTTGGCGATAATCGGGATCAGATTCGATGATGCGGCGAACCGCCACCAGGTTGGATGTCGCCACCACCTCGGCTGACAGGTAGCGCTTGAGGCGGGTCGGATAGCGAGCTGGAGGACGCAGCTTGGCCCCCTGACGGGCCATCTCGATGGCGAACTCCAAGGCCGAGCGAAGGTATCGAGCGTCGGCTGGAGGAGAGGTCATCGGGTCATCGTAGGCGTCCGGGCTGCTCACCGATCAGTCCGGTTGACGACGGTCGCCCCAACATGGTCGATATTGAGCACCTTGACCTGACCACCGGTGGGCAAGACCTTGGTGATCCCATCGACCTGGGACCGATCACACCAGATCGCCGCGGTCGGGCCACTCCCCGACAACCAGGCAGCCCATGCTCCGGCATCGAGGGCCGAGGTGATCGCCGCGGCGGTATCGGGAACCCGAGCCAGGCGGGTGTCTTGATGCCAACGATCCTGGGTGGCCTCGGCCAACAGGTCGACATCACCGGTCACGCAGGCGGTCAGCAAGAGCCCCAAGCGGCCCAGATTGAAGACCGCATCGGTTCGGGACAGGGTGTCGGCCAAGCCAGCCCGTGACTTGTTGGTGGAGGTCGTCACCGCCGGCGGCACCCAGGCGATCACCGTGGGATCGAACCCCAACGGCACCGGACGCACCGTGGTACCTGAACACACCACCATGCCTCCGTAGAGCGATGCAGCAGCGTTGTCGGTATGGCCTTCGAGTTTGGCGCTGACCTCAAGGATCTCGCGCTGATGGATCTCATCGTCGAGGGCCTCACATCCATGGCGTTGAACCACCGCCGCGGCCGCGCCTCCAACGCGGACAGTGCCGCTAAATCCCAATCCTCGACCCATCGGGATTGGCGAACGCACCCATAACGGCCCCTCGCCGCCGAGGCGACGAAAGGCGACCGACGCTGGATGGGTTCGCTCGGCGATGATCGCCCCATCGGGAGCTGGACCGCAGCCCACATCGGCATGGAGGGTGACCGCCATCCCGAGGACATCGAATCCGGGACCGAGGTTGGCCGACGATGCCGGCACCCGGATCGCCCAGGCAGCGCGATTCTCCTGGTCGGTGGTCATGACGGAGCCTCCTGTGAGGTGAAACAATCGTGGGGAACACCACCGGGGCTCAACCGACGCCGTGGTGTCTGAGCCCGGTCAACACGGTGTCCCATCGCTGGCCAGACTAGTGGGTCAGCGACCGACTTGACGCTAGGAGTTGGACCGGTCGTCCGGCTCGTCGAGCAGGGTGTCGGCATGGTGGCAGTGGGCAGCGAGGGCACCGGCCTCATCGAATGCAGCATCGGTGACATAGCGGGGGTATTCCTCGACGATGAGTCGACGGCAATCCTCATCGAGCACCACGATCTCGGCCCCAGCCTTGACTTCAGCGGTCAGCCGCGACACATTCCCCTGGGCAAGACGGGTAAACCGCGCCAGCTCACCCGCTCGCAACCAGGCAGCCCCACACCATCCGATCGCTGACAGGGAACAGTCGATCCCGGCTGATCGATAGCGCTGGACGAGATCATGGGCATGATCGATCTGGGCCGGGTCACACGGTGGCACGATGACCACCCGGCGAGAACTGGAGCCTGAATGGCCAACCTCGGAGGGAAACCACCGCCGGTGTCGCCGATGAGCGATCGCTCGGACGAGATTGACCGGCATGGCCAAGACCAGCCACCTCGCAGGACCGGTCATGATCGGCGGATGCACCGCCAACCGCTGACGCCAGGGGATCTGACGGTTGGCCACCCTCATCGCTTGGGCCCGATCGATCGTGTGCTGGAATTCGTCGACCGATGCCGTCCAACCGGGGGCAAGTCGACCGGGATCACCATTGTCGCGAGACCGCACCCAGGCATCGACCACCTGGTCTTGCTGGGCTGGGGTCAAGCCACCAGGATCACCATCGTCGACCTGGTCGACGAGGTCGAACAGGGTGACCATCGCCGGCCCCATGTCGGGCGATGGACCTTTGGAGAGACAGCGGGTGAAGACCTCGGTGAGGTGGTCACGAAGATCTGCTTCATCGGTATAGAGATGGTGGCGGGGATCAATGGTCACAGCACCCTCCAGTGTTGCGAGCTCAGGTGTTTAGATCGCCTCGATCATGTTGTACAGGAAGGATGCTCCCAGAATCGAAAACACCAGCATGGCGATCCGGCTGAACAGGCTGATCGAGGTGCGCCACAACAAGAGTGCAGCAACACAGGCCACGATCACCACAACCAGGAACCCGGTTTCGCTGGCCGCGGCGATATCCCACAGCCGGGTCACCTTGATCCGGCTGGTAAAGAGTGGAGCATCTTGACGGGTGATCGTGTTCCATCCGAGCCATCCCACCCAGAATGATCCCAGCGCGATCGGGACCATGACGAAGGGGCGGACCTTTTGGTTGATCGCCACCACGAGGGCGATCGTGGTGACCAAGAGGGCTACCGAGGTGTGATAGCCGTGGTCGGCGATATGACCAAACGTCGAGCTGATCATCGAGCCGATTCGGCTCATCAGGCTTGAGCCGACATCGACCGGGTTGACCGGATCGGGCTCACCGGGAGCAGCCCCGATCAACCATGCTGCAGCGAAAGACAGAGGCGAAAATGACATCGGGTCCAGCTTGTCACGAGAACGGGAGCAAGACGCGGATATCCGGTATTCGTGGACCAAATCCGTTCCACCACCGGACGCGAGCTTGGGCGACTCCCCCTGCCGCTCACGTCACAGCGTCAGCGAACCACCGAGTGATCGTGGCTGGATGGGTGATCGCGGTGCCGACCACCACCGCCCAGGCCCCCCGCCTGATCGCTTCACCGGCATCGGCTGGCGAGTGGATGCGACCTTCAGCGATCACCGGGACCGTCATGGTGGCCACCAGTTCATCAAGCAGATCCCAGTCGGGTCCCGGTGTGCGCGGACGCTCATCGGTGTATCCCGCCAACGTGGTGCCGACGATGTCCGCACCAGCGGCTTCGGCAGCCCGAGCATCGGCGGCACTCCCACAGTCAGCCATCACCAGGATGTCGGGTGTGTCGGCTTTGAGCTCAGCGATCGTGTCAGCCAGAGTACGCCCATCGGGACGTGGCCGACGGGTGCCATCGGTGGCGACGATCTCCACTCCCGTCGCGGCCACCGCTCGGCAGGCATCGAGGGTGGGAGTGATATAGACCCCAGTTGTCCCCTCCTTGACCAGGCCGATCAGGGGAACATCGAGCACCGCCTTCATCGCTGTGAGGTCATCGAGGCCTTTAGCCCGGATACCGGCTGCTCCCCCAGTCACGGCCGATTGGGCGATCTGGGTCATGGTGCGGGGATCGAGCATGGGCTCGCCGGGATAGGCCTGACACGAAACGATGAGGGTGCCGTGAATCTGGTCGAGAATTAGGTTCATGAGGTCGGTTCATCCGGGTGTGCTTGCTGGTTGAAAACCATCCAGGCAGCCCCGATCAGGGCAGCGCGTGGGCCGAGGGCCGCTGGAAGGATAGGAAGATCGGCGTGGGCGGTGACCAGGCTGGCTCGACATGATTCGACCAGGGGATCCCACCACACCGGCCCAGCTTCAGCAACCCCGCCACCGACGATGATGGCCGCTGGATCGAGGGTGGCGATCAAGCCAGCCAAAGCCAGTCCGAGACCACGAGCTGCTTCGGCCACAACGCGAGAGGCCTCCTCCTCACCGGCGCTGGCCCGAGCGACGATCTCGCGGGTATCGAGGGCCCTTCCGGTCACCTCGTGGTACCGGCGAGCGATCGCTGTCCCCGATGCCAAGGCTTCGAGATGACCATCACGTCCACAGGGACACCTCAACCCTTCGGCGCCGGGGGTGGGCAGATGGCCGATCTCTCCGGCCAGATGATGGGCTCCGGTCCACACCTGGTTGTCGATGATCACGGCACCGCCCACACCGGTGCCAACCGCGACCATGATCGCGCTGGAGACCCCGCGAGCGGCACCTCGCCAAGCTTCACCACAGGCATGGGCATCGACATCGTTGAGAACCGAAATCCGACGAGGGTCAAGGCCCAGCCGAGTGGCCAATCCCGAACGAAGATCAGTTCCAACCCAGTCGGTGAAGGTGTCGGTTGATGAGATGATCGTTCCGTTTGACGCGTCGACCCCACCGGCGGTTCCGATCCCGATCCCCGCCAGCTGGGTGAAGTCATCGCCTCCAACCTGAGACACCAGCTCCGCAATGGTGTCGAGAACGGCGTCGGGGCCCTGGCGTGCCGGCGTGTCACCAGCCACCTGGCCGGTCATCACACCATCGGGTGAGACCAACGCAGCGATGGTTTTGGTACCGCCAACATCGACTGCGACCGCTGGCTTCATCAGCGAAGACCGACCTCGCTGAGCACAGTGCCGATCGATTCGATCTCATCGGGTCGGAGGTGACCGAGCGGGGCGGGCATGGTGGCGGTCTCCACAACGCCGAGCATGGCGAGGGCTGCCTTGAAGGCTCCGATACCGGTGGTATCCAACGAACGGCCACTGGGCACATCCACGATTCCAAACAGCTGGGTGAGGCGCTCTTGCTCACGCTGAGCCTCATCCCAGGCGCCCTGCTGAGCGGCGCGCCACAGCCGCACATAGCCAGCTGGATCGACATTGGCCAAGCCGGGGATCGCTCCCTCAGCACCGGCGCGGAACATGGCATCACACTTGATCTCGTGGCCGGTCAAGAGGTTCAAGGGATGACCCGCTCGGTTGTTGATGGCGATCAGATACTCGAATCCATCGTCATCACCGGACGAATCCTTGACCCCAGCGATCACCCCGTCTTGGCCCAGCGCCAGAAGCCGATCACCATCGAGTTTGTGGTGGACCCGCACCGGGATGTCATAGGCGAAGATCGGAATCGAGATCGCCTCAGCCAGCATGCGGAAGTGAGCGTCGATCTCGTCAGCATCGTTGAGGGCATAGAGCGGGGCGGTGACCACCACAGCGTCAGCGCCGGCAGATTGGGCTCGACGGGCATGTTCGATCACCCGGCGAGCGGTGAGGTCGATCACCCCGGCGAGCACCGGCACCCGGCCCCCCACCTGATCGACGGTCAACCCGATCACTGCCTCACGTTCATCGTCGGTGAGGTAGGCGACCTGACCGGATGAGCCGAGGACGAAGAGCCCGTCCACTTCAGCGCCCAGGAGGTGGTCGACCAATCGTGCCAAACTCGCCTGGTCGAGAACACCGTCCGGGGTGAACGGGGTCAAGACTGGGGGGACGATCCCGGTGATCGGATTCATTGGTTCTCCCCGGCGACACTGGGATGCAAGAGTGATGGCACCGCTCCCAGCAGGGTGCGGGTGTAGTCCTGCTGAGGACGGTTGAACACCTCGTCAGCGCTGCCCAGCTCGATCACTTCGCCGGCCAGCATGACAGCGATGCGATCGGACACATAGCGCACCGTATTGATGTCGATGATGTCGGGGTTGAGTGCTAGAGCCCGAGCGATCGCGACGCGTTGACGCTGTCCACCCGACATCTGACGAGGCAGGATGTCGAGCGCTGAGCTGGGTAGGCCAACCAGATCGAGGAGTTCGCGAACCCGTTCCTCGCGTTCTCGGGGACTCCCGATGCGATGGACCTTGAGAGGATCGGTGAGGATCTCTCTCACCGCCAGACGGGGGTTGAGCGCGGTAGCCGGATCTTGAAAGACCACCGAGACCACTCGACCGAGACGACGGCGACCGGCCCGATCGAGCTTCATCGGTTCACCGAAATAGCGAACCTCTCCGCTGGTGGGCACCTGGAGACCAACCATGACCCGGGCGAGGGTGGTCTTGCCACAACCGGATTCGCCGACGAGGCCGAGGGTGTCACCCTTGGAAATGGTGATTTATGAACGACATGGATGTCGCTCAGTTCGATGATCGGGGTGTCGGTCACGATCCCTCCAATCCGATGAGCTCAGCCAGCGAGTCGGTGCGGGCATAGAGATGGTCAGTACCCGACAGGGTTCGCAAGATCGGTGGATCATCCAACCCCACGGTGGGATGGGATGATCGCGGCGCAAACCGATCACCCTTAGCGAAGTCCCGCGGCGAGGGCACGACACCGGGAACCTGGTGGAGTCGACCACTGTCGGCTTCGATCGAGAGCACCGCGCCGAGCAAGCCTCGCGTGTATTCGTGGATCGGGTTGGTCAAGAGCTCGGAAGTGCCCGCCTGCTCGACCACCTGGCCGGCATACATCACCGTGATCCGATGGGCGACCTTGGCCACCAGAGCGAGGTCGTGGGAGACGAAGACCAGAGCGAATCCCAGCTGGTCTCTCAGATCCTTCAAGAGGTCGACCACCTGGGCTTGGACGGTCACATCAAGCGCGGTGGTCGGCTCATCAGCGATCAAGAGCTGGGGATCACGGGTCAGGGCCATGGCGATCAAGACTCGCTGGCGCTGTCCCCCGGAGAGTTCGTGGGGATACGACTTGAGGGTTCTCGCTGGATCGAGCCCAACCAGTTCGAGGAGATCCTCAGCGGTGCGGGTGCCACCGCGTGAGGTGAGCTGGCGCATCTGGGCCCGAACCAACATGGCTGGGTTCAGCGAGCTCAAGGCATCTTGGTAGACCATGCTCATCTGATGGCCGCGCAGGGCGTTGTGCTCTTTGGCTCCCAGCCCGACCAGTTCGGTATCGCCGAACTGGATCGAACCCGAAATGCGGGCTGTGGGTGGCAGGAGCCCCATGATCGCCATCGCGGTCAGGGACTTGCCACATCCCGACTCGCCGACCAGGCCCATGGTTTCGCTCGGTCGAACATCGAACGACACCCGGTCGACAATCTCGATATCACCGTGGACTGCCGGAAAGGCGATCGAGAGATCGCGCACCCGTAGGAGGGGTTCGACCTCGGTGTCGGCGAGAACCAGGCGATCTCGTCGACCAGCTTCAACCGCGGCGAGATCATTGAGATGATGAGCCAGAGATTCGGCCTGGTCACGGTGTCCAGCGATGATCAGATCGTCCGCCTTGAGCTGGGCATCAACATCGATCTCGCCGCCACCACCATCATCGCCGCGCGCCCGAGGAGCAGCCAATGCATCGGTGAGGCCTTCGGACAAGATATTGAGGCTCAAGGTGGTGATCAGGATGAAGAGGCCAGGGAAGAAGGTCGTCCACCAATGCCCTGACAGCAAGAGCTCTTTGCCTTCGGACAACATATTGCCCCAGGTCGGGGTGTTGACCGAGGTGATGCCCGCCCCGATGAAGGACAGGGATGCCTCGAACACGATCGCGTCGGCGACCAAGACGGTGGCGAACACCATGATCGGGGCCATACAGTTGCGAGCCACATGCTTGGCCAAGATCCAGCTGGTGGGCGAACCCATCACCCGTGATGCAGCTACATAGTCTTCGCCGAATTGGGCGATCACGTTGGCCCTCACCACCCGGGTGAGCTGGGGCACATACAAGAAGGCGATCGAGATGATCACCACCGGCAACACCGGTAATCGAGAGGACAGCGAGATCACCAAGACCGCGGCGAGGGCGATCCCCGGGAAGCTCATCACGATGTCGAGGACTCTCATCAAGAGCTCGGACACCCACTTGCCGGCGGTGGCGGCGATCGAGCCGAGCACCGAGGCCACAGCGAGAGCTAGCCCGGTGGCCAAAAGGCCGACCAAGAGCGAGACCCGAGCCCCATAGACGACCCGGGAGTAGATGTCTCGTCCGGTTTCGTCGGTACCGAACCAGAACTGGGAGTTGGGGCCGATCGAGTTGTCGGGGATGGCTTGTTCGCCGACGCCTTCGAGCTCGATCACCCGGGTAGCAACCATGTCCGGCGGCACCAGGCCGGCAGCACCGGGCTCATGGCGAGCCACCAAGGGAGCAAAGATGGCGATCAAGGCCAAGAGGATGAGGACACCGACAGCGAACTTCGACTGTCGAGGCAGCTGGCGGAGCCCACCGAAGCGCAGGCCCGGCCGTGTCAAGCGTTTGCGGGATGCTGACGACAACATCAGATACTCCGAATCCGTGGATTGACCAGGACGTAGAGCACGTCGACGACCATATTGATGAAGATGAAGGCCACCGCAACGGTGATGGTGACACCTTGAACGATATTGACATCGTTGCGGGTGATCCCTTGGAAGATCAGCTGACCCATCCCCTGGATATTGAAGATGATCTCGATCACCACAGCTCCCCCGATCAGGTAGCCAACCCGGAGACCGATCACGGTGAGCGGGGTGATCAGGGCGTTGCGCAACACATTGCGTCCGACGACGATCGAGCGAGGAATCCCCGCCCCGATCGCGGTGCGAACGTAGTCGCGTTCGAGCTCTTCGACCATGGCGGTGCGCACCACCCGGGTCAGTGATCCAGCGACCGGAACAGCGAGGGCGACCGCCGGCAAGAAGATCTGACTCACATAGCCCGATGGGTCGCTGGTGAAGGGGATCCAGTCGGTCACCAGGGAGGGGAACCAGCCCAGGCCACCAGGGATATTGCCAAAGGCTTGAATCAAGAGCAGGGCGAGCCAGAACGAGGGGGTGGCCAGGCTGGCGATCGAGAAGGCTCGCAAGACCTGGTCGGGCCAGCGGTCTCGATAGAGCGCGGCGATGACCCCGAACGGAACGGCGATCAGGAGAGCGATCACCAGACCGACGGCGGTGAGTTGCAGGGTGATCGGCAGGTTGGTGCCGACCATCTCGTCGATCTTGACGCCGGTGAAGGATTCACCGAGGTCACCGCGGATCAGGCCGCCGAGATAGCGAAAGAAACGGACGAAGAGCGGATCGTCGAGGCGGCGAGCAGACCGGTAGGCAGCGAGCGCTTCAGCCGATGCACTCTCGCCGAGCGCCAACCGAGCTGGGTCGATCGTCGAGAATGACATCACGACGAAGACCAACAAGGTGACACCGAACACCATGGCCGGGAGCGCCACCAGCCGACGACCGAGAAGTCGAAGGAGGTTAGACATGGTGGAAGGGAGGGGTCAGGCCCGGTGTGGGCTGGCAGCGCTGCCAGCCCACACCATGGCGTGAAGGAGATGGATCAGAGCGTCGATCCGACGTCGACGAAGGACAGACCGGTCACCGCGATGGGCTGGAAGTCGATCAGGGTCTCTTCGTTGTAGGCCGTCGGGGTCTTGCGGTGGAAGATCGGGTACAGCGGCACATCTTCGCTGATCACATCGAAGACCTCGTGCCAGGCAGCAACCTGGTCATCACCGGTCGACTGGGATGCGACATCGAGGAGTTCCTGCACCTTGTTGTAGGTGTCGGTGCCCTTCCAGTGCATCCGGGTGTCGGTCCAGGTGTCACCGGCATACCACCAGCGCAGGAGCAGGTCAGCATCGTCACCGAAGACCGAGGGATCGCCAGGAGCGACCATGACGTCAAACACGTTGGGATCGCTGTCGATCGTCCCATAGACATCGGACGACTTCTTCTCGGTGTACTCGACTTCGAGGCCCGCCGCTTCGAGGGATTCCTTGATGATCGGCCGCACCGCCGAGAAGAACCCGTGGTTGGTGGCGAGCAAGCGGATCTTGGTGAGACCGGTCTCAGCGATGAGCTCCTTGGCCTTTTCCTGGTTGCCCGGATACTGAACCTTGGCTGCCTTGTAGGCGGGATGATCGGCCTGGACGAAGCAGGTCGCCGGGGTGGCGAGGTCGGACATGCCCACCTTGGCGATCTTGTCGTAGTCGAGGGCGTACATGATCGCCTGACGGTTGCGGACATCGTCCATCGGTGCCACGCCGGAGTTGAACATCACGAAGACCAGCCCGAATCCCTGCTTGGCAGCGACCGCCTTGGTCTCGGCGAGGGTGCCGAGATTGGTGGCCGGCACCGAATCGATCGCCTGCACCGTGTCCGATGCCAGAGCGTTGGTGCGGGTTGAATCGTCGGGGATGATCTGCCAGGTCATCTTGTCGACCCGGGCCGGGTGCGGACCGGTGTAGGCCTCGTTGCGCTCGAAGACGACGATCTGGGAGCTCGCCCCATTGTCGGTCATCTTGTAGGCGCCGGTACCGATCGGATAGAGGTCGTAGGCAGCAGGATCGGCTTCGACCGCAGCCTTGGGCACGATCTTGACGACCGACAACCGCTCGGGGACCAGCGAGAAGGGGTACTTGAGCTTGAGGCTGACCGTGGTGTCGTCCTTCTTCTCGACCGAATCGAGGAAGGGGATAAAGGCGGCATAGAGACTGTTGTTGTCGGGATTCAACACCCGTTCGAAGCTGTAGACCACATCGTCGGCGGTGACCGGGTTGCCATCGGTGAAGACCGCGCCGTCGCGCAGGGTGGCTTCCCAGGTGGTGTCGTCAACCATCTTGGGCAGCTCGGCAGCCAGGGCTGCATAGGTCTCGCGGGTGGCGGGATGGATCTCGGTGAGACCCTCCATGGTGTGCCAGTTCGCTGCCACGGTCAGGGCTGCTGTGGTGGTCATCGGGTCGTAGCCGTTGGTGCCCAGCTCGTAGGAGATCGCCGCTTCGATCATGCCCGCCGCCTCTTCAGCGGGAGCATCGGTGGTGGGGGCATCCGTGGCTGCTGGAGCAGCGGTCGTGGCCGGACCACCAGCAGCGGTCGTGCCCGGTGCAGCCTCGGTCGTCGGGATACGACAGGGTTGAATTCGGTCATCGGGATCTCCTTACACAGTCCTGATATCGGACGTCTGATGTCCGACGTCTCCAATTATTGGACTACGGTTGTCGGAGAGTCAAGTTGTGCGACACTACGTTGAACCCCAGCACGGTGACGCGATCGAACAAGGAGTAGTTGATGCCACGACCGGGCGCGACCACCACGGGCGAACCCCGTCGGTTACGGGCAACCGCTGACGCGCTCAAGCAGCTGATCCTTGACCGACAGCTTCAACCCGGCGATCCCCTGCCGAGTGAAGCCGAGCTGACCACCATGCTCGATGTGTCACGATCCAACCTGCGCGAAGCGATTCGGACCCTGGTGGCGATCGACATTCTCGAAGTCCGTCACGGCACCGGCACCTTTATCGGCCCGATGACCCTGCGTCCCCTGGTGAATGGGCTGACCTTCAAAGGGTTACTCATGCCCGGCGAAGACTTTGACACCCTCCGCCAGGTGATCGAAATGCGTCGAGTCCTCGACCTTGGACTGGCCCCACGGATTGTCAAGCGATTGCACGGTCAGACCAGGTCGCCCTTACACACGATCTGTGATGAGATGGATGCCGCTGTCGGCCACCATGACCGATTCGCCGAAGCCGACCGGGACTTTCACTTGGCGATCGCTGGACAGACCGGCAACGAACTCTATGTTCAACTCGTTGGGGCCTTTTGGGATGTTCACCGCATCGTTTCCCCCCGTCTCGGTATCCAAGCCACCCGTGACCAGGTCGATACCGCTGGCAGCCATCGGTCCCTTCTCGATGCTGCCGTGGCCGGAGATCTTGAGCGCTATAGCCAGGCAATCGATGAGCACTATGCACCACTGATGCGAGTTCTCGGGATGCCATCGACGGAGTAGGTCCCTGGGCTGAACCGGGCCCACACCACTTCCCCAGTCCCAGCGCTGAACGATCCCACTAGGATCATCTCTGCGATGGTGAGTTGGCCGGGTGGCCGCGGTCGGGTATCAGCCTGATCGAGGAAAGTCGGGACTCCACCGGGCAGGGTGCTGGCGAGAGCCAGGTGGGGGTGACCTCACGACTCAGTGCAACAGAGAACAGACCGCCGATGGCCGTAGATTCACGGCACAGGTAAGGGTGAAACGGTGCGGTAAGAGCGCACCAGCATGTCGGGTGACCGGCATGGCTCGGCAAACTCCTCCCGGAGCAAGGTCAAGCAGAGGGTATGGGCGGCCCGTCCGTCCGGGCGACCGGACAGCCCTCGGGTAGACCGCACAGATGGATGTCCACCGGGGCGTGTGACGCCTTACAGAATCCCGCTTATAGACCAACTCACCATCGCAGCCGACCACCCCAGGCGAACGAACAGTTTGACTAGACCAGCATTCTGAGCTTCGCTGAGCGCATCCCAAACGAGGCCGGGGCGATCGTGAAGGGATCACCATCGGCGAAGACCACCAGCTCGTCATCCAGATCGATCGAGATCTCCCGGCCTTGCCAGGTGTGATATCGACCGACTCGAAGATGGGCGCCAGCAAAGGATGCGATCAGGGAGAGCGCAAACCGGATCCGGCTCATCTTGCCGGCCACGACCAGGTCGAGCATCCCATCGTCAAGGCGAGCATGGGGACAGATCTTGATACCACCCCCGTAGCGACCCGAATTCCCCACCGCGACATTCCAGCCGGTGATTCGGTGAGTCTCACCGTCGACGGTCACCGTGAGCTCACGCTGGCGGGCTGACACGATCGCCCGCACTCCGCTCAGGGCATAGACCAGTGGCCCCTTGATCACGGTCGTTTCATTGGCCAACCGATTGGTCACACTGTCGTAGCCTGCCGAAGCCACCCCGAGAAAGGCCCGCCCAGTGGCTGTATCGACCCCGACATCGACGAGCTGTTCGGTTCGTTCGGCCAGTGTGAGCGCGGCCTTGACCGGATCTCGCTCAATCCCCAAGGCTCGCAGGAGATCATTACCTCGACCAGCTCCGATCGGGGCCAAGATCGCTCCGGAGCGGAGGACACCATCGGCTGCTCGGGCGATCACTCCATCGCCGCCAAGGGTGATCACGATCTCGTCGGGTTTGGCCGCGGCGGCCAGATCGGTGACCTCATCAGCTGAGGATGGCACCAGATCGTCGATCGTCCAGCCAGCCGATGTCAGCGCGTCGAGTACCCGCGGGCGAACATCGAGTGCCCGGCCACCACCGGCGACCGGGTTGGTGATCATGAGGGCTCGAAGCGGCATCTCGGCTGGTGGTGTCGTCGTCATAGGATCGTGTCGTCACCGACACGGACCAGATGACAACCGTCCCGCAGCGGCTCACCTAGCCTAAGGGGCTATGGCTCATCATGACGTGATCATTGTCGGCACGGGATCAGGCCGACTGGCGCTCTCCCCCGCTCTCGCCGATCTCGATATCGCTTTTGTCGAGCATGGCCGCTTCGGCGGCACCTGTCTCAATGTGGGATGTATCCCCACCAAGATGTTCGTTCTCCCCGCCGACCGGATCGTCGAAGCTCGCGAATCAGCCAAGCTCGGTGTCGACTTCGCTCCCCCGGCAATCGATTGGCCCACCATCCGAGATCGGATCCTTGGCACGATCGACCCTAAAGCGGTCGCAGCGATGGATCGCTTGAGTGAGGCCCGCACCGTCTATCGCCACACCGCATCCTTCGTCGGCGACAAGCGCCTGGCCTTGAGCGATGGCACCGAGCTGACCGCCGATCAGATCGTGATCGCTGCTGGGTCACGCCCCCAGATGCTTCCGGTCGCCGGCCTGGATCATCCTGATCCCGATGCTGGGGTCCATACCTCTGACTCGATCATGCGACTCGATATGTTGCCAGCGCGGATGGTGATCATCGGCGGTGGGTTCGTGGCGTGTGAATTTGCCCACATCTTTGAAGCGCTTGGTGTTGACCTCACCGTGATCGAAGCCCTGCCCACCTTGTTGCCCGCCGAAGAAGACACCGTGTCGCAGGTGGTCACCGAAGCGTTTGCCAAGCGGATGACGGTCAAGACCTCATCGAAGGTGACCGCTGCAGAACGTCGCGATGGGGTCTGGCAGCTCATTGTCGATGGTCCCGATGGAGGCGACACGATCGCTGCTGAGGTGGTCTTGGTGGCCACCGGTCGGGTGCCCAATGGTGATCGTCTCCAGGTGAACCAAGCCGGGATCGATCTTGATGACCAGGGCCGAGTGGTTGTCGATGAGTATCACCGCACCACCGCCCCTGGCGTGTGGGCGCTCGGCGATATCAGCACCCACTGGCCGCTCAAGCATGTCGCCAACCATGAGGGCCGCACCGTGGCCCACAATTTGGCGATCGCGATGGGTCGAGCATCGGGCGAGATGCGTTCAAGCGACTATCGCGTTGTGCCTCACGCGGTGTTTACCCATCCCCAGGTGGCCTCGTTCGGGCCGACCTCACGCCAACTCGATGAAGCGGGTATCGCCTATGTGAGTGCCACCCAGCCCTATTCGACGATCGCCTATGGGTGGGCGTTGGAAGATACCGAGCATTCCTTGACCGTTCATGCCGATCCGACAAGCCGCCAGATTCTGGCCGCCCATTGTGTAGGGCCCCAAGCGACCCTGATGATCCAGCCACTGATCCAGGCAGCGAGTTTGGGTATCCCGGCCGACGAGGTGGCCCGCGGCCAGTATTGGCCCCATCCGGGGTTGAGCGAGCTGGTTGAGAATGCCCTCTTGAATCTGGCGTTCAACGACTGAGACCAGGACGGAACCAGCCGCCGCCAAGGAACAGGGTCTTAGCCGACCGAGCCTTCCATTTGGAGCTCGATCAGACGCGACCACTCGACCGCGTATTCCATCGGCAGGGTGCGGGTGATCGGCTCGATGAAGCCATTGACCACCATCCCGATCGCCTGTTCTTCAGACAGACCGCGCGACATCAGATAGAAGATCTGCTCATCAGCGATCTTCGAGACGGTGGCTTCGTGGCCGACATTGGCATCGCGGGCCCCAACTTCCATATAGGGGAAGGTCTTCGACACCGAGTCTTCATCGAGGATGAGGGCATCGCATTGGACGTGGGACTTGCACCCGGTGACCCCTTCATCAACCCGCACCAAGCCGCGATAGGTGGAGATACCACCGTCTTTGGAGATCGACTTAGAGACGATCTTGGATGAGGTGTTGGGAGCGGCATGCACCATCTTGGCCCCAGCATCTTGGTGCTGGTCTTCCCCGGCATAGGCGACCGAGAGCACTTCGCCGGTAGCGCCTTCACCGACCAGATAGACCGCTGGGTACTTCATGGTCAGCTTGGAACCGATATTGCCATCGATCCATTCCATATGGCCGTGGGCCTCGACCCGGGCCCGCTTGGTGACCAGGTTGTAGACATTGGGCGACCAGTTCTGGATGGTGGTGTAGGTCACCCGGGCGTGGGGCTTGACGATGATCTCAACCACTGCCGAGTGGAGCGAATCGCTCGAATACACCGGAGCTGAGCAGCCTTCGATGTAGTGGAGCTTGGCGCCTTCGTCAGCGATTATCAGGGTGCGCTCAAACTGGCCCGCATTCTCGGAATTAATCCGGAAATAGGCTTGAAGCGGCATCTCGACTTCGACGCCTGGCGGCACATAGATAAACGATCCACCGGACCAGACCGCCGAGTTGAGGGCAGCGAATTTGTTGTCGCCAGGTGGGATGACCGTGCCGAAGTGTTCCTTGACGATGTGGGGATACTCCCGCAAGGCGGTGTCCATGTCGCAGAACAAGATGCCCTGGCTGGCGAGCTCTTCGCGGTTCTTGTGGTAGACGACCTCGGACTCGTATTGGGCGGTGACCCCGGCCAGATACTGGCGCTCAGCTTCAGGGATGCCGAGCTTTTCGTAGGTCCGCATCATCTCTTCGGGGAGCTGGTCCCACTCGTCGACCATCTCGCTCTTCGGCCGCAGGTAGTAGTAGATGTCCTGGAAGTCGATGTCGGGCATATTGACGGCGAACCACTCAGCCATCGGCTTGCGGTCAAACCGCTTGAGCGACTTGAGGCGGAAGTCAGTCATCCAACGTGGTTCACCCTTCCACCACGAGATCTGTTCGACCACACCGGGGTTGATGCCCTTCTCGGGGGTGAACGCGTACTCGACGTCGTCCGACCAGCCAAGGTCGTATTTTGAGAGGTCGAGATCAAAAGTCGCCATATCGCTCCACTTACCGCACCGGGATTTGTAACGGCGTCATGGTAACAATGTCGGCCGCGTCCCCCACTCGACCCGCTGGTGGAGCTGTTCACCTGACGTTCGGATCGACCGTTCTAGAGTTGTGCCGTGAACGAGCCGATGGCGAAACAACTCCCCCACGTCTGGCACCGTCCAACCGGCGAGATCGATGATCCGTGGGCCTGGCTGGTCAACCGGGACGATCCCGACACTCTGGCCTATCTGGACGCCGAGAACTGTTATGCCGAGGCCTGGTTTGGCGACCGCCAGGCCATGGTCGACGAGATCTTTGATGAGATTCGTGGTCGCATCGCTGAAGATGACATCTCAGCTCCAACCCCGACCGGCGAGTGGTGGTATTCGGCTCGCACCATTGAGGGTCAGAGCTACCCGATCTATGGTCGGGGTCGTAGCGCTGACACCGCTGATACCCACGTGATCGTCGATCTCAATGCTGAGGCGGTGGGCCACGACTATTGCGCATTGGGCGCGCTCGATCCCAGCCCTGATCATCGCCTGATCGCCTGGTCGATCGATATCAGCGGCGATGAGCGCTACACCCTGCGCGTGCGAGATGCCGCCTCGGGCATCGACCGCGATGACACGATTCCTGGCACCTCACGGGGTGGGGTGGCCTGGTCAGCCGATGCCCGCTTCGTGTTCTATGTGATCGCCGATGATCAGGACCGTCCCTATCAGGTGATGAGGCACGAGCTCGGCACGGCGGTCACCGACGATGTGGTGGTCTATGTCGAAGATGATGAACGCTTCTTCGTTGGCATCGGTGCAACCCGCAGCAACGCGTGGATCGTGATCCACTCGGGATCCAAGACCAGCTCCGAGGTTCGCCTGATCCCCACCGACGATCCCACCAGCGATGCCCGGGTGGTGTTGGAACGACAGGATGACCACGACTATTCCATCGATGACTGGGGCGACCGCTTCGTGATCGTCACCAATCGAGATGGGGTCGATTTCGGGGTCATGACCGCCCCGAGTGATCACCCCGACCAGTGGAGCGAACTGGTACCGCCCCGGGCCGGCCAGCGGGTGGTCGGCATCGAACCCTTTGCCGACTACCTGGCAGTGCATGAATGGGTTGATGCCCAACCCCAGATCCGGATCATTACCCGGGATGGGGCTGAGCGAGTCCTCGATATCGATCCTGAACCCCACGATCTCGATATCGGCTCCAACGAGATCTGGGACACCACTACCTTGCGGCTGGTTCACCAGTCCTTGACCCAACCGGCTCGGGTGATCGATGTCGACGTCACCACCGGCGACTACGAGGTGGTCAAGACCACTCCCACACCCAATATCGATCTCGATAACTATGTGGCGTCGCGCCATCAGGCCACCGCCCCCGATGGCACCTTGGTGCCGGTTGACCTGGTTCACCATGTCGATACCCCACTCGATGGCACCGCCCCGGTGTGTGTCTATGTGTATGGCTCGTATGAGGCCTCCTTGCCACCCTGGTTCTCCGCTGCCCGGCTGTCCTTGCTCGACCGGGGCTGGGTGTGGGCCCTGGCCCATCCTCGCGGTGGTGGCGAGCTTGGCCGCCAGTGGTATCTCGATGGCAAATTGCTGGCCAAGCGCAACACCTTTACCGACACCCTGGCGGTGAGTGACTCTCTATGTCGGACCCGACACTGCCCTTGGTGGTCACCGAATGGGAGGAGTGGGGTGATCCTCGCAGCGAGCCCTATGCGTCCTATATCGAGTCGTATTGCCCCTACGACAACACCGTGGCGACCGCCTATCCAGCCCTCTTGGTGACCGCTGGCCTGAACGATGTGCGAGTGAGTGTTCACGAGCCAGCCAAGTGGGTGGCCAAGCTGAGAGCGCTGCGCACCAATCGCGCTCCCCTGCTCTTGCGAACCGAGATGGGCGCCGGCCATGGCGGACCGTCGGGGCGTTATGACGCCTGGCGGGATGAGGCCAGAGTCTTGACCTTCTTGATCGAGACCGCTGGCGTGCGGTCCTAAGGAATCAGACCGACGCCGAGGCGATAGGTCATCCCTTCGGCAGCGGCGAAGAGCTCGAGGTCGGGGTGGCGTGATCGGGTGAGGTCTACCAGATGGTCGATCTGGTCGTCATCGTGGGCTGGATCGTGGTGGAAGAGAGCCAACTCGTGGGCGCCGACCTGTTCGGCCAGCCAGGCGGCATAGTCGAGGGTGGAATGCCCCCAGTCAGCCTTGTGGGAGTATTCGGCTCGAACAAATTGGGCATCGTGGATCAAGAGATCGACTCCGCTGGCGAGTTCGGTCACGCTGTCATCCACCGAATAGGTATCGAGGTCGGGTTGTTGGTGGTCGCTGATATAGGCGACCGAGAACCCGCCCCATTCGAGGCGATATCCCAGTGTGGGACCGATATGGGGCACGATGCGAGACATGATCGCCAGCTCGCCGATCGAGAACTGGTCGTCAGCGTGTTCGACAAAGGTGATCTCACCGCCGAGATCGGTGACCCCCACCGGGAAGGTCGGCGGGCTACACGCCCCAGCGATGACATCGAGGAGGGAGGTCGATTCATCGGGACGAGGGCCGTGGACGGTGACGTGGCCATTCTTGCGCAGGAGTGGAGGGAAGAAGGGCAGGCCTTGAACATGGTCCCAGTGGAAGTGGGTTAAGAGGCAGTGCCCATCGAAGGCGGTGTTGTCGGGCCAGGCGTTCCCGTAGTAGCGAGCGCCGGTGCCGAAGTCGAGAAAGACCGGGCAATGGTCGGGCACCGAGACCGCAACGCAGGAAGTATTGCCGCCATAGCGCGCGATGTCGGGCCCATGACATGGCGTGGAGCCCCGAACGCCATAAAACGTGATCTCGAAACACTCGTGCGCGATGACGTCACGGTAGTCCAACATGACCCACGGCCAGAATCGAGGCTGCTTCGCCTGCCCAATGTCACACCAGAGCGGTTCGGGTGCCCGGACTGGTGATCCGCTGTCGAGTCTCGTGCCATGATCGAGGGATGGAGATCGATGGCCTGCTCAACCAGATGACCCGATCGGAGAAGTGCCGCCTTCTGGTTGGAGCTGATCACTGGTCGATTCCGGGATGTGAACGGCTTGGCATCCCCGGCTGGGCGGTCTCGGATGGTCCAGCGGGGGTGCGCGGTCGAGCATCGGGACCGGGGTTGGTGGTCCCGTCAGCAACGGCACTGGCGGCCACCTGGGATCCAGATCGTGTCCACGAGATCGGTCAAGCGTTGGGGCGCGAGTGCATCGACAAGCACATCGATCTTCTCCTGGCTCCCACCATCAATCTCCATCGGGTTCCCTATGGAGGGCGTCACTTCGAGTCCTATAGCGAGGATCCCTATCTCTCATCACGGATTGCGGTGGGCTATATCACCGGCGTGCAGTCGACCGGGGTCGGGGCCTGCGCCAAGCATTTTGTCGCCAACGACCAGGAAACCGATCGGTTCACCATCGATGCTCACGTCGATGAGCGCACCTTGCGAGAGATCCTGTTTCCGCCCTTTGAGGCAGCGGTCACCGAGGCTCGGGTGGCATCGATCATGGGGGCCTACAACTTTGTCAATGGGGTTCATGCGTGTGCCGATCGCGATCTCCTCATCGATGTCCTACGGAATGAGTGGGGGTTCGAGGGGATCGTGGTCTCGGATTGGTATGCGATTACGGACACGCTGGGGCCAGCCCTGGGCGGACTCGATCTGGAAATGCCAGGGCCAGGGATGTGGTGGGGCAACGATCAACTCTTGGCAGCAGTTGAGGATGGTCGGGTGCCCGAGTCGGTGATCGATGACAAGGTTCGACACATCCTGAGCTTTCTCGACTGGCGTGGCCGCTTGCCCGATACCACTGTGACCAGCGAATCGCCGGTTGATCGAGATAACGATCGCATCCTGGTGCGGCGCACTGCAGCTGAATCCATGGTTGTCGTGTCCAACGATGGCCTCTTGCCCCTGCGGGTCGAAGATGGCTCACGGCTGGCCATCATCGGGCCGGGAGCGGCCGATCTGGCCCTGATGGGTGGCGGTTCAGCAGCGCTCGATACCTATCCGGCGATGACCGTGGTGGACGCGGCTCGCCAGCGTTGGCCCCAGGCCATGATCGCTCACACCCAGGGGGCCGATCTTCGCCGGGGGGTTCCCTCGATCGATCGGTCATATCTCGATGGGCCGGTCACGATCGAGGTCTTTGTCGCTGACGATCCCGACCGCGACCCTCTGGTTGGCGAACCCCACGAGCGGATGGAGCGTCCCAGCGCTGGCCAGATCTTGAGTGCCGGAGCGGAGGGCTGGCCCAACGGAGCTCGCCAGATCGCGTTGCGCATGACCGCCACGGTGAGTGTCGACCACGACGGCGACTATGAGATCGCCGCGGCCAGCAATCATCGGGCCGCGCTCTATCTCGATGGCGACCTGGTGGCCGACAATCGGGTCGATCCGCTGCCCGGTGAGTTGGGGATGGCCGCTGGAATCGGGCGAGTCCATCTGGCCGAAGGACACGCCTATCGGGTGGTCTATGAGCTGATTCCCGATGGCCAGTGGCCCTTTGTGATGGCCGATATCGGGTTGGCCAAGGTGCCCGATCCAGTGGGTGATCTGATCGCCGAAGCCGTCGAAGCGGCAGCCCGGGCCGACCAGGCAATCCTGGTAGTGGGAACCTCATCGGAGTGGGAGACCGAAGGGTCGGATCGTTCCAGTTTGGCGCTTCCAGCCGGCCAGGATGAGCTGGTTCGGCGGGTGATCGCTGCCCAGCCCCGCACCGTGGTGGTGGTCAATGCTGGGGCACCGGTGACGATGGATTGGCTGGACGATGCTGCTGCGGTGGTGTTGGCGTGGTATCCGGGCTTGGAGGGAGCCGCTGCCCTGGTTGACGTGCTCAGCGGTGATGCCGAGCCCGCTGGGCGGATGCCGACCACCTGGTTCCGGAAACCGACCGATGCTCCAGCAGTGGCCTACTTCCCCGGCCACGACGGTGTGGTGTCCTATGACGAAGGGATCTTCGTCGGCTACCGGGGTCTTGAGCGCCACGGGATCGAGCCCTTGATTCCGTTTGGTCACGGTGGGTCGTATACGACCTTTGAGTGGGGCACGCCCACGGTGCATGACACCGAAACGGTTCGGGTTGAGGTGCCGATCACCAATACCGGTGATCGCCACGGCACCGAGGTGGTCCAGGTGTATGTGTCCTGCCGTCAACCCCGCGTCGAGCGGCCGCCGCGAGAGTTGGCGGGATTTGCCAAGGTCAGCCTCTCCCCCGGCGCGTCACAGGTGGTTGAGGTGGAATTGAGAGAGCGAGCATGTGATCGCTGGGATCTGGACCACCATGGCTGGGTCACCGACCCGGGCATCTATGAGATCCAGGTGGGAGCATCGAGCGCTGATATCCGTTCGGTCCTCACCATCGAACGCTAGGACGAACCACAGCCAAGGTGACTAGTCATCACCGGCGAATTGAGCGGTCCATTTCATGGCGACAGCGTCGTGATATTCATCAAGACACGCGTCGCCTGCCTGGCTGTATCGCTCTGACGCCTCATCTTCGGATTCGCCCTCGCGTGCTGGCCCTTCCTCATACCCGACCGAATACCGTTCGCTGTCAACGTTCTCGAAGCTGATGTTCACCAGACCTGCGTTCACCAGGCACGCCTCGGTATCACGCTGCGACTGCTCCATCTCCTCGGCGGTCACCACCCCATCGGCCAGGATTGCCTGCTGGTACTCCGACGCCTCCGGCGGTGGTGCACCACACGCGGTCACCATCGCCAGCAGGCTGATCGCCATCAGTCCGTGTCTCCATCGCTTGTCGGTGATCATCCCCATACTCCTCGTCACCTTGAAGAGCCGTCTTGATAGCTCCAGATTAGCTCCCTCGACATCCCTGGTCAGGCTCTGGATATCCATCGCAACTGCCACCCGCTCCGCCAATCCAGTATCGCTCTGGTTGTCGAGGCGCCGCTAGCCTCGGAGCACTCACCAGGAGAACACCCATGGCCCACGAATTCATCTACACCTGCTACCGACTCGCTCGTCACTATCCGCCCGATCGGACGGTGTTGGAAAACATCTCGCTCTCGTTTTTCCCGGGCGCCAAGATCGGGGTCATCGGCTCTAACGGAGCCGGCAAGTCATCCCTGCTCAAGATCATGGCCGGTCTCGACGATGGCTATACCGGCGAAGCCCGACTGACACCTGGATTCACCGTTGGCTATCTTCCCCAAGAACCCGAGCTCGATCCGACCAAGGACGTGAGGGGTAACGTCATGGATGGGGTGGCCGCGGTCCAGGCCCTGATCGATGACTACAACGAAGTCATGGCTCAGTGGGCCGATCCCGATGCCGACTTTGACAAGATCGGGCGGCGTCAAGCCGAACTCGAAGACAAGATCGCTGCTGCCGATGCCTGGTCGCTGGAACGCAATGTCGATATCGCCATGGATGCCCTGCGGTGCCCACCTGACGATGCCGACGTGACCACCCTGTCGGGTGGTGAAAAACGCCGGGTCGCCTTGGCTCGTCTCCTGCTTTCGCATCCTGACCTGCTCTTGCTCGATGAGCCGACCAACCATCTCGATGCTGAATCGGTCTATTGGTTGGAGCGCTTCTTGCAGGACTACACCGGCACGGTGGTCGCCATCACCCACGATCGCTACTTCCTCGACAATGTGGCCCAATGGATCCTCGAACTCGACCGCGGCCGGGGTATCCCCTTCGAGGGCAATTACTCGTCGTGGTTGGAGCAAAAAGAAGCTCGCCTCGCCCAGGAACGCCAGTCAAATGAGGCTCGCCGTCGCTCGCTTCAGCGCGAACTCGAGTGGGTTCGCATGGCTCCCAAGGCTCGACAGGCGAAGGGCAAGGCCCGTCTCGCGGCCTACGAAAAGCTTCAGAGCGAAGCCGAACAGGCCACCGTGATCGATCGCCGCTTGGAGATCGCTATCCCGCCAGGGCCTCGCCTCGGTGACACGGTGATCCGCGCCGAGGAGCTCTCCAAAGCGTTCGGCGACAAATTGCTCTTCGATGACCTCTCGTTTTCGCTGCCACCGGCAGGCATCGTCGGGGTGATCGGCGCCAACGGAGCCGGTAAGACCACCCTGTTCCGCATGCTGGTGGGAGAAGAAACCGCCGATGCTGGAACGATCACCATCGGCGACACCGTGCAATTGTCCTATGTCGACCAAGGCCGCGATGCCCTCGATCCTGACAAGACGGTCTATGAGGAGATCACCGACGGGGTTGAAGTCCTCAAGGTCGGCCAGCGGGAAGTCCATGGCCGGGCCTATTGCGCCAGCTTCAACTTCACCGGCACCGACCAACAAAAGCCGGTTGGCAAGCTGTCGGGCGGCGAACGCAACCGGGTCCACCTGGCCAAACTGCTTCGCTCAGGCGGCAATGTCCTGCTCTTAGACGAGCCGACCAACGACCTGGATGTCGATACCCTGCGAGCCTTGGAGACCGGGCTGGAATCCTTCCCCGGCTGCGCGGTGGTGATCTCCCACGACCGCTGGTTCCTCGATCGGATCGCCACCCACGTGCTGGCCTTCGAGGGCGACTCTGTGGTGCGCTATTTCGAAGGCAACTTCACCGACTACGAGAATTACAAGCGCACCGTGCTCGGTGAGGACGTCGACCGTCCTCACCGGATCAAGTACAAAAAGCTCTGACCGCTAGGGCGAAACCACGCCATCGCAATTGATCAGGGCCGGCACCTCGGGCATCGTCGCCTCGGTCCTGATCGAGGATGCAATCGGTTTGATGATGGTCCCGATACGAGAATACGACGTGTCGGTGATCGTGAACTCGGTTCCATCAGCATTGGCCTCGATACCGACCCAGTCCATCCTGGCCATGTCCCCGGCCACATGGCAGGACACGTGAGAGGCGTGCATCACCCCAGCCCCAACCGGGAACGATGCTGGGTCACCAGAATCCAACATGAACGGAACCAGGGCACACCCATCGAGGCGATAGAGCGAAACGATCGAGGTTGACGCCCCTGCACCGGTCACCACGAAGATCGCTGCTCGAGCGTCAGGAAGCGACGAACCGGCGATCGATCCGAGATAGTGAGCCCCGAGCACACGGGCTGCTGCCGGTGCTGGATCGAAGGGGAAGGCGATGTCGGCTCCACCACCATCGGCAAGCTCGACACGCAAATGCCAATCGCCAACACCAGGCGATGCTCCCAACCAATAGGTGATGAGCTTGTCGTCAGCACCGTCGCCATCGACATCGGCGGAGGCCGTGCCGGTCTCATGAGCATCAGGAGACGCTGATGGATAGGGGAAACAGTCCGGTGTCGACGGAATCGTCTCGAGCCCCGGGAGCGTGGTGGTGACCAGACTCAATGATGCCTTGGTTGTTGTCGTCGCCAACTCGGTGGTCGAGGTTGGCGCCGCCGCGGTGGTGGTCGTATCCACCGCGGTCGTGGTTGTGTCCGCTGCCGTGGTCGACGACGCAAGAGTGGTGGCCACAGTGGTCACCTCCACCTGACTTGATCCTGTCACCGGCGCCGTCGTGGCGCTCGTGGTGGTCTCGCTGCACGCACAGCCAGCGGCCACCAATGAGATCACTGCAAGTCCAACCTGACACTTCCCCATGGCTCCACTATGACAGGCGCCACCGTCCGTGTATACCATCGCGGCTCAACCCGGCACTGGACCCCAACGCCAGACAGAACAGTTACGGCACCAGGATCCGCCCACACTGGGGACAATCGGCACATCCCCCATCGGCGCTCTGGGACCGGATCTCATCGAGTTCCGCTGCCGACAGATCAAGATGACACCCATCGCAGCGCGACCCGGACAATCCCGCCGCAGCGATCACATGATGGGAACGAAGCCGGTCGTAGCGACGCAAGAGCCCGGGGGCGATCGCCGCCCTCAGCTCGGCAAGGCGCTCATCAAGACGCGACAGTTCGTTGTCGATGTCTTTTTGGGCACTCACCAGCTCAGCATCAGCGGCCAGATAGGTCTCCTTGAGCTGGCGCTCTTGACTCAGATGAGCCGCCAATTGGTCATCGAGACGAACCTGTTCTTCCATCGCCGCCAGCGCAGCGTCTTCGAGCTCGGAACGACGAGTGTCAAGACCAGCGATCTGGCTCTGCAATGCCTCCGCCTCGCGGGGGGTGATCACCCGCTTGCGTTGGGCGACCAAGCGATCACGCTCCTTGTCCACCCTGGCCAGCTCAGCTTCGCTCTCGGCGATCATCGTCGCCAACTCTTCAAGCCGTTTGGTCGTCAAGAGACGAGCCTGGTTCCATCTCACCAGCTCGTTCTTGGCCCCTTGCACCAGACCGCGCTCAACCAGGTTGTCCCGGCGGTGGCGAAGCTGATCGGCCATCGTGTCGGCAGCCTGCAGTTCAATCAATGGGTGGGTCATCGTTATCTCTCCTCAGCACCCCATGACGGCAACGCCATATGCGACCGAGGGTAAGGGCGCATGCGGATCAAGGACATCGGGAGGGATGCTAGTACCGCTGGTCACCAGTTCGTAGATCGGCACGCTCACGATCACCGTGGGAGGCGGTGGCGGCGGAACCCCGGGGGGCGGTGGCGGCGGTGGAAGCGTGGTCACACCAGGCGGCAGGGTGACCGGTTCGGGTTTGTAGTCATAACCGACGATTCGGTAGACACACTCATTGCCCGGCAGATAGAGCCGAGCCGGTGAGCGAGGTGGTGCTGGCAGCGGATCCCAATCATCGAAACTGGTGGATTCGAGGCCGGTGGTCTCCATGAACTCACGCCAGATGCGGGCTGGGAAGGTACCTCCATTGACCCGATACACCCCAGCATCGGTGAACTCAGGAATATTGACCATCGGGGTGTAGCGGTCAGGGTCTCGTACCATCACCGCGGTTGCCAGCTCTGGGGTGGCTCCCACGAAGAACGCAGTCCAGTTGTTCTGCTGGGTCCCGGTCTTGCCGAATGCTGGCCGGGACCAACCGAAGCCGGACAGTTCCCGGCGAGCGGTGCCCCCGGTGAGCACCCCTTTCATGATGTCGATCGCTTCAAGGGCGACATCCCGATCGAGAACTCGGGTGCCCTCGTCGTTGTGGGTATACAGCCGGGTCCCCGCCGCATCGTCGATGTGTTCGACATAGTAGGGATCGTGATGAACCCCGGCATTGGCGATCGATTGGACGCCGGCAGCCATATCGAGCGTTGACAACTCATTGGCCCCGGTGGCAAACGAGGCGAAGGGCTGGATGGGCCGCCGTTCGGTCTCTGGCTGGCCGAGATAGAGATAGGGGCTCGATGCCATCCGATAGGTGGTGTTCACCACCCGGTTGAGACCAACGATCTGGGATAGGCGAGCAAACGCACAGTTGATCGACGCAGTGGTGTGATAGCGCAGGGGCGCCACTCCCCCGCTATGGCCGCCTCTCAGCTCAAAGGTGGGCTTGGATGGATCGCCGCTGGGGAGATAGCAGGGTTCGTAGCCGTTGAGGAGATCCTCGGGTGTCGCTCCTGCCTGGAGCGCAGCAGCGAGGATGAAGATCTTGATGCTCGATCCGGTCTGGCTTGGAGCAAGGGCCAAATTGACCTCTCTCTCCCCCGGGACAAACCCTCGACCGCCAACCATGGCACGCACCGCTCCGGTATTGACATCGAGTGAGGTCAGCGCGGCATCGATGCCGTACTCGTTGTCGGGCAAGAGGTTGCGCGCCGATTCGGCATTGGCTTGGAGGACGGGATCGAGGGTGGTGTGGATTCTCAGTCCACCTCGATTGAGCAGGTTGTATCGCTCCTGATAGGTCTCGCCCAAGATGTCGCTGCGGTTGAGGAGATAGTCGCTGAGCGCTTCGGTGTAATAGGTGCGCGGAACCCGCTGGGATTCGCGTCGCCGGGCCCGCTCCGGAAGCACAAACGTGGCATCGACCTGCTCACGTTCCGACTCGGTCAACATGCCGACATCAACAAGCCGATCGAGGACGATATTGAACCGGGCTCGACTTGGTTCGGGATTCCGAATCGGGTTATAGGCCGAGGGGGCCTGGACCAGGCCAGCGAGGAAGGCTCCCTCAACCATGGTCAGCTCAGCGACTTCTTTGCCAAAGTACGTTTCCGCGGCCGCGGCGATCCCGTAGGCGTTTTCGCCGAAATGCACCGTGTTGAGATAGCGCTGCAGGATCTCACGCTTGGTCATCTGCTTTTCGAGTCGCACCGCATAGGCGATCTGGACCGCCTTGTACCGGCTGTCGCGTTCGAATCCGCCGAGATAGTCGTTCTTGACCACCTGCATGGTGATCGTTGACGCCCCTTGGGTCATATTGTCCGAAGCAAAGTTTGAGAGCACCGCTCGGGTGAGACCGCGCACATTGACCCCGTGGTGGGTCCAGAACTGTTCGTCTTCCACTGCAAGGAAGGCATCGATGACGTGATCGGGCACCTGGTCGATATGGACCGGCTGGCTGTTTTCAACCTCAAAGATGGCGATCAGGTTGCCGGCGGTGTCATAGGCATAACTCCGCTCAGCGATCTCACTGAACTCGGGAAGGACTACCGGGGTTTCGTGGTGCGCGTTGGCGATCTTCCACAGGCGCGGCACAACACCGATCACCGTTCCGGCAATCAGCAGGGCTCCCGCCCCGATCACCAGGGCAAGTCGAAGAACACGTTCGGCAAATCGCACAACGTGTTCAGACTACTCAGCGATGGCCGCCGAAGAGAGGCACCGTTGAGCTCACCGACCCGTCTTGTGGGGGGCGCTCTCGGGGCGAGATCAGAACTTGTATCCCTTGGGAACCACGACCACCCCTTGTTCGGTAATCGTGAACCGCTCAGCATCGGCTTCGCGGTCGAGTCCGATGCGGGTCCACGGCGGCACTTCAACATTCTTGTCGATGATGCATCGCCACAAGCGGGCGCCAGCGCCGATGATCGCCCCACCCATCACGATCGAGTCGGTGACGTGGGCATCGTGGTCGACATAGACCCGGGGGCTGATGATCGACCGTTCGACGTGGGCGCCGGAGACGATCGAGCCCTGGCACAGCAAGGATCCGTCGACGAAGGACGGCTCACCGCCGCTACCGCGGGACACCTTGGCCGGCCCGAGAGCACTGCGATAGGTGTAGACCGGCCACTGATCGTTGTACAAGTTGAAGATCGGGACCGGAGCGATCAGGTCCATATTGCATTCGTAGAAGGCATCGAGGGTGCCGACATCGCGCCAATACCCTCGTTCGCGATCGTCTTGTCCGGGCACCACATTGGTGGAGAAGTCGTAGACATGGGCAACCCCGCGGCGGGTGAGGGCGGGGATCACGTCACCGCCCATATCGATCAAGGGCTCATCTTCATTGGGAGTGACGATGTCGACCAAGGTGTCGGTATCGAACACATAATTGCCCATGCTCGCCAAGCACTTGCTGGGATCGCCGGGCATGGTCGGTGGGTTGGGCGACTTTTCGTGGAAATCGATGATCTTGCCATCTTCATCGCTCTCGATCACTCCGAACGCGCTGGCTTCGTGAGCGGGTACCGGGATGGCGGCCACGGTCACCCCGGCCCCGGCAGCGATATGGGCATCGACCATCTGGCGAGGATCCATGCGATAGATGTGGTCGGCCCCGAAGACGCACACGATGTCGGGACGCTCGTCATAGATCAGGTTGAGGTTTTGGTAGATCGCGTCGGCGGAGCCTTGGAACCATTGGGGGCCACGGCGCATCTGGGCCGGCACCGGCGCCACATAGTTATCCAACAAGGTGGAGAACCGCCAGGTTTGGGAGATGTGGCGGTCGAGGCTGTGGCTCTTGTATTGGGTCAAGACCACGATCTTGAGATAGCGAGCATTGGCAAAGTTCGACAGCGCGAAGTCGATAATGCGATAGCTCCCACCGAAGGGAACCGCGGGTTTTGCTCGGTCGTTGGTGAGCGGCGACAGTCGCTTGCCTTCGCCTCCAGCGAGCACGATTACCATGACTTTTGGATCTGCCATCACTGCCACAGTAACCGACTCGGCCAGCCGATATCTCTCTGGATCGAACCCTGATCAGGCGATGTTGTGGGCACTGCCGAGATCAGATCGGCAGGGCGAGCCCGCGAGCCGCTAGGTTCGACACTGGTGAATATCGACAAGACAACCAGATCAGTGCAGGCCAAGGGCCGAATCGCCGTGTTGACCAGCGGGGGCGATGCCCAAGGAATGAATGCTGCTGTTCGAGCGATCGTTCGAGGCGGACTCTCCCAAGGGGTCGATGTCTTTATCGTCCATGACGGCTATCACGGCCTCGTCAAGGGTGGAGACCAGATTCGACCAGCAACCTGGAACTCGGTGGGAGGGATTCTGCATCGGGGTGGCACCTCGATCGGAACCGCCCGTTCCAAGAGCTTTACCACCCGCGATGGACGGCGCAAAGCAGCCTTCAACCTGGTCAGCCGGGGCATCGACCGGCTGGCGGTGATCGGCGGCGATGGCAGCTTGACCGGGATCGCCATCTTTGGCTCCGAGTGGCCCGAACTCCTGGCCGAGCTGGTTGATCGGGGTGAGATCACCGCCGAAGTCGCCGAAGCCCATCCGATTCTCCACACGATCGGTCTGGTCGGCTCGATCGACAACGATCTGGTCGGCACCGATAGCACGATCGGAGCCGATTCGGCGCTCCATCGCATCACCGAAGCGATCGATGCCATCACGAGCACTGCTGCGAGCCATCAGCGCACCTTTGTGATCGAAGTGATGGGCCGGCGCTGTGGTTATCTGGCGGTTCGCGGTGGTTTGGCTGGGGCTGCTGACTGGCTCTTGATCCCCGAAGATCCGCCCCGAGATGGCTGGGAAGAGCGGATGATCGAGAGCTTGGCCGCTGGCCGTCAGGCCGGTCGGCGCGACTCGATCGTGGTCCTGGCTGAAGGTGCAATCGATCGTCACGGCAAGCCGATCACCGCTGAACACGTGCGTTCGGTGCTCGAAGAGGATCTTGGCGAAGACACCCGGATCACCGTGCTGGGCCATGTCCAGCGGGGCGGCGCTCCGAGCGCCTTCGACCGGTATATGAGCACGATCCTGGGGTTTGCCGCGGTCGATGATCTCTTGAGTGCCGATAGCCACGATGAACCCCAGATCATGGGGTTGCGCAACAATCGCATCACCCATCTGCCCTTGATGAACGCGATCAACGCGACCCGAGCAGCAAATCGAGCCCTCGATGAGGGCGATTACGCCGCGGCGCTGGCAGCGCGTGGTGGCAGCTTCCGTGAGGCGTTGGCGCGCCACAAGATCCTCAATGGCGTTGAGCCCGATCTGTCGGCCGGGACACGAACCTCTCGCCCCCGCCGGATCGCCGTGCTCCATGCTGGTGGCCCGGCTCCGGGGATGAACACCGCCGCACGAGCGGTCACCCGATTTGCTCTTGACCGCGGCCACCACGTGATCGGTGTCGAAGATGGGTTCACCGGCTTGATCGAGGGCCGGATGCGGGACCTGGGCTGGATGGATGTCAGCGGATGGGGGCCATCGGGGGGAGCCAAACTCGGCGTAACCCGCCGTCGGTTGGATGGCAAGGATCTCTATGCGATCGCCCGCTCGATCGAGGCTCACCGCATCGATGCCCTGGTGGTGATCGGCGGCTGGTCGGCCTATGAAGCCTGTGCTCGGATGTGGCGGGAACGAAGCAGCTATCCCACCTTCGACATCCCGATCTTCGCCATTCCAACCACGATCAATAACAACCTTCCCGGCACCGATCTGAGTGTGGGCAGCGACACCGCGTTGAACTCGATCGTCGAGTCGATCGACCGCATCAAGCAGTCGGCCGTCGCCGCGGGTCGGTGCTTCGTGGTCGAGGTGATGGGCCGCCATTGCGGCTATCTGGCCCTGATGGCTGCCTTGGCGACCGGTGCTGAGCGGGTCTTCTTACCCGAAGAGGGCATCACCCTTGCCGCACTGGAAGAAGAGCTCACCAAGATGAAGCGCAGCTTCAAGCAAGGCAAGCGTCTCGAGCTGGTGATTCGCAGCGAGGGATCGAGCAAGGTGTATACCACCGACTTCATGGCCCGCTTGTTTGAAGAAGAGGGTGGGTCCCTGTTCTCGGTGCGCACGGCAATCTTGGGCCATCTCCAACAGGGTGGTGACCCCTCCCCCTTCGATCGGATGCTGGCAACTCGGTTTGCGTGGCGGGTGATCAATGAACTCGACCAGATTGCCGATGACGATCATCAGCCAGCGTGCTTTGTTGGTGTTGCTGCCGGCCAGATGGGATTCACCGATTTTGCAGACTTCAACCGTTTGGTGGATATTGAGAATCAGCGACCGAAGACTCAGTGGTGGCTAGAACTGCGGGGTATCAATACCGCGCTGGCTCATCCTCCTTCGATCGCCAACCCGGTGTCCGGCAAGAAAGTGCTTGTCGATCACGCGGTGTACCACCCGAATGATCAGTATCACACCCAGGAGGAGACATGAGGATTGGCATTCTCACCGGTGGAGGAGATGTTCCAGGCCTGAACCCAACGATCAAGGCGGTGGTCAATGGCGCTGCTGAGCACGGTTGGGAGGTTGTCGGTATCCGTCGGGGTTGGGCGGGGTTGTTGGAATACAACCTCGATGATGATGCTGATCCGTCGGAGTGGGTTGAACCGCTGACCACCCAGTCGGTGCGCACGATCGACCGCTATGGGGGCACCCATCTCCACACCTCTCGGACCAATCCCCAAAAGGTGCGTCAGGCAGATATGCCAACCTTCTTGTCGGGCCGCTACGAGTTCAATGCCGATGGCCGGGCCGATTGCACACCTCACACCCTGGAAGTGCTCGACCATCTCGGCATTGATGCCCTGGTACCGATCGGTGGTGACGACACCTTGTCGTTTGCCGTCCGTCTCCACCAGGAGGGATTCCGGGTGGTGTCGATTCCCAAGACGATGGACAACGATGTCTTCGGCACCGACTATTGCATCGGGTTCTCCACCGCGGTGACCCGCAGTGTTGAAGCGATCCATGCCTTACGCACCCCGGCGGGGAGCCATGAGCGGATCGCGGTGGTCGAGCTGTTCGGTCGCAATAGTGGCGAAACCGCCCTGGTGTCGGCCTATCTCGCCGATGCCGATCGAGCCTTGATTTCGGAGGTGCCCTTCGATATGGAGAAGGTCGCCGAGATGTTGGTGGAAGATCGGGAGAAGAACCCGAGCCACTATGCGGTGCTGGTCGTCTCGGAAGGGGCCACCATGATCGATGGCGAGATCGTCGAGTCGGGTGCCGAGGATGCCTATGGCCATCGCAAGCTGGGCGGGATCGGCCAGATGGTCGGTGAAGCGATCAAGGAGATCACCGGTATTGGGGTGGTCAACCAGCAGCTGGCCTATCTCATGCGGGCTGGTGCCCCCGATTCGCTCGACCGGATGGTGGGAACCTCGTTTGGCAACCTGGCGATCCAGCAGCTGGCTCAGGGCCACTCTGGAGTGATGGTCGCCCTCCAAAACGGTGTCTACACCACCGTTCCTGGTGACACCCCGATCTCGGGAGTCAAGCGGGTGGATGTCGATGAGTTGTATGACGTCGAGAACTATCGTCCTCGGGTTGATCATCTCCTCGGCAAGCCGATGTTCTTGTCGTAAGCACACCGCACCGCGGCCAACGGATCGCTCTACCCAACGAAGGCGTGATGGCGTGAGCGCGCTCGGTGACCTCTGACCTCCGTCTAGCGCGCCGGCGCGATTGGGTGGCATCCTGAACCCATGACTAGGACGCTCGACACCGGCACCGATGAACTCTTGGCCCATATCGACGGTCCGCTGGGGATCATCACGATCAATCGGCCCGAGACGCGCAATGCGATCACCGATGCCATCTTGGCTGGGTTTGCCAAGGTCTTGCCGGAGCTAGCCCTCGATCCTCAGGTGAGGGTGGTGGTGTTGACCGGCGCTGCCAAGGCGTTTTCATCGGGTGGCGATGTCAAGGGGATGTATGCGTCCTATGTGGATAGCGCTGAGGGCACACCGAGCCTTGAAGACCAGGTGACCTGGATGCGGACCCGCCAAAACGGGTCATCGTTGGCCTTGCACGAGTTCCCCAAGCCGGTGATCGCAGTCATGCCCGGTGCTGCTGCTGGGGCGGGGATGTCGTTGGCGTTGGCCTGTGACATGAGGATCGCTGCTGAGCGTTCCAAGATCGTGATCGCGTTCACCGATTTGGGCACCTCGGGTGACTTTGGTGGATCGTGGTTCTTGACCCATCTGATCGGCACCGCCAAGGCTCGGGAGCTCTATTACACCGGGGCCCGGCTCTCATCGAGTGAAGCGTTGGAGCTGGGGATTTTCAATCAGGTGTGGCCCAATGACGGGTTTGAAGATGCCGCGCTGGAGTGGTGCCGGGAGTTGGCGTCCCAGCCGCCGATTGCTTTGCGTTTGATGAAGGAGAACCTGAATCGGGCGATGGTGCATGATCTGGCGTCCTGCTTGGATGCTGAGGCGACCAATATGATCCGCACCATGGCGACCGAGGACCATGTTGAGGCAGCGATCGCCTTTGTGGAGAAGCGTCCAGCGGTGTTCCGTGGTGTCTGATCGGTCACGCTGAGCGGAACGGGCTCGCGTCGAGCCGTCGCGGCGCGCCATGATGGTGGCGTGACCATCTTTCGGGCAACCATCATCCACACTCCCTCCCCTGACCGGTTGGAGGTGCTCCCCGATCGCTGGATTGAGGTGGATGCCACCGGTCGTATCGAGACGATTCGTGAGGCACGACCTGGCGATGAAGCCGATGTGGTGTTGGGCGATGATCAGGTGCTGATTCCAGGGATGGTCGATACCCATTTTCATGCCCCCCAGTGGCCCCAGCTCGGCACCGGGCTGGATCTGCCGCTGGATCAGTGGCTGTTCGACTACACCTTCCCGCTAGAGGCTCGCTATGCCGACACCGACTATGCGATCCGGGTGTGGGACCAGATGATTCCACGACTCTTGGCCGAGGGCACCACCACGGTGGCCTATTACGGCTCAGCTCACGAGGATGCCACGGTGGCGTTGGCTGAGGCCTGTGTTCGCCACGGCCAGCGGGCCTTTGTGGGCCGGGTAGCGATGGATCATCCCGAGGGCACGCCGGAGTGGTATCGGGACCATTCGGCTAGTGATGCGGTTGACGCCAGCCATCGTTCGATCGAGGCGATCCGGGCTCTGGGGAGCCCCTTGGTGGATCCGATTATCACCCCCCGCTTCATCCCGGCTTGTAGTGATGCGGCGTTAGCTGGGTTGGGTGAGCTGGCGGCAGCGACCGGGGCGATCGTCCAGACCCATTGTTCGGAGAGCGAGTGGGAGCACACCCATGTGGCTGATCGGTGTGGCCGCAGCGACACATCGGCGCTTGATGGGTTTGGCTTGATGCGCGACCACACGGTGTTGGCCCATGCCACCCATATCGATGATGCTGACCGGTCGATCATCGCTGGCCGGGGCGCTGGGGTGGCCCACTGTCCCCTCTCGAATGTGTATTTTGCCCATCGGTCGTTTGCTGCTCGAGCAGCGTTGGATGCTGGGGTGCGGGTGGGATTGGGCACCGATGTGGCCGGTGGCCCATCGCCATCCTTGATCGGCCAGTGTGAGCACGCAGTGGTGGCTTCCCAACGTTTGGCCGATGAGGGTGATCCATCGGCTCGGATCGATGCGGTGGAGGCGTTTTGGATGGCGACCGCTGGTGGAGCAGACCTGTTGGGCATCGATGCTGGGGTGTTGGCTCCCGGAAAGTGGTTTGATGCGGTGGCGGTGTCGTGGGCCGATATCGGCTATGACCCCGATCTCGATGATGATGCCCGTCGCAGCGAGAAGCTGATTCGGCTGACCACTCGGTCGAATATCACCGCGGTATGGGTGGCTGGCCGCCAGGTGAGCGGCTGACGCGGCGAGTGGCTGCGGCCAAATCCGGGGTTGAGCCCAACCGGTAGGGTTGGGCCGAGCAGAAGGGAGAGGTTGTGGCAACGATTCTGGTGGTGGGAGCAAGTGGATATCTGGGCCGCTTCGTGACCGCTGAGCTGGCCAAGCGAGGCCATCGGGTGCGCGTCGTGGTCCGCGATCGAGCCAAGGCTGAGGCGCCAGGCAAGGCCCTCTCTCCGGGGATTGGCGACGCGGTCGATGAATGGATTGTGGGCGATATCACCGATCCGAGTGTGGTTGACCAAGCGGTCTCCGGAGTCGAGTGGGTGTTTTCGTCGCTTGGGGTGACCACCCAGGGGGTGGATCCGTGGATGATCGACTACGGCGCCAATCTGGCGGTGTTGAAGGCTGCTGTGGTCCATGAGGTGGCGGGGTTCACCTATATCGATGTGGTGGGTGCTGATGGCTGTCCAGCGCCGGGAATCCGAGCCAAGACCGCCTTTGTCGGCGCCTTGGAGATGGCCCCGTTGACTGCCCAGGTCATTCGACCATCGGGGTTCTTTAGCGATATGGCTGGGTTCTTTGGGATGGCCCGTCGAGGGTTCATTCCACTCTTGAACCGCACCTCGCGCGGCAATCCGATTCATGGTGCTGATCTGGCAGCGTTTTCGGCTGATCGCATCGATGATGGCCAGCCGGGCCGGTGGGATGTTGGTGGACCGGACGTGATGACGTGGGCCGAGATTGCCGATCTGGCGTTTGAGGTAGCTGGCAAGCAGGGTCGAGTGGTCCAGATTCCACCCAAGGTGATGTCGGCGTTGACCTGGCTGGTGGGCATGATCGCGCCCCGCCGACGCGACGGGATGACCTTCATCAACTGGGTCTTGACCCACGACTCGGTGGGTGAGCCCACCGGAACCCACCATCTGGCTGAGTTCTTTGCGATCTTGAACGATGCCGATACATCACGCTGAGAGCATCGCCACAGCACTCACCGATCACCGCCAACGATGAAGGACCTCTGACATGACCCGCATCGATCCACGCAAGCAGGTTGATATCCCTCTCGATAAGAACGAGAAGAAGGTGTTGCGGCACCGATGGCATCACCTCCTCCTGGTGCTCTCCACGATCACCACAGCGCTGGTGTTCTTGCTGGTGCTCCTCGTTGCCGACCTGAGGCTGGAGGGGCTTGATTTCAGCAAATATGTCGATGCTCAGACCGTCGCCAAGATCGACGAATTCATCCTGCTGGGCTTCTTTGCCCCGATCGGACTCATGGTGTTGAGATCGATTCAGGCTGCTCAGTTGTCGGCAACCGGTGCCACGGCGAGTGAGCACCAGTTTGAGCAGGTGTTCTTGATCACCGAGCACTACGCCAAGCTCGCCAATCTCAAACGAACACCCAAGGTGGCGATCGTCAATGGCGGTGACTTCACCTCCAAGTCGGTAGCGAATTTTGGACGATCGAAGATCTTGATCAATTCCGATCTCATCGATGCACCGCGCCCCGACTCCAATGACTGGGGTGCGCTCCGGTTTGCCATCGCTCGCGAGATTGGCCATATCGCTGCTGGCCATCGCACCATGTGGTACGACCTCAGGACCTTCGTCACCCAGGGGATTCCCTATGTGTCGAGCCCCTTGCATCGTGCTGAAGAATTCACGGCTGATCGTTATGGGGCGATCCTGGCCCCCGATGCTGCTAGTGACTATTTCGCTGTCCATGCAGTGTCAAAAGATCTGTGGCAAGACATGTCGATGTGGGCTGCAACATCGGCCGCTGGAACGCTCAAAGCTGGTCAAGCCATTGCTGGCGCTATCGGGAACGCCCCGCCGACGGTGTGGCGAGTGCAGGCGCTGGCTCGCCTCGGCGTGTTTCAGTGCACGTCGATTCCAAACGACACCACCACGTTTGCCGAGTTTGGCGAGTATCTGACCCGGCTACCAGTGATGCCCCTCTCGGTGGAACTGCTCAAGAACACCCACGCTTCGTTTGTGCTTGCTCCCCCGGTGCTGCCAACTGACGAGGTTGACCAGCTGGTGCCCAGGGGCACAGTTGTTGAACGCTTGACCAGCGACTTTGCCGCCTATCGGAGTGGCGACACAGCACGTGCCACCAACTCCACGACGATTCAAAACTAGCTTGGAGGTCGAGATTTCTTGAGCCGTCCTGATCGACGGGCCGCGTCGACCAGGACTGCTTCGATTTGGGCATTGACCGAACGAAACTCGTCGGCAGCCCACGCCTCATATGCGTCGTAGAGGTCGTGGGGAATCCGCAGGAGATACTGCTTGCGGGGGCGGGCCACGAGTGCCTTACCGGGTCAGGGTTCCCACATTGACCACCGGATTGGTGGGCTGGTCACTGGCGATCACGGTCATCAGGTTGGCAGCAAAGGTGGCCTTGCGATCGGAGTCGAGGGTGATCGCTTCATCGTCTTCGCCCGATTCGAGGCCGGACACCGCGTCGCGCACCATCAAGACGGCACCTTCAACGATCTTCTTCCGAGCGGCGACGATCGCTTCAGCCTGTTGGCGCTTGAGCATCGACTCGGCGATTTCAGGGGCATAGGAAAGGTCGTTGATGCGGGTTTCGATGATCTCAACGCCAGCATCGTCAGCCCGATCTTGGAGTTCGACCAAGAGGTTGGCGTTGATGTCGTTGGTGTCGCCGATGAGGGTGACCACATCGTCATCGTCGAATGCATCGTAGGGATAGAGGCGAGCGAGGTGACGTACCGCCGATTCGGCCTGAATCTGGACGTAGGGGATGTAGGCGTCAACGCCGAAGATCGCTCGAGCGGTATCGACGACTCGCCACACGACGACTGCACCAATCTCGATCGGGTTACCGCGAGCATCGTTGACCTTGGAGGTTTCGGTGGTGAAGTTGCGAACCCGTAGCGACACCTTCTGCGACGAGTACAAGGGGTTGGCCCACCTCAATCCGGTTGTGGTGTCGGTGCCGCGATAGTCACCGAACATGGTGAGCACCGCGGCGTGGTTGGGCTGGACCATATAGAACCCCAGCGCCACGGCGATCAAGGCAACAGAGATGACAAACGCAATGATGATCAGGGTGCTACCGATCGCAGACCGCTCGTTGCTGACGGCGACAGCCCCGACGATGAAGACGACGATCGATACTGGTATCAGCAGCAGCTCCGCGATCAGCAAGGCAATGCCAGATCGGGACTCAGCTGCTATTTCGGTGATGACGGCGGTGTCAGGCGTGTCCATGATGTCCTCCCTGAGGGCTATATCTATGTGATATCATATCAATATCATCAGGCAGGATGCAACCGTGCCATGATGTGGGCACCAAACCCGCTTGACCAGCAGTGAGCGCTCGATCAAGCGCCGAGGTCAGCGTGGTGGTCAGTCGAAGGCGCCGGTGGTGAGCAATTTGATCCACTTGCGTTGCCGGTGAGCGTAAAACGCCTTGGCCCACCAGTAGACGAAGATCGTTTTCCATCCCGCACCGATCTCAATCTGGTCGGTGTACTCGGTGGTGCCGTTCCCGAGATCGGTGAGGATCACCTCGTGGTTCCACACCGGGACACGGGCGTTGCCTTCGTTGGTGAAAATCCGGTCCTCGCCGAACTGGATCACCTCGATGGTGTGGGTACCAAACGGGATGATGCCAACGAGCTTGGCAACAAACGAGAAGGTCTCCCCTTCCCTCCACTCCAGGTCGGCATCGCCATTGACCGGGGTGAACGAGATATAAGGCCAGGCCACCTTCGACAAGGTCTCAAACTTGGTGATCAGCTCAAACACTCGACGTTTGGGAGCCGGAAAGACCGATGTCCGCTTGACGAACCTGGTCGGGCTAGCTGCCATGGTGGTTGGCCTTTCACTCGGTGAAACCGGCACCGTGAAGCCGGTCAACGCCTCTTGCCTACGACTGACCCTAGTTGGTGCTTTCAGCACGGACATCGGGACTCTAGTCACTTGTTTAACAAAGTGTTCAACATTGCATTGATTAGGCCCGTTGGGCTCGCTACCCTGCCATTTTCGTGCCACCACTTCGGCAACTGACGCCGCCACGCACCTTGGATGGATCCGACTGCCCTGGCGGGTTGACGCTGCACCGGCATGCCAGAACTGAACGACCCAACTGAAGGCTGTACGAGAGCTATGCGAAGTCCCGCAGAAATCACCGAATTCACCACCGACCTGGCCGTGACCAAGGCAGGAGGACGCTTCTCGAAGCTGTTCATCCTCGGCATCTTGGCCGGTGGGTTTGTCGCCTTTGGGGCTGAGAGCTCCAACATGGCAGCCTTCAACCTGTTCTTGAATCCCAACACCTATGGGCTGGGCAAGGTGCTGGCTGGCACGATCTTTACCACCGGCCTCATGGCGGTCTTGATAGCCGGTGCTGAGCTCTTTACCGGCAATATCTTGATGATTGCCAGCGTGGCTGAGCGCAAGATCAAGCTGACTCCGATGCTGCGCAACTGGGGCATCGTGTTCGCCGGCAACCTCGCCGGCTCGGTCATGATCGCCTGGATGATGGCGGTCAGCGGGCTGTTCAACAGCGGCAGCAGCGGCCTGGGTGCGGTCACCCTCAAGATTGCTGCCTACAAGGTTGACCTGGGCTTTGGCCAGGCCTTCGTGCTGGCCATCATGTGTAACTGGCTGGTGTGTTTGGCGGTGTGGATGTCGTTTGGCTCCACCAACGTGCCCGGCAAGATCCTGGCGATCTTCTTCCCCATCTGGCTCTTTGTCACCTCGGGCTTCGAGCACAGCGTGGCCAATATGTACTACATCCCGGCCGGCATCCTCATCAAGAACAATGAGGCTTATCTTGAGGCTGCCCACCTGACCCCTGAGGCGCTGGGCAACCTGACCTGGGAGGGCTTCTTCGTCCACAACCTCTTGCCGGTGACCCTCGGCAATATTGTCGGTGGTGGCGTGTTTGTGGCGATGGCCTACTGGTATGTCTACGCCCGCCAGGGCGCCAAGGCCGCCTGAGCCACTCCCCCACGTGAGCAGCCAGAGTGCTGCCCGACCAGCGTCGGCACATCGAGCACTCAACAGCACCGTCGTGTTACAGGAACCCCGTCTAGCGCTGGGTGCCTGATCTCGCAGCGCTGACACCAACACGAATCCCGCAGAGATCTCCTCGGCGTCGACCGATTCTCATTATCTCTGTTACACCCCTTGATTACGATCATATGTATGGTCGTTGATCAAGCCTTGGAGCGGGTGCACCACATCGCTGAGATTGGTGCCAGTTTGCGCTCGGATTGTTCCACGGTCACTGAGCGTGATCTCACCTCCGGGCTGGAAGAGATCACCGCGATGAGGTCGTGGCTAGCAGCGTGGGAAGCCGAGTTCACCACCACACTCTCACAGCTTTCACCGTGGTGTGACCGCCAAATCGCTGACGCCACTCGTGGCTCAACGCGCGACGTGACCACCATCCGCCGTCGAGCTACCACCCTGGGCAACGTCCAGCCGTTGGCTGACGCGTTGTCTGATGGTGCGGTGACGACGGGTCATATTGATGTGGTGACCCGGGTCAGTAAGCAGCTTGATACCGATCAGGAACGCTCCCGGTTGTTCGAGAAAGCATCACAGCTCACCGAGGTTGCTGAAGTATCCAGCGTGCAGGGGTTTCATCGTCGGTTAAAGCGTGAAGCACAGCGCATCCAGACTGATGATGGTATGGACCGGTTGGAACGTCAGCAGCGCAACACTCGGTTACGCACCTGGGTCGACAACGACGGGATGTGGCGGTTTGATGGCCGGTTCGATCCGGTCACCGGGATGAAACTCGATAACCGGTTAACTGCCGCGGTGAATACTTTGTTCGCTGAAGACACACCGCCCACATGTCCAACTGATCCGGTTAACAAACAACATCATTTACGAGCCTTGGCGTTGGCCCGGTTGGTGTGCGAACCCGACACGGTCAGCACCAAACCTGGTCGTCCGGAGTTCATCGCGGTGATCAATGCTGACCAGCCCAACGGTCGAGGAGAACCAGTCACCGATCTCGGAATACCCGTCGACGTGCCGTACCGAGTGTTGGCTGAGCTTGCCGCTACCGGTGATGCTGAGGTGAAACCCATCATCATCCGCAACGGGATAGTGATTCACGCTCCCGGTCGCCTTGACCTCGGTCGTTCCACCCGCCTCGCCAGCCCGGCTCAACGCCGAGCGCTACGGGCGATGTATCCGACCTGTGCGATCCCTGGTTGCGAGGTGCCGTTCCGGTACACCAAAGCCCACCACATCACCTGGTGGCGCAACGGCGGTGAAACCAACTTCAACAACCTCTTGCCAGTGTGTTCACATCACCACACCATGATCCACGATGGTGGCTGGCAGGTACAGCTCAACGAGAACCGGGCCCTCACCATCACCCTCCCCGACGGCAACGTCCTGAGCACCGGGCCACCCGGCAAAGCCGCGGCCTAACCGGCCGCACGGCGCGAGTGAAACCAGCTATTCAGCAAGCACGATCAGGCATGTGCCCACCCGTCGCGCCGTTGTCAACGATCGTCGCACGCTGCGCCTTGTGACAGCTGCTTCACCTCACGGGTCGTCATCTTGTATTGCGCGGTTTCCGCTGCGGTCATCCAGTGGATGCCACTGGCTGGTGCGGCTTCGAGGGTGAACCAGTAGAACTCTTGCGGGATCTGGAGCGCGTCGTAAAAGTCCAAATACTGCTGATGCAAGGGATGGTCGCGCGACGCCTTGTCGCCTTCTTCAACCCCATCACCCCAACTGTGGACTCCCACACATGCACCCTCTTCAAGGATGCGTTCCTTACCGGCGACGAAGAGATCGGTGCCACCCGAAGCAACCATGCCGTTCGCTGGAACAAGCGTGGTCATCCCAGCGTCGTGAACGGCGCGGCTGAACACGAGATTGGCATCGTCATCAATCGAACCAGGGATGTTTTGCAGCACGAGAACCGTGGCATCCGGGTGAGCCTTCCGGGCTTCACGGAAACGCTCAAGTGTTGTGCCGTCGATGGCACCAGTGACAATGAGGCGGTCCCCTTCGGAGCGGAAGGTCACGGCGGTGTACGCCTCGTCGGAGCCGTTCTCGTCAGAGACATTCTCGTCAGAGATATTCGCTTCGGCTTCTGCAGCGCTCGACGTCACCGCACTCTCGTCCGTCGCAGTGCTCTCGCCCTTGTCCGAGCTGCAAGCCGACAACGCCACCACGGCAGCAACGGCGATACCGGTGATCGATTTGATCATCAATTTGATTGTCATCATCTCGTCCTGGTGATCGGTGTCTGATGAGCTGTTGTCGCTGAGCTGATGCTCAGCTCGACCAATACGCATCACGCGATGGTCAGCCCAACAGTACTCATCACCACGCATGCGTAGGGCGCGCTATCACAACGACAACATCATCAGAGTCATCGCTGCTATCAACGGCGTTCGGGATAACTACCAGGGCCGAAACTGTCCAGCACTGTCCAAACCCAGAAACGCTAAAACCTCCGGTGGATCACCACAAATAGCGATCGACTAGGGGTGTTGTGAGGTGTGCATAGAGGGAGAAGGTCTTAACCGCTCAGCTAAGTAACGTGCAGACGGATCTAGTGCGATGGGTCGCGGTAGTCCTTAAGAGCAGCCTGAAGACGTCTCCAATCCGCTTCGAGCTCGGTCAAAGTTGGACGTACAGAGAGTGTCTCCAACGGCTGTGAGTGAGCCTCCGTCACTCGGCAAGCCTTCTTGAACAGCGGCCCAATGATGTCAAAGGCTTCGGATAGGCGCTCAACCTTGATTCTGTCGATAGCACTCATCATCACGTTTGGCTGATACCGCCGAATCGCCCCAGCGAAAAGCTCCATCTCAAGAACAGTCTCACACCAGCTACGGATCAAGCTGTAGGCAATCTCGACTTGTACCTCCCGGGCCGCCCCTTCCTCAGAATGAGCACTAACGATGCAATCATCGATTCGGTCCGTTATCTTCTTCACAGTGTCCCAGCGAGGGTGGCTTCCTGGAACAACGGTCCCTTTCTCCCGATCATCAGTGATGGTGTAGTAGGTGCATCGATCGCGGTTACCTTCAAATCTTTCCAACAGCTCAGTGGTGAACCAAATGTTGTGCGTGAAAACCACCACTTGCCGGTCGGCGGCCAGCGATGCGACTCGATCCGCAACCTCCGCAATCCTTCGGTAGTCAAGACTGTTCACCGGGTCATCCAGAATGACTGGTGAGGCATTTAGCCGCAAACCTGCCTCAGCTAGGAAGTCCGCAAGGCCAATCACCTTCTGCTCACCCTCAGAAAGCACTTCAGATGGATTCTTCGCCACGGGGACGGTCTTGCGACGAGCAGCCTGGCCCTTCTGACCCGGGAACTCAAGGTCCACTGAGGGTGCGCGAAGGGCTTCGCACTCCTTCTCGAAGCGGGAAGCGAAGTCGGCGTTTATTAGCTCCTGAGAGGCGACCTTCGCAAGGTTGGTGAGAGCAGCCCGCACCGGAGGGATGCGTTTCGATAGCTTCCCAGCCCTCTCACACCACTTCTTCTCCAATACGTAGGTCTCGATCGAGACAAGGCGGGCCCCAAGCTCAACCGCATCTCGTAGCTCGTTCAACTCTCTTTGCTTAGTCTCCAGTGCAAGCTGGCGCTCGTCGGCTCTACCTGCGAGTTCATTGGCAAGGATTCGTGCCGCATCGCGCCGAGCGGAGATCTCTTCGGTCCAACTGTCCTCAACAACGACTGAGGTTGGCTCAACGGGAGCGCCCTTGGCCGTTACCGCCTGGGCAGTGGCCACCGCCTCGATCAACTCTCGGGCCGTGGTCAACACCGCGTCTGGACTCGATGGGTCATCATGGGTTGCGATTAATTGTGGATAGTTCTCCACGGATAGCCCGCGCAGGTCTGAGGTGAGCGCCGCCATCGTTCGCCGCGACACGGAGGCGAGTTCTTGCGCCTTGTCTCTAGCAAAGTCTCTGTACTTCCTGATTAGCGAAACCGCTTCCGGGCTGAGTTCCTGGTGGCAGTAGACGCACACGTCCCCAGACGTCGGATAGTCGTCGCCGTGCTTGTGACGCACGTACGACTCGCCACTCATGATGAATCCTTGCCACTCCTCTTCGCCTTCTCCCGAGAGTCCGGCGTTCGCGAAGAGCGTTGCACGAAGACTTCTGACATCCGCATCGGCTACTTCGGCAGCAGCTCGCGAATCGTTGTACGCCCTGATATCGAAGCCCGCCCACACCTGTGCAATACGCAGAAGACCTTCATACAAATCATCCTTCGACTTTGCCGTCGTCAGCTGCGCCGAGATCGCCGTCGAGTTGAGGACTTCCACGCTTCGCTCAAGTACCCCGATTCGTCCTTCAGGGTCATCCCGTGTGTCTGCAATTTGCCGGATCTCGTCAAGGTCGGTGGCCGCCCCGACGGTTTCCATGAACCGGTAGACGGAAGTACCGCGAGTGAAGAACTGGAGGAAGGGGTTCCCCTGCGACGCCTTCGCCGCAATCTCTGAGTCCAGCTTCTGACGGACTTCTCCAATGGCGACGTCGAGGAGAGGGAAGAGAGCGAGGTCGCCAGGCGTATAGGTGTACGTGAGATTCTCATCTACGTGCAGCCGCAAAGACGGAGTGTCGAAAACTGAAAGTCGAGTGAAGGGGGCAACACCTGACTCACCCTCCCAATCAAGCATCTTCGATTCTTCTTCGCCGATGCGGTAGGCCACCGCCGCCTTCAGGTTTCTTGGTGCCGTAGCATCATGGACGTTCGGCAGAATCGGCTCCGCAGTGCGGACCGCTGCGAGTCGTTTGAGAACTCGGGAGTATCCGGTCTTCCCGGCGCCGTTCTCACCGAAGAGGATCGTCAGTCCTGCGTTGAAATCGATCGCTTGATCAGGCGCAAGGGCGTTGACACCCTGGAGGCTGGAGAGGCGCTCAAGCTTGAGATCAGCCGCCTCCGAGCTGAGGGATTCGTCAAATTCGATCTCCGGCACCATTGTTGCATCGCCTGGACGCAGCCCCTTCTCGACCAGGCAGGCTTCGTAGGCGGCGGCGAGTTTGTCATCAGACGGCGCTTGCCGCGTCGCAAGCACATCTGCCGCAAGCGAGCGAACCCAGGCATCTTGCTCGTTCGCCCAGTCAACAAGCATTTTCCGGGCGGATGGTGCCAGCTTCTTGGACATGTTCAACCTCTCCGCCACTCTTGATGAGCTAGCAGTGACTTGTTCAGCAGATCGCGGCGTGAGCGCCAATCAGGGAGCAACTGATCCATCAGATTGGTGAAGCGCGGACCGTGGCTCCGCTCCACGAGGTGCGCCACTTCGTGAACCACGATGTACTCCAAACAATCTGGGTGTTTGGTGGCGAGCTCCACGTTGAACCAGATGTGACCAGTCTCGCGGTTGCACGATCCCCACTTGGTTTTCATGCGGCGGATACTCCAACGAGTAACCCGACGGCCAATCGCGCTCTCCCACTTAGCGATGAGACCAGGTACACGTTCACGCAGCTGCTGACGGTGCCAGCGGTCAAGCACCTGGCGTCGGGACTCGGCGTCGAAATCATCCGACACATAAAGCAGCAGCCGGTCCCCATCAACCTCTACATGCGCCCGACCCGGCCGTTCAACCACCTTCAAGCGGCGACGGACACCCCAGACATAATGCGACTCGCCGTTGACCAGCTCTCGTTGCGACTCACGTTCCGCCGCAGCAAGCTGGTCACGTTGGCGCTTGATCCAGGGCAGCTTTTGGATGACCGCTAGCCGGACATTGTCGTCATTAAGCCTCAGCGGAGCCGAGACTCGGACTCTCCCCAGCGGCGGGTAGACGCCGATGTGGAGGTTCTTGATGTCCTTGTAGGTCACATCGATATCGATCCCGCGAACGGTGAGGTAGGCGCTAGTGGTACTCATGGCGGGCTTTCACCAGTTCGAAGAGTTGATCGAGTTCGCCGTAGCCGTCGGCCAGCACCCTGGCGATTGCTCGACGCACAACCTTTTCCTTCAGCGGGTGCCCAACCCAAGAGTCAGGCTTGCTGGTCATCACCGCAGCGTCCACCCGTTGGGCGAGATCAAGGTCGGCTTCAAAAAAATCGATAAGTGCTCGTCGTGCTCCGGTGTCGGCCCAATTCGGATAGGTATCGACACCTGATTCACCGCTCCCGACAAGGTCGGCGTGAGCGAACAGCTTGGCAAGATACTCCTCGTAGTCCAGCGCGCCCTGTCTCCATTCCTCGAGGATGGCATCGAGCAGTGTAGACATCAGGTCGAAGTACTTCGGGTTCATCGGATACTCATCGATAATGAGCTTCCGGACATTGTTGGCGATCGTTTCAGCGACCGCCTCTGGGTCGTTCCTGATGCCCTCGGGCAGCTTGTCAATGACATCAGGGCCCATCTGGACAATGAGCGGAATCAGGCCGGCATCGCCAAAGTTGGAGATCACTTTGGATGGGTCGGCGCTGATGTAGTTGTCCAACAGAAACCGCATCCCAGCTTCATATTGCTTGAAGTCAACGTCTTCGCCTGCGCCAAGCTTCACCTCGTTGCGGACATTGACGTAGTGGGCGACTTCGTTTTTGACCGCCGAGGATTCAGAAGCGCTGTAGCCGGCAGTGTCCATCTCGTTAGCCAGGTTGGCGTAGGTGCGCGCCAGAGCGGAGACCGCCTTATACAGCTCGACGCGTTTCGACTCATTCGCTTTCAGCTGATTGACGTTGCCGTGGTCAGCCGCACAGAAGTACTGCTGATACTGCAAGGTACCTTTCGGCGGTTCGACAGGCTCGCAGAGAGCACGAACTCGTTCGAGCGCTTCGTCGAGATCCTCGCGAGCGTTATCGATGCGGCTAGACAAGAGGCCCGCAATGTCGGCCTCATCGTAGCCATCAAGCGCTCCACTGGTGTAGTCAGTAATCGCCGACTTGAGCGAATTAAAGAGATCCCGGTAATCGACGATATAGCCATAGTCTTTGTCGTCGCCATCAAGGCGGTTGACCCGGCAGATCGCCTGGAAGAGGCCATGATCCCGCATCGTCTTATCAATATAGAGATAGGTAGCACTTGGCGCGTCGAAGCCAGTGAGAAGTTTGTCAACAACGATCAAGAGCCTCATCTGGCCGGGTTGCTCGACAAACTTTGCTTTCACCTCGGTCTCGAATTGCCCAATTTTCTTGACCGCCTCGTCGGCGGGCTCGTTGAAGTACTCGGCCAACATCTGACGGTAGATCTCGTATTGTCGTAGCCGCTCAGTGGTACCTTCGCCGGAGTCTTCCTTCGAGATAGTGCTCGCTTGCGGGTTGTACGAGCTCACGATTGCGCACTTGCCCCTGAACCCAGACTGGCAGAACAAGTCGTAGAACTTGCACGCCTGATAGATGCTCGATCCAACCAGAATCGCGTTCCCTCGGCCATCCATCAAACGAGGTTTGGTTGCCATGTCTAAGACAATGTCGGCAACGATCCGGCGAGCACGGGGCTCTGAGCTGACAACTTTCTGCATGGTGCCCCAGCGCTTCTTCAGCTCGGCCCTGGAGAGGTCGGTCATGCCCTTGGTTTTTACCTCAAACCAAGCGTCGACTTCGTCAGGCGATGTCAGTTCTTGGTTGATGTTGCGCGCTTCGTAGCACAGGTCGAGAACAACACCATCAGCGACCGCTTCATCAAACTTGTAGGTGTGGATGAACGACCCGAAGGTCTCGATGCTCGTCTCCTTGTCGCGTTTGAGCAACGGGGTGCCGGTAAAGCCGATGAACATGGCATCGGGGAGAAGCTCCTTCATCGCGGCGTGCATCTTGCCCGACTGGGTGCGATGAGCCTCATCAACGAAGACGAAGATGCTGCCCTTGGCCTTAAAGTCCTTCGGCATCTTGGCATGTATCTCTCGAATGAAGTCACTGCTTGAACCGCCGTCACCGGAACTGTGGAACTTGTGCACGAGTGAACAGATCAGCCATTCCGACGATCTGTTGAGGGTGTCCAACAGGTCGGCACCGCTGGAGGTGCGGTAGATGCGCTCGTTCACGCCCTGGAAGACTCCCTCGATCTGTTCGTCGAGTTCGGTCCGGTCGGTGATGAGTAAGACACGAGCATCGGATTGGTGCTCACGGATCCACTTGGCCAACCAGACCATCGTCAGGCTCTTACCAGAGCCCTGGGTGTGCCAGATGATGCCGCCCTCGCGCTGGGCGACCCGTTCCTGTGCTGCTTTGACGCCGAAGTACTGATTATGACGAGCCGTCTTCTTAATGCCGGCATCGAAGACCATGAAGTCGTGAATCAGCTCCAGGAGCCGATCATGGCGAGCCAATTGGAGGAGTGCTCGGTCGAGCGGATTTCCGACATCCGATGGCTCCTTCCACTCAAGCCAGTACTTCTCGGGTGTGTCGATGACGGCGTAACGAAGGCCTTCAACGTCGTTGCCAGCGAAAGTGAGCTGAACGGTGGAGAAGAAGGACCGGATGAAATCGGGGCGCTGATTACCGATTGTTTGACGGATGCCTTCTGAGACCGCCACTGTTGACCGCTTCAGTTCGAGCGTGACGAGAGCGAGGCCATTGACATAGAGCACCACGTCGGGCCGCTTGGTGTGCGCGCCAAGAACCGTGACTTCCTCGGCCACAGCAAAGTGGTTGGCGCTCAGATCCTTCCAGTCGATCAACCAGATAGTCTCGGCGCGCTCGCCAACACCAGGCTTGACCTTCACGCCATAGCGAAGCAGGTCATACACCTCACGATTCGCGTCGTAGAGGTCGTGGCCTGGCCCCAGTGCAGCAGCCTTGTGGAGCTGATCGAGTGCACGAGTGATGAGATGGTCGTCGTAGCCGCGAGCGCTCAGATTCTGGGCGAGGAGGTCATTGTCGATGTTTGAGTTTTCATCCTCATACTCCCAGTTTCCCAGGTAGTCGTAGCCAAGCTGCTCAGTAAACAGCTTGATCACCCGGCGTTGGGTCTTGCGCTCGATCTGCCCTACATCACTCATGCTCTAGTCGTCTTCCGTTTCGGCCTCGATGCCCTGGCGCTGCCAGTCCCCATACGTCAGACCGCTGCCTTCGACCACCCATTCGACGCGACCGTTTGCGTTTCGACCGGTCACTATGGCAGCAGCAGCGCTCGGACTAGCGAACACGTGAGGGCGAGCGAAGCGCATTGTCTTTCCGTCACTTGACGGGATCAGCGTCCCGTCAGACTCAAGCGTCCTCCGAAGCCCGCTGTAGCTGCGGCGCTGACCACCCTCCCAGATAAGGCGTGCCGTCGAACCGGCAAGCACGGTGAACTCTCCATCAACTTCTTGAGCTCTGGCGAGGATCCCGTTCTTTTTCACCTGCAACTCGAAAATCGGCGAGCCTTCCACACGCTGCGTCTCTTGAGAAGAGACCGACGGCCGTACTGCCGTTGCTGCTGAACGCAGGATGTTGACACCGAGTACTGGGAGAATGATCTTTGCTTGTTCGATGAAGTACTCCATGTCCGACACATCCGCTTCGGGCAGGACAATTGGTTTCGGCGCAGTCGAGTTGGTGAGCTTGGCTCGGTTCGCCTGAAGAGCAATCTCGATGATGCGGCTCTCGAGGTATCGGGCGTGAGCTTTAGTCAGATTGGTGTCTTTGCTGGTGAGCACGACTGCGCGGTCCCAGAAATCCTTGCCGTTTTGGTCTTCAGGACGAGCATGCTGGTATAGGCGCTTTCTGACTTCATCACCCTCACCGATGTAAGCAAGCACTCCGCCGAAGTCAGGATCTTCGCCGATCAAGATGTAGACGCCGGTGCGGCTGGTTTCGTCTCGTTTGAGGAGTGCAGCAAGGTCGGATCGAGGAGCAGCGACAACATGCCCGGTCCAGTTCATGATCTCAGCGGTCAAGAGACCACCAGGCGTTCCATCAGCTAGAAATAGGCGGACTGATTTGCCTGCGTTCATTGGGATACCTCCTGAGGGACAAGACGGGTGTGGCCAGTCAACAACTCTTGCATCATCCCGGCTTTCACCAATCGATATTTGTTGAGTTGTCTCTTTAATAGATCAATCTCGTGATCTGCATCCGACAACGCTGAACCAACAGCTGCCTGCTCATTGAGGTCGGGCACGCTGATCTGAATCCCGGCCACCTTGCGCCCGCTTATCTCAAGAAAGGTGCTTCCAGTGGCACGAGAGACAAAACTAGCTCGATGCTGCTGTACCCAGTAGTAGAGAAAATCTCTGGATCGCCGGTCCTTCGGAACCAACGACGTGAAACCCTGATTCGTCGCCAGAGGACGCCCAGCGATAGCACAATTGCCGATGCTGGCGCGCGAAGTCACGAGGACAGTGCCCTCAGGAAGTAGCTTGGCAGCGCTCTTCTGGAGACCAATCTCGGTGATCGTGCGATCAGACCTGGTGAGAACTCCGGCGCCGGACTCGGGGACTTCTGCAGGCGTAAGCCAGGGAATCTCACCACCCCATAGGGCTGGGATTTGAGTGGACGGCGTGCCTCCACCGACGACGCTCGCCACCTCGCCAATGTTGCTCTCGCTCCAGTCACCAGTGAAACCAGGGAGGCGGGTCTTACCGGTGAGGAGCTGTTGCATCATCGCTTGCTTGATCGCCTGCTTCTTGGCGATCTTTCGCTCCAGCGCCGAGATCAGGTCGTCGACATCTATAAGAGTACCAACTATACGATCCTGGTCGTCCAAGGGCGGCAAGGCCAGCGTAATGCTTGAGATAGAGGCACGCGTCGTAGCCAAGACCTTGGTTCCTGTTGCCAACCGAAGCAAAGCACGGCGGAAAGAAGGCACAAACTGGAGATAAGCCTTAAATCCATCTGCCAGAACGCTCTTATCGAAGCGCGCGACGATGGTGTGAAGGCCAGCAACTACGCCGGCTCTAGGCACGGACGTGATCTCCACAGACTTGCCAACGCCACTTGTATCTTCAGATGCATCAGCGAAGACAAGATCACCGATCTCAAGCATTCCCGCGCTACGGATCAAGGTTGAGCTCACCCGTGGCATTGATTCGCTGGAAGCATCTAGCCTCGCGGATGTCCGGGTGTGGATGTCCCCATAGTGCAAGTACCGGACCGCCGATTCGGAATCAAGCTGAGAACGAGAAAGTGCGACTGTCTTAACGTAACTGACGTGATCGCCAAGCATCACCTCATTCCACTGTCGGCGCATACCACGAAGGCGATCCAGATCAGCAACACCCTGCTGCATCACGCCTCACTTGATCGTGCTCTGACTGGTGACTCGGCCTCCGAGGAATCGAGAACGATCCCACGCGGAAACGCTGGTTGACTCCGTCTGGTTTAACACGATGAGCCATCACGCAAACTGAAGTCATCCTGCAACTCTTGCCAGTATCGACAACATGGAATGGCCGGACCGTTGGAACGGCTACAGAACACGCGCAAAAACCCTCATGACATATTCTTTTGCAGTCGAACACGTTAAAAGACCCACCGCAAGCGTTGCGTTTCATACCGCCACTGGGCAGCTGACCAACACCAGCGCTCTCCGCCTGTTGCGGAAAGTTCTCACGACAAGCTATGCCCAATGGCTTACTTCGATCAGCTTTGCTGGAATGTTCTTGCTCAGCATCAACAAATTCCAGGCCCATACCAGAACACCAACCACTCATAATTCCACTCCCATGTCGGAAAGGTGCTCAGCAACCTTGGCTTCGAGACGTTTGAGCTCATTGTCAAGGTCATCAACCGTCTCGGCATAGCGCGCGCCAAGCTCTTGAATACGAGCAACCAGGGCGAGCGTCAGCGCATTCACTTCGCTGGCGACACGACTCTTGATGGCTTCTGCCCACTTGTCGTCGATGACCAGTGTCTGAACATCGTCCTCATCAAGATCCCCATACTTCGCGAGCACAGCGCTATCGAGAGCTGCCTGGGCATCCTTGGCCGCCTTCTTGGCTTTGGTCTCAGCTTTCAGTAGCACGAGCGCCGCCTCGGCGCACTCCGCGGCGTCGTTGTCACCGGCTACCTTGGCTTGCTTCAGGGCATCCATAGCCGTTGCTTGGGTCAGTTTGCCAGCGTCGTTGACCGCGTCGAAGAGCAGCCCATCATCGCCGCCGTGTTGCTCGACATGCTCTTCAAAAGCCGTCGTCGCGGCGGCAGCATTCGCGTTCAGTTCATCGACGCGTTCCTGCTCATTGGCGAAATAGCGCCTCACCATCAAGGACGGCGAAATGAGGTCCATCTTGTACTTCTTCGCCTTCCTACCGCCCCCGATCACCAGGTCAGGTTCTTCAACGAGCTTGCGGGCCCTATCCGCGATAACCAGTCGAGGCAGCGCCGCCTTGACCCAGCCCTCCCCCATGACCAAGGAGACATCGTCGTGAAGCGTCTCATCCCAATACGTCATCAACTGTTGATAGACGTCATACGCGTCAATCAGCGGCACGTGCCTGAAGCGATCAAGAAAATCCTCCGACAGCTCGGTGATCAAATCCCCAGGCTTGGTGTCTGCTGTGATCCCCGTGAGCCGATCGCGGTGTGAGGCCAGCCAGTCAGTAACAACGCCACGAGCCTCATCCTGGAGCGCTGCGAACCCACGAGTGTCGAGCACAACGTGCTGAATCTCGTTGGTGTCAACAACAAGATCGCTGTAGCCGGGGCGGTTCGGCGTGAAGAGCTGACCGCGCAGCTGAGGCAGCGACTCCCAATAGTCGTGGAACGCGTCGAGGTCTCGGTCGGGAATACCTCCATGCAGATGAGCCTGAAGATCTTGAAGGTCTTCGGGCTCGGCCGAATCGATATAGCGAGGGATATTCAGGTTGAAGTCATTTGTTGGGTCAGCAATCTCACCCATCGACACCATGCGCGAGTAGCGGTCGATGTCAGCCCGCTTGCTGAAAGTGTCGACGATCTTGTGAATGTCCTGCGCGCGCAGGCGGTTCTTGGCACCGTCCTTCATGAACCCCTTGGACGCGTCGATCATGAAGACACCGGTGCGGGCCTGGGCGTTCTCCTTGTCAAGCACAACGATGCAGGCCGGGATGCCAGTGCCGTAGAACAAGTTGGGTGGCAGGCCGATGACACCCTTGATATAGCCACGCTGGAGCAGGGCCTTGCGGATCACCGCTTCGGCGTTGCCGCGGAACAAGACCCCGTGAGGCAAGATCACCGCGGCCTTGCCCGTGCTCTTGAGCGACTTCAGTGCATGCAGCAAGAACGCGTAGTCGCCGTTTTTCGCTGGTGGCCGGCCGTATTCGAAGCGCCCATAGTCGCGCTCCAGACCATTGCTCCACGACTTGGTGGAGAATGGCGGATTCATCACGACATAGTCGAACGTCTTGAGGCGCGACCCGTTCACAAACTGCGGGCTGGTGATGGTGTCGCCCTTCTCGATCTCGGCGATCTCGTTGCCGTGAAGGATCATATTCATTGTCGCCAGGGCCCACGTGGCGTTGTCCTTCTCCTGGCCATAGATCGTCATCCCCCGAGGCGCTTCATTGGCTGCCTTTAGCAACAGAGAGCCCGAACCACACGCTGGATCGTAAACAGTGTGGTCTTGTCTTGTTGTTTCGTCGATGCCAACCACCTTGGCGAGAATCTGGCTGACCTCCGCAGGCGTGTAAAACTGTCCCTTGCTCTTGCCCGACTCTGTGGCGAAATGACGCATCAAATACTCATACGCGTCACCGAGCAGGTCATCGCCTTCAGCCCGCGATCGGCGAAAGTCGAGATCACCAAAGATCGTCACGAGCTTGGAGAGCCGGTCTTGCATCTCCTTCCCCTTGCCGAGCTTCTCCTCGTCGTTGAAGTCAGCTTGGTCGATGACATTTCGCAAGCGATTTGCTTCAGCGAGATTGGCGATGATCTTGTTGAGGCGATCACCGATCTCCTTGTCACCCCGGACTGCGAGCATGTCGTCGAACGATCCACCCGGCGGAACGACGATCAAGCTGTCACGATCGGACTTGGCCTTGTCTGACACATACTTCACAAACAGGAGCGTGAGGATGTAGTCCTTGTACTGACTGGCATCCATTCCACCGCGCAGCTCATCGCAGCTCTTCCACAATGACGTATACAGATCAGATTTCCTGAGCACCTTGTATTCGCTTTCCCGCTCTAGCTATGCCACGCTGCGCCACCTGGAACGCCTCGCTGTGCCGACCTCAGCGTTGCTAACCGTACTGAAGCCGGCACATGTTTGCCGTTCCCATCGCCCGCCGTCTGCTTCGCCCTGTCCACTTGTATCGCACAACATCAGACCCCAAGAGCTCGGCACCACGGCAAGTGAGTCTGGCAATGCTACACCCCTCGACAAAGATGACAGTCGAGTCTGTCGCCGCCCAAGACGCCAACCGGAAGGAGGGCCGCCACCAGCACCAAGATCAACCAGGAGTTCCCGCCCCATGCAAGGAACCCGTCCTCGACACCCAACCGGCACCCTCACACCCCGGATCTATGCAGCGTCACTGGCGGACTACAACAACGGCACTCTCCACGGCCGTTGGATCAACGCCAACCAAAGCCCGACCAACCTCATGGCCGAGATCGCCCGCATGCTCTCCACATCAGAGATCTCCAGTGCTGAAGAGTGGGCCATCCACGACTACGAGGGGTTTGATACCTTCCGCCTTTCAGAGCACGAGAGCATCACCACCGTCGCAGATCTCGCTGCCGGGCTTGTGAAACATGGCCCAGCCTTCGCTCGCTGGGCTCAACAGGCTGGCATCAACAACACCGACGCGCTGGCGCACTTCGAGAACCACCTCACCAGCGACACCCCCATCCAGGGGCATTGATACGTGGGCGCAGAGGGACTCGAACCCCCGACATCTGCCTTGTAAGGGCAGCGCTCTAGCCAACTGAGCTATGCGCCCGCAGACCGAGAGCCTAGCGGCCCCTCACGATTGCACTCCCCCAACGCCTGCCTTGTAAGGGCAGCGCACTCACTAACGCATCGACTCCTCACGGATCCGCTTCTTGGTCGCTGCCCAGCTACAGATCGGGCACGCCATCATGTCGTGGCGTCGAGCCGGACAATACTCCCGCCCAAAAAAGATGATCTGGAGATGACGATCATTCCAGGTCTCCCGAGGAAAGACCTTCTTGAGATCAGCCTCGGTTTTGACCACCGACGAACCATCCGACAACCCCCATCGGGCTGCCAAACGATGCACATGGGTATCCACCGCAAACGCTGGCTCACCAAACGCTTGCGACATCACCACACTGGCCGTCTTATGGCCCACCCCGGCCAGTGATTCCAAGAAGTCCCAGTCCGCAATGATCTCTCCCCCAGCATCGATGATCTGATTCGCTGCAGTCCACAGATTCTTGGCTTTCGATGGAGCCAAGCCCACCTCACGGATCAGCTCCAAAATCCGATCGATCCCCAGCTCCACCATCGCTTCGGGGGTGTCAGCTTCAGCAAACAGGGCTGGCGTGATCGCGTTGACCTTCTTGTCGGTCGTCTGAGCCGACAGCGCGACGGCCACCAACAGGGTGTAGGGGCTGTAATGATCAAGCGGGATCGGGGTCTCGGGATACAAGTCGTCGAGAATCTCGCCAATCCGGTCGGCCTTATCTTGTCGTTTCACCGCTCCCGACCCTAACCGGCACAGCACGTCATCAACGATGAACACAACAACGATGAACTCAACAACGACGAACTCACGATCACCACGCGAACAGGCCACCCGTGACGAGACCTACCGCGGCCTCGGCGACGTCACCCGTCAGCTCATCGACAAGAAGCCGACCTCATCATCCTTGAATGCCACAGCGATCTCATCCACGAGAGCCGGGTAGGCCTCCAAGCCCCGTTCGGGATCGACCAGCTCAAAGGCCACCTCCCGGGCCAACGCCACCAGCTTGCGATCCCGACGCAGCGAGGCCAGCTTGAGATCACTACGGCCCTTCTGAGCCGTCGATGCCAACGTCCCCTCCCCACGCAACTCCAGATCAACCTCAGCCAGCTCAAACCCATCGGTTGACGCCACCAAAGCATCCACCCGCGGATTCGCCCCGCCCTGATCGGTCACCAACCAACACCGCGACTCATGGGAGCCACGACCCACCCGACCCCTCAACTGATGCAACTGGGCAATCCCAAACCGGTCAGCATCGAGGATCACCATGATCGTCGCATTCGGCACATCAACCCCCACCTCGATCACCGTGGTCGCCACCAACACATCGAGCTCCCCCGACCGGAACCGATCCATCGTCGCTTCCTTCTCCGCCGACGGCAGACGCCCATGCAACAGCCCCACCCGAAGCTCAGCCAGCTCACCAGCCGACAAGCGAGCAAAGGTCTCCTCAGCAGCAGCCACATTCAGCTTTTCGCTCTCATCGATCAAGGGACACACCACATAGGTCTGACGGCCCGCCGCTGCCTCAGCCCTCACGTCATCCCACACCCGATCATCATCAGCCGCTGCCGACCGGGTCACGATCGGAGTCCGCCCCGGAGGCAACTCATCGAGCACCGACACATCGAGATCGCCATACACCGTCATCGCTGCGGTGCGCGGAATCGGGGTGGCGGTCATCACCAAGAGATCGGGCACCACACTGGCCGACTTGTCTTGCAGCGCTGCTCTCTGCTCCACCCCAAACCGATGCTGCTCATCGACCACCACCGCACCCAGCGAGGCAAACTCCACACCTTCTTGAATCAGGGCATGGGTACCGATCACCAGATCGACCGAGCCATCGGCCAACCCGGCCAACACGTCCCGCCGCTCCTGGCCGGTCACCCGATTGGTCAAGAGCTCCACCCTCAAGGGCCGCTCATTCCACAAGGTCTCTTCGGCTTCCACCGTCAACCCACCCAACAAGGCCCGCACCCCAGCAGCATGCTGTTCAGCCAGCACCTCGGTCGGTGCCATCAAGGCCCCCTGATGGCCCCCATCAATCGCTGTCAAGAGTGTGGCCACCGCCACCACCGTCTTGCCAGCCCCCACATCACCCTGCAAGAGCCGGTGCATCGGATGCGGCGCGGCCAAATCTGCAGCGATCTCGGCGATCGCCACCTCTTGAGCCCGAGTCAAGGGATAGGGCAAGGCCTCACGGAACCGGGTCACCAACCCACTCTCCGACACATGGGCCACCCCGCGATGCGACCGCTCCAACTCCCGCTTCCGACCAGCCAACACCAGCTGAACCCGCAACAACTCATCAAAGGCCAAACGGCGGCGAGCCTGATCCTTCTCCTTCATCGATGATGGCGCATGAATCGCCGATAACGCCGACCATCGATCGATCATGGCCAGCCGGTCAAGGATCTCGATGGGCACCGGATCAGCGATACCCCGAGGTCGACACCGCCTCAAGGTTTCAGCCACCCAGGTCGTCATATCCACCGTCGATATCTGGGCCTTCTCCGACTGGGGATCTGGGCCTTCTCCGACTGGGGATAGATCGGCACGATCCGACCGGTCTTGTCACCGATCAGGTCCACGATCGGATTGGCCATCTGGAGCATTCCCCGATAGGTCGACACCTTGCCGAACAGGGCCACCTCGGTTCCGGGCTTGAGCTGGCGTTCCCGCCACGGCTGATTAAAGAACGTGATCGTCAACCGACCCGACCCATCGCCCACATTGGCGGTCACCATGGTTTTGCGCGCCCTGGTGCGACGCGAGTTGACCGATCGAATGGTCACCAGCACCAAGGCCGATTCACCCACCACCAGATCGGCAATGCGAGCCTCTCGGGTGCGGTCCACCCAGCGACGGGGATAGGTGGTGATCAGATCGAGCAAGCTCTCGATCTCGATCGCCGCCAGCGACGCGGCTCTCTTGGGGCCCACATGGCGAAGCTTGTCCACCGAAATTGCGCTCAAATCGCGCCAAGTCAGCGGGCCCTGGGCACGGTCACCGGTCATGTGATGCCTCGCTCACCACCACTCATCGCGACCACCGACCAGTCAACGATCTGGCCGTCACCGGCCCTATTCGACACCAAACAGATAGGGATAAAGCGGCTGTCCACCCCGATGCACATCAACGCCAAGATCGGGATATCGATCAGCGATCGCCGCTTCAAGCTCAGCGATCATCGCGGTCGTGGCATCGGTACCGGTGATCACCGTCAAGAGCTCACCATCATCACCGACCAGGTTCTCGATCAGGGTCATCGAGGCCTCCAACAAGGTGTCGGCCACCGACACGATCCCATCGCCTCGCACCAACCCGATCCACTGGCCCTCAGCCACCGGGCCCACCGATGACGATGAATCCCGCACCGCCTGGGTCACCTCACCGGTGGACACCGACGAGATCGAGTCGATCATCACCTCAGCATTGTCCTCAGCAGATGCTTCGGGGTCGTAGGTGATCAGGGCAGCCAGGGCTTCAGGCATGGTGCGGGTTGGCACCACCACCACCGACTTGGTGGTCAGATCATTCACCTGCTCGGCCACCGGGATGATGTTCTTATTGTTCGGCAAGATCACCACCTGATCGGCATTGACCTTGTCGACCGTCTCCAACAGCTCCGCCGTTGATGGATTCGACGTTTGGCCACCACCGACCACGCCCTGCACCTTGAGATTGGCAAACAATTCGGCCAAGCCATCGCCACTGCAGACCGCCACGACCGCGGTGGTCACCGGCGGAAGCCCCGCCCCAGCTCGGGCGGGAACGTGCTCCCCCATCATCTCTTCAACCCGATGGGTGTGCTCTTC